>OLSL01002757.1_pt1 | contig 13581 bp, 14 predicted proteins | sample 1672511 | NCBI WGS metagenome assembly OLSL01 (sample SAMEA3136694, study PRJEB25190) | human gut metagenome | biome: human gut; feature: human-associated habitat; material: faeces | place: Austria | collected 2013
GGGTGCCGCAGGTCTAATCCACCTGCGGCACCGTTATTTTGAAAGCGTCCCATACCCCGGTATTCTCCGATCTCCCACGGCATAACTGAGCTGTTTACAGGCATTAGCAGGTGAGGGGGGCGAATCCCCAAATATTGCCAAATTATGGGCTGATATCTATTTTGTCGTGAAGATCCAAAAAAGTATTACGATCTCTGAATATCTAATTTTTGCGGTGAAAATGGCTGATATTTGCGCAAAGATACGAACAAAGCACCGATTTCTCGGTGCTTTGTTCGTGACATCTATCTTAAAAATGCGCACCCCGGTTATTTCCTGGAATGCGCATTTTGGCTTTTGTGCAGCCGGGATACCTATTACAGAATGGACATGAACCACTCCACGGTCTTGGGGTCATAGTGGGAGAAGAACAGGCTCTCGCCGCCGTCCAGCGCTTCGATGGCAGCCATATCTTCAGCCGTCAGGGTGAAGTCAAAGAGGTCGAAGTTCTGCTGCATCCGCTCCTTGTGGGTGGACTTGGGGATGATGACCACGTCACTTTGCATCAGGAAACGAAGGGCGGTCTGTGCGGCGGTCTTGCCGTACTTCTTGCCGATCTCCGTCAGGACGGGGTTGGTGAACATATCCTTGCGACCCTCGGCGAAGGGACCCCATGATTCGATCTGGCAATCATACTTTTTCAGATACTCTTTTGCCACCTTCTGCTGCTGGAAGACATGGGTTTCGATCTGGTTGACGGCGGGCTTGATCTCGGAGAAATGCTGAATGTCCAGATACCGGTCGGGGCCGAAGTTGGACACGCCGATGGCACGGATTTTTCCGGCCTTATAAAATTCCTCCATCGCCCGGTAAGTGCCGTAATAATCGCCAAAGGGCTGGTGGATGAGCAGCAGGTCGAGATAATCGGTACGCAGCTTTTCCATGGATGCCTCAATGGACGCTTTGGCCTTCTCATAGCCTGCGTTGGTGATCCATACCTTGGTGGTCAGGAAGAACTCCTCCCGGGGCAGACCACTCTCGGCAATCGCTGTGCCTACACCCTCCTCGTTGCCGTAGGCCTGCGCCGTGTCGATGCTGCGGTAGCCCACATCAATGGCATCCAGCACGCAGCGCTGAGTGTCCTCCGGCGGAGTCTGATACACGCCGTAGCCCAGCTTCGGCATCTTGATGCCGTTGTTCAAAGTAATGTATTCCATAATTGTACCTCCAATTTCCTGAAAAGCAGGATTTTTTCTATTTCCTACTTTACAACACTTTTCCGATATTGTACACTATTGATATCGCAATCTGCTTTTTATAATATGAAAAGCATTTTGAGAGGTGAGACTATGATTGACCTGAATGAGTTAAGCCAGCTTGCAGCTTTTGCCGATTTAGGGACACTAAGTCGTGTGGCTGAGGAATTTCACATCTCCACACCGTCCATTACCCGCTCCATGCAGCATCTGGAGGAGGCTTTCGGCGTACCGCTCTTTCTTCGCGGGAAGAACAAAATCGAATTGAACGAAACCGGAAAAATGGCCGTGGCAGCTGCCCGAACGCTCCTACAGGAGGCAGAGACCACCGTCCGTCAGGTGCAGGAATTTGACGTACGGCAGCACACGATTATCATCAAGTCCTGTGCGCCTGCGCCTCTGTGGGAATTGCAAAAGGACGTGAACACGAAACAGCCGGAAATGATGGTCTCCTCTGCGATCTGCCAGAATAGAGAGGTGCTTACGGCGTGGCAGGATGGCACCTGCGATATGGCCATTCTGCCATTTCCCATCGAGGGTGCTAAATCATTCATGCAGGAAAATCTGTTTGTCTGCGTGCCGCCGGACCATGAGCTTGCAAAATACGAAGCGCTGACCTTTGCGGACATCAACGGCTTCAACTTCCTACTGCGGACAGAACTGGGCTTCTGGGACACCCTCTGCCGGGAGAAGATGCCTGCCTCCAAATTTCTGGTGCAGCCGGATGCTATGGTGTTTGAAGAATTGGTGAACGCCTCGTCGCTGCCCTGTTTTACCACGGATTATGTTCGGCTTCGAGACGATCCGAATCGAGTCAATATTCCGCTTTCTGATGGGGAAGCCCATGTAACGTTCTATCTGGCAAAAAGGAGAATACGATGAACAAACAGGAAAATCCCATGGTCATTCAAGTTCGGAATGCCCATGTACACAATCTAAAACATATCGATGTGGATATTCCGCTGAATAAGATCGTCGGCATTGCAGGGGTGTCCGGTTCCGGCAAATCGTCCCTTGCCCTTGGCGTGCTGTATGCGGAAGGCTCCCGACGGTACCTGGATGCACTTTCCACCTATACCCGGCGCAGAATGACGCAGGCACCACGGGCGCAGGTGGATGAGGTGCTGCACATTCCTGCGGCACTGGCATTGCACCAGCGTCCGGGCGTTCCGGGTATCCGAAGCACCTTCGGCACCGGGTCGGAGCTGCTGAACAGTCTGCGGCTGATGTTCTCGCGCCTTGCAAGCCACCGCTGCCCCAACGGGCACTATCTGCCGCCGACCCTCGCTGTGGCAGCGGGACAGGAGCTTGTCTGCCCGGAATGCGGTGTGCATTTCTATGCGCCCTCTGCGGAGGAGTTGGCCTTCAACTCGCAGGGGGCCTGCCCGACCTGCGGCGGCACAGGGCTTGTGCGCACGGTGGACGAATCGACGCTGATCCCGGACGACTCCCTGACCATTGACGAGGGCGCGGTCTTGCCATGGAAAACGCTGATGTGGTCGCTGATGACGGATGTCTGCCGGGAGATGGGCGTCCGCACGGATGTGCCGTTCCGGGACCTGACTGACCACGAAAAGGAAATCGTCTATCACGGCCCGGCGGAGAAAAAGCATATCTTTTATAAGGCAAAGGGAACCAATCAGTCCGGCGAGCTGGACTTCACCTATTTCAACGCAGTCTACACCGTGGAAAACGCCCTGTCCAAGGTCAAGGACGAGACAGGCATGAAACGGGTGGAACGTTTTTTGAAGGAGAGTGTCTGCCCGGACTGCGGCGGAAGCAGGCTGTCCCAGCGGGCAAGGCAGCCAAAGCTCTGCGGCATCACGCTGGCGGAGGCGTGCGAAAAGCCGCTGTCCCAGCTGGTGAAATGGGTCGATCATGTCCCCGACACGCTGCCGGAGGAAATGCGCCCCATGGCGGAGCGCATCTGCGAATCCTTCCGGACGGTGGCAAAGCGGCTGATGGACTTGGGGCTGGGGTATCTGTCCCTGGACCGGGCGTCTGCCACGCTTTCCACCGGCGAGCGCCAACGGATGCAGCTGGCTCGTGCCGTCCGCAACCGTACCACAGGCGTTTTGTATGTGCTGGATGAGCCGTCCATCGGTCTGCACCCGTCCAATATTGTGGGACTGACCGATGTGATGCACGATCTGATTGCCGACGGCAATTCGGTCATATTGGTAGATCACGACACGCAGATTCTTCGTGAGGCGGACTGGGTGGTAGAGATGGGGCCGGAGGCCGGAGCAGACGGCGGGCAGGTCATTGCGCAGGGTACTATCCCGCAGATCGCAGCCGACTCCCATTCCAAAATCGGCCCGTTTCTGAGGGGGAAAACGCCGCCCCTTCGGAAGAAAGCATCGGCGCAGGAAATGTTCGGGTTGGGGACGATCCACCTTTCCACGGATGCTATCCATACCGTGAAGCCCTTGAAAGCGGATATTCCCAAGGGGCGGCTGACGGTGGTGACCGGCGTGTCCGGCTCCGGAAAAACCACGCTGATTCTGGAAAGCCTGATTCCCGCACTGGAAGCCCTGACAAACGGAACGGCGCAGCCGGTTCATGTGAAGGAAATCCGTGCGGAGGGCATCCGGCAGGTCAAGCTGATCGACGCCGCACCCATCGGCATCAATGTCCGCTCTACCGTGGCCACCTATGCCAATGTTCACGACGAGCTGCGCAAGGCCTATGCGAGACTGCCGGAGGCCAAAGCGCTGGGCTATAAGGCAGGAGATTTCTCCTACAACACCGGAAAACTTCGCTGCCCGACCTGCGACGGGACAGGCTCTATCAGTCTGGATGTGCAGTTTCTGCCGGATGTGGAAATTCCCTGCCCGGATTGCCGGGGCAGCCGGTATCGCCGGGAAGCGGAACAGGTCCAGCGGGAAAACAAGGTCGGAGAAGCGTATTCTCTGCCGGAGGTCATGGATATGGACGTCAATCAGGCGCTCTCCGCCTGTGGGGATATGAAAACCGTTTCTGGCCGTTTGCAGGTCTTGCAGGACTTGGGACTTGGGTATCTGACCCTTGGAGAAGCCACACCCAGTTTGTCCGGTGGCGAGGCCCAGCGGCTAAAGCTGGCATCCGAGATGGGGCGTCAGCAGGACACCTCGGTATTTATCTTTGACGAGCCGACCATCGGTCTGCACCCGTTGGATGTGCAGACGCTTTTGCGGGTCTTTGACCGACTGGTAGAAAGCGGTGCAACTGTTATTGTCATTGAGCATGATCTGGATGTGATTCGCAATGCGGATTATATCATCGACATGGGTCCCGGCGGCGGAGAGCAGGGCGGGCGCATTGTCGCCGCCGGTACGCCGGAGGAAATTGCGCAGAATACGGAAAGCGTCACGGGAAGGTATCTGTAATTTGCTCGCTATCATCCTGAATAGGCAAACCCCTTTGCCGACACCCTGACTGAGTGTCGGCAGAGGGGTTATCCGTGTCCGGAGCGTTATTACAGTGTGTACCGCAGCCAGCGCCATCTTTGTAACCGGATAGACACCATAGCCGAGCTGCGGCATTTTTACACCGTTATTCAAAGTTACATATTCCTTGTTCTACTCCTCCTATCCTATACAATGATTTTTCTGTTCTCATTTAAGATGCATATTAAAAAAGCTGTTCAGCTTTTCAAAAGGAATGACATCTAAATTGTCATAAAGATCAACATGGCTCGCTCCTGGAATGATAAGCAGCTCTTTATTATCTCCGGTCATTTTTTCATAAGCTCCCTCACTGAAGTAACGGGAATGAGCTTTTTCTCCATGTACCAGTAGAACCGCAGACCGAATTTTAGCGGCATACTGCAAAATCGGCAGATTCATAAAGGGCAGTGAGGAGGTTACATTCCATCCGCCGTTGGAATTAAGAGAACGAGGATGATAGCCGCGCTGCGTTTTGTAATAGGCATAGTAGTCCTTCACAAACTGCGGCGCATCGTCCGGCAAAGGATCGATGACACCGCCGGCAAGTGCATAACTGCCGTTTTTATAGTCCTCGGTCCGCTGGGCGTTCATAGCCCGCTTCTTTTCAAAACGCGCCTGATCAGAATCTTCTGCATCAAAATAGCCGTTGGCAGTGACACGGGTCATATCGTACATGGTCATGGCAGCGGTTGCCTTGATACGGGTGTCCTGTGCTGCTGCGTTGACAGCCATACCGCCCCAGCCGCAGATGCCGATGATGCCGATACGCTCCGGGTCTACATTCTCCTGTACGGACAAAAAATCCACAGCCGCACAGAAATCCTCGGTGTTGATGTCGGGTGAGGCCACATACCGGGGCTGTCCGCCGCTCTCGCCTGTAAAGGACGGGTCAAAAGCAATGGTCAAAAATCCGTACTCTGCCATTTTTTGAGCATATAGACCGGAGGACTGCTCCTTCACTGCACCGAAGGGGCCGCTGACGGCAATGGCAGGCAGCTCGCCCACTGCATTCTTCGGTGTGTACAGATCCGCCGCCAGCGTGATGCCGTAGCGATTGTGAAAGGTCACTTTTTTGTGGTCAACCTTGTCGCTTTTGGGGAACACCTTGTCCCATTCCTGTGTTAAATTCAGCTTTTCATCTGTCATTTTCGTTGCGCTCCTTATTTGTAGTTGCTTTGATATAATCTGCATCGCTTACGGCTTCCAGCCACTCGTTGGACGGTTCCTCTCCCGGCACCTCTACGGCGAGATGGGAGAACCAGCTGTCCGGTGCTGCGCCGTGCCAATGCTTGACACCGGCCGGAATGTTGACCACATCGCCCGGCAGCATCTCCACAGCGGCCTTGCCCCATTCCTGATAAAAGCCGTGTCCGGCTACGCAGATCAGGATTTGACCGCCGCCGCTTTTCGCGTGATGAATATGCCAGTTATTCCGACACCCCGGCTCAAAGGTCACGTTGAAAACGCCTACCTGCTCCTTGGAGACAGGCGCCAGATAGCTTTTTCCGCTGAAATACTGTGCAAAGCCCTCGTTGGGCGCACCGATGGGAAAGACCATGGATGCAGCGTGCTCTGCCATAGCATCCTCGCCGGTGTCCTCGCCCCACACTTCCTTTGCCATACGGAACGCCGCCCACGCCTTGGGCCATCCGGCATAGAAGGCGGCATGGGTCAGAGTCTCAGCAATTTCCTCCTTGGTGATGCCGTTTTTCTTTGCGCTTTCCAGATGATACCGGAAGGATGAATCGGTGAGTCCCTGTGCCATGAGCGCCGTCACCGTCACAAGGGAGCGGTCGCGCAGAGAAAGCTGCTCCTCCCGGCTCCATACCTCGCCGAACAGCACATCGTCGTTCAGCTCTGCGAACTTTGGTGCGAAATTGCCCAAAGCATCTCTTCCGGCTGTTTGTTTGATTGCCATTTTTACATTACCTCCATTTATTTCGACGCACGCTCTTGCGCTGCGCTTTTGTTTCTGCTATAATCATGATAACACCTAAACCTTACTTTAGGTCAAGGGGTTTGAAGAATTTATCTGTGATTTTTTTGTGGAGGTTTTTATGTACTCGATTGGACAGGTTTCGGAGATGTTCGGCTTGCCGATCTCCACGCTTCGTTATTATGATAAGCAGGGTCTTTTCCCCGGAATAGAGCGCAGGTCCGGCATACGAAAATTCGGCGAGAACGAGCTTGAAGCCCTGTGCGTGATCGAATGTCTCAAAATGTCGGGGCTTGAGATCAAGGACATCAAGCAGTTTATGGACTGGTGCGTGGAGGGGGCGTCTACATACCCTTTGCGCCGGGAATTGCTGGAAAAGCAGAAGGAGACCGTCGAGGCGGAAATTGCGCACATGAATAAAGTTCTGGATATGCTCCGATTCAAATGCTGGTATTATGATCAGGCGATTCAGGACGGCAGCGAGGAACGCATCCAGAGTCTGCTTCCAGACCATCTGCCGGATGAGATTCAATCCCTCTATGACCATGCACATCAATAAAAAGAACGTCTCAGCCAATGTTCAGACAGACATCGGCTGAGACGCTTGTTATTAAAGATTACTCGAATTTTCGATCATACAGCAGTGCTGCAATCAGCACGACGAAGCACGATCCGGCGTTATGCACCAGCGCCCCTGTGGTGGGGTTCAGCAACCCAAGAACAGAGAGCGTGACCGCAAGGAAGTTGATGCACATGGAAAGCGTTATGCTGAGCTTAATGGTTTTCACCGTTGCACCCGAAAGCCGTTTCAGATACGGGATTTTGGAAATATCATCGCTCATCAGCGCAATGTCAGCGGCTTCCACCGCAATATCGCTGCCCATACTGCCCATGGCAACACCGACGCTTGCCGTTTTCAGTGCGGGGGCATCATTGACGCCGTCCCCGATCATACACACATTTCTGTCCCGCTGCTGCAATGCGGCGATGTTGCCGACTTTGTCCTCCGGCAGCAGATCGGCATAGACCTCACGAATACCGACCTGCGCGGCAAAATAGTCGGCGGTCTTTTGGTTGTCGCCGGTCAGCAGCACTGTATTTGTCTGCATGACGGTCAGCTTCTGCACCATTGCCGCAGCTTCCGGCCGCAGAACATCCGACAGCGCAATCACACCAAGGCATTGACCGTTCACCGCAACGAGAATGGATGCCTTGCCTTGCAGCCGGAGCTTTTCCAGTGTGCCGGCAGCGTTCGCTGTCACGGAAACGCCGCACTCGTGCAGATACTTTTCGTTGCCGCAAAGGAGCTGATAGCCGTCCACCTCGGCAGAAATGCCTTTGCCGGAGGTCATTCGGAACGCCGCAGCTTCGCCAAGAGACAAGCCATTCTTTTTCGCATATGCCACGATTGCTTTTCCTAACGGATGCTCACTTTTTGCCTCGGCAGAAGCCGCAAGATACAGGAGCTTTTCTTCATCCAACTCAGCAGCAAAGGACAGAACATCACTGACTTCCAGCTTTCCATAGGTCAGCGTCCCGGTTTTATCAAAGGCGATGGTATCGACCTTGCCCATCTTCTCCAACGCTTCACCGGATTTGATAATTACGCCGTGTTTGGTAGCGTGCCCGATGGCAGCCATAATCGCCGTGGGGGTTGCCAGCACCAGCGCACAGGGGCAGAATACCACAAGTACCGTTACCGCACGAACAATATTCTGCGTTGCAATACCGGCAATGGCTGCAACCAACATCGCCACAGGAACAAGCCAGCTTGCGACCCGGTCGGCAATTCGTGCCATGGGAGCTTTTTTGTCCTCCGCTTCCTGCACCATGCGAATGAGCTTCTGCAAAGAACTATCCTCGCCAACCTTTGTTGCACGGATGTCGATTGCGCCGAAACGATTGATGGTCCCGCAGAACACCGTGTCTCCGACCACCTTATCTACCGGCAGAGATTCACCGGTCATAACCGACTGGTCAACGGAGGTTTCGCCGCTTACGATGACACCGTCCACCGGAACGGTTTCTCCGGGCAGGATTCTAAGTATATCACCCTTGACGATCTTCTCGGCAGAAACCAATTCTTCCTTACTGTCCTGAATACGCCGTCCCTGTGTTGGAGCGAGACTGATGAGCTTTTTCAGTCCCTTCTTCGCCCGGTTTGTGGTAGCATCCTCCAAAAGCGCACCGATTGCCATGATGAAAGCGACTTCACCGGCGGCGAATAGGTCGCCAATGGCAATGGCAGCAAACATGGCAATGGTAATCAAAAGAGCAGATGAGATTTTGCTGATTCCGGGATTATAAATGATCCGCCACACCGCAAGATACAAAAGCGGAATCCCGGAGATTACAACCGTTCCCCACGCCGGGTCAACCGGGAGATTGACGCCCACCCTCGGCAAAACAAAGCTGAATACAAGCAGAACGCCTCCGATGATGGTCATCGGAAGTCCTGCCAAAAAATCATTGATTCGTTTTAACATTTCGGACACCTCTTTCTTCTTGACACTGCGAACCTTTTCCTGTATCATTTATTCGATACAGAACACTTTATTCTGCTTTGAACTTATTGTATTGAAAATGAAGTAAGGAAACAAGAAGCAGAGTTTGCGGAACATTCGGTTCGGAACAGATTTTGCGAATTGTTCGGGAGGCAGATATGGACAGACGGCAGAAGAAAACAAGAGATGCGATTTTCTCCGCATTTGCGGAGCTGCTTTCTCAGAAGCATTACAATCAGATCTCCGTGCAGGAGATTATTGATGCAGCCAATGTGGGAAGAACGACCTTTTACGCCCATTTTGAAACGAAGGATTATCTGCTGAAATCCCTGTGTGAAGAATTGTTCGGGCATATCATCGACACGGCTATGGGCTTGCCCCACGGACATTATCATTATTCCTGCGGCAACAAAACGGACTCTGTGTTTCTGCATCTGGTACGGCACTTGCAGGAAAATGACCGGAATATTCTGGAGCTGCTGTCCTCAGAAAATAATGAGATTTTTATGAAATACTTCAAAACCAACCTGCGGACGCTGATTGTGACCCAGTACGCCGAAAAGGGACTTCTGAAAAGCGCAGCGCTGCCGGAGGACTATCTGGTAAACCACATTGCGTCCTCCTTCGTTGAAACGATTGACTGGTGGGTGTCCCGTGGGATGAAAGAAACGCCGGAGACGATAACGGAGTACTTTTTGAGTGTGATTGAGCCGGTTTTTTAAAGTTAGTTTTTATCGGTAATATAAGACCGCAGGCAACGAAACCTGCGGCCTTTATGGTTTTGTGGCTTATACATCAATCTCTGTGCCATCCTGAAATTTGAAGGTCATCCGCCCATCGGTGTGGACGGTCACCGTATCGATAACGGTCAGCCAGAGTTTTTCGTCAAATTCGGAAAGCGTGTCCAACTCCTGCACATCAAACATAAATGCTCCGATGGCATCCGCTTGGGCTTGCCGTGCGCTCTTTATGCGGTGCAGCTCCTCAACCCGTGCTTTTGCCTTTTCGTAGCGTTCCACGAAGCCGTTGTACTGGGCAGCGTATTCTTCCTGGTTCTGCGCTGTCTGTGAGTTTTCGGCGATGCAGCGCTTTGTCAGCTCAGTCACCACCTCAATCTCCTCAAGCAGGGACTCTATCTCGGCATCGAGACCGGAACAGTCCGTCAATGCGGACTGCATCAAACGGCAATTCTCCAGGGCGCTGTCTTTATCCGCAAGGATGGCATTGAATGCGCCCACAAACCGGGTTTTGATGGTTTCCTCATCGAGATGGGGTGTTTCGCATTTGTGTTCGCCTTTGAATTTGTTGTTGCACTGCCAAATCACTCTGCGGTATTTGCTGGTGGAGTTCCACACCTTGGAGCCGAAGAAGGCACCGCAGTCGCCGCAGATGATATTCGCAAAAGCCCCTGCGTCCTTCAGCGGGAGCATATTGCCGTTAATGAGGTACAAATCGCCGCCGTTCTCTGCCGGGATACGGTCGAAGTTTTCAAGCTCTCGAATGTCATTTGCGGACATCCAGCCGTTCTGCCGCCCGATGGCATACCCGTTCATGCGGGACTGATACGATTGGGCATTAACGGATACAGCGACACCACTTTGCCCTTACCGTTACGGATAATCTGGGCGTAGGCGTTGCCCCAGAGAAGCAGATGCGTCATAAGCGTTTCCCGAAACACAAAGGAACTCATTTCCGGGTTCGGCTCATCGTGAAGCAGATGATAGAGCGAATGGTCGAGTGCCATCGCTTTGCCGCCGCTGTCGGTGTATTTGTAAAGGTGGAGCGGCAGTCCCGCAACCGCCTCAGACAGAATACGGACGCAGGAATACACCGCCGTCATCTGCATGGCAGAGCGTTCCGTCACAGCTTTGCCGGAGGTCGTACCGCCCATGAAAAAGGTATAGCCACTTCCTGCCGTGCGGTTTTGAGGCTTGTCCCTGGATTTGAACAACCCTGAAAATAATGACATAAATCCTCCTTCTGTCCTGTTTTTTGGACACTAAGTGTGATATAATAAATTCATAAAGAAAGGGGCGATAGACAATGGGATTAACTGCAAAGGAATTTGCTGATAAGCACACCATCAGTAGTAGAAAAATTAAGTCGTGGTATGAGAAGGGGTATTTGGGGGCAACCACTAAAGACGAAAAAACAGGTGTTTATGACATCCCAGAGGATACCCCTGTCCCATATTCGGCGGATAGCCGAATCAAGAGAATTCCTAAGTTCTGGGAGGAATTACTCGATGCTGCACAAAACCAAAATTCCGTTTTTCCAGGAATGTACCCTTACATAAAAGACGTAGTTTTTACATCTCAGATAGAGTCATTTATTGACGTAGGCCTCATTAAGCAAAACACTACGCAATCTGGCCCATGCTTTTTTGAAATTACAACGGTTGGCTATGAATTTATGAACACCCTGTCTGCAAACGAACGGAAAAAGGCTTTTGAAAAGATTGAACGCAGGATTGCAACGGGAGCAAGTCTCGTACAGGCAATATGTGCTGTTATTCCCTTAGTGCAGCAAGCCTTGTTAATCTCTGCCTAAATAAATAGCAGTCCTCGGTTATCATAGACAGACTCGGCGGTGTCGTTACCGCAGCGGATGGCTCTATCCAGTGTCATGATCGTTGCCACGGCACCGTCGATCTTCTCTGTGGATTTCTCTTTGTCCGGTTTGATGTTTCCGGCAGGGTCGGTGCGGATGAAGATGTTGTCCATCATCCAACGCAGAACCGGATGCCCAGCATGGGCGATTTTCTGCTCCAGCACCAGCTTCATCAGTTCCTTAGTGGGCGGGGACATATCCTTGAAACCCTGTCCGAAAGGAACAACTGTGAAGCCCATGCCCTCAAGGTTCTGCACCATCTGCACAGCGCCCCAGCGATCAAAGGCGATCTCTCGAATATTGAAACGCTCACCCATGCTCTCGATGAACTTCTCAATGTAGCCGTAGTGAACGACATTGCCTTCGGTGGTTTGGAGGTATCCTTGCCGTTCCCACACATCGTATGGCACATGGTCGCGCCGCACACGCAAATCGAGGTTGTCCTCCGGTAGTGCGAGGTTTTCTCCATGAACCTTGTCGGTTTGTATTTCTTCAGTTTTCTCGTTGTTCTCACCTCCAAGGCATAAAAAATAGCCGCCACTGGATTCGGTGCGACTTTCGGTATAACGAGCAGCAGCCCCTCTCGGAGCCGTTGCTTTTAATTTGTTGTAGATCAGTTTTCGCTGTGGAGCAAAAGCTCCGTGGCAAGCCGGGTGTTCTCATCGGTGGGCTCAATGTCCCAGCCTCTGTCGTAGTTGCAGACGATTTTGCCGTCTCTCTTGAGCATCAGCTTGGAAATGCGTCCGCCCTCGATGCCCCATTGGGAGCCGCCTTCGTACTGCTTCATCCAGTAGTGGAAAACCTCTCCGTTGACCTTGATGCTGCCTTCTTTCCACATAATTGTGACCTCCGTTCGTTTCGTTGTGACTGTATATTACCGTCACTCTGCGGATATATCCAGTCATTTCGAAGATATAAACTACACAATCTTCGAGGTGGGAAACTGTGTATCTTATAGGCTTTATCCCTGCCTGCGGCGATGGATGGCAGCAAGGATCTGCTCCTGCTCATCCGGCTTAACGCCGATGCTGCCCAGGGCTTCCCGTGTTCCGCAGTCCGGGCAGATGAGCGTTTCATTGTCCAGCCTGGAAAGCGCAGGCGGTTCACAAAAACTTCTGCCGCATCTGGGGCAGACGGAGAGCCGAATCATGTTATTCTTCTTCATGGCACAGCCTCCTTGTGTTCAGATAGCAATCAAATCTATTCGACAAAACGAGCCAACCGTCGTGGATACAGCCATCAGTTTTAAGAATATAGGGACGTCCGAAGCTCATTGAATTTGTAAGCAAAAAGTCGCCACTATGTACCATACGACTTTTTGTAACTCCTTCCGGGCGTTTTTTTTCCTTCGTTTTGTAAATGTACTTTCCGCCTTTATCCGTATCGCCGATTTTGATCCAGTTTATCCCGTCTGGCTCGGTTGTAAGATATTGCTGAATAGGCCGGGGCGAACCTCCTCGTGCTATTTCCAAAACAGCACTGAGACGCACCCACTCCCACGATTCCGGTATCTCAAAGGGCAGTTCATCGTTGATACACCGCTCCACACCGTCCAACTTCTCATAGCTGTGACGCCAACGGCGGCATATACGCAGCTTTTGCAGACAAGAACGGTAAGTTCCTCACCAGAGGAATCAAGGTCAATTATGCTACCAATGCAAATGTGGATGATGGCTGGGAGCGCGTACATGTCACTTATACCGTCCCCACTGCCGGTACCTACCGCTGCATGGTGCTGGCTGAGAACGCTTATGGCCCTGTTTACTATGATGATTTGCAGCTAGAGCGCGGAAGTGCCGCTTCTACCGCAAATCTGCTGCAAAACGGCTGGTTCCGCAGCGTCACGGATCCCCAGGAGTGGACGACCA
>OLSL01002763.1_pt1 | contig 13563 bp, 7 predicted proteins | sample 1672511 | NCBI WGS metagenome assembly OLSL01 (sample SAMEA3136694, study PRJEB25190) | human gut metagenome | biome: human gut; feature: human-associated habitat; material: faeces | place: Austria | collected 2013
TGACCATTGATGACCGAATCCGACGTAATCACTACTTCTGAAATCGTCAGTGGTCCTTCGTGATATCCGATAATTCCTCCCGTGCAGGCACTTGAAGATTTCTGGCTGGAATTAATCTCTAGCGTAATCTTCATAGAAGTAAGGGAACATTTATTCACTTCGAACGTACCAGCTCTTCTTCCTGCTGCCAGCAAACCTCCAAGATCTCGCAGATTCTTACCTGAAACACTTAAATTTTGTGCGTTTACATTCTCCACTTTTACAGAACTGTAATCATTTGCGCCCACAAGACCACCTGCAGCAGCTGTATTAAAGCTCTCTGCATGTGTAGTAACAGATAATTGATCTACATCTTTTACTAAACTATCTTCATTTCCGGTAATTGACAAAATACCATAACCAATATTCCATCCAACTAATCCACCTGTACTTCCATCGTTATAAACCCATTTTGTTACTTTTTCGTTCTGGATCATCCAGTTGGTAAAGGATACATCCTTTTTTGCTCCACTATATCCATCGATATAACCAATGGCTCCACCCGTCATGGTACCACCATATACATTTATATTTTTCAGATTAAACTGATCAAAGGTTACCTTACCACTGGAATTGGCAGTTCTTGCAGCAAAACCGCCTACCCCGATATGCACATCCAGATCCGCTCTTTTTGTTACGCACATTAATGTACCATTTGTATCAAATAATCCAAGTTTAACGTTTCCTGATATCTTAAGATGATTCACTTTACAATCATTTGTAAAGTGAAAATCCACAAACAGTCCAGCTCCCTGATTAAGCCAGGAACCGTTACTGTACTCTGGGTGATAATCATTCTGATTCATATTTAAGGTAATCATCGTGTCTTCTGTCCTGTCAGTGTTGATGCTCTGAATCAACAGATTACGGCGATATACCTTCGGAATGCTGCAATTTCCATTCCAAACCGCCTTATTCTCCCCATAGCTGGCACCGATTCCCCGGAAACCATTTCCGTAGCTGCTCATATCTATGCTGTTTGCCGTAAATGCAAGACTAACTGGATTATTGACAGCTGTACTGCTTTTCCCGGCAAGACGGGCAGCCGCCTTTCCTGTGGTATAATTCTTCACCAGATAAGACACGCGACTCTTTGCCGTATCGCTGCCTGCAGTACTTACTACTCCGCCCCAGTATGCTTCATCCACGAGATTCTTATCATCAGTTGACGCTGTTCCAATTTCTTCGTAGGATGCAGTACGTGGTTTGCCAGATTGATAAGCATCCACGACTTGACCATCCACATCGGTGTAACTACCACTGGAGTCCATCGCCCCTGCACCACTGTTTACAATTGCAGAAAGCAGCCACAATCCCTGGGCAGATGTTACGGTAACATTCAAGCTTTCATCTGATTCGCTTACCTGAAGGTCATTTGTTCCTGCTGTCAAAGTCGGAATGGTATAGTTTTTATCTGTGTTATCTACCGTGCATCCTTCCGCACAAGCATAGCCATCCAGAACACGTCCAACATAAGGATTGCGGTAAAAATAATTTCCACCGTTTGATGCTGTTTTTCCATCGGCTGTGCCATCTTGCTTTACCATATTCACTGTTTTATTGGAAGCTACCGCATCTGTGCACGCTACTTTAAAGGTATTGGATGTTCCATCCATATTTCGGAACACCACACCGCCACCGGTCTTTTCGTAATCCGTGTCTTCTGTGACATGGGTTGCGCCGCCGACCAGACCTGCATAGCCGCCTGCTGCGATCATATATGAATTAGTTCCACTGAACGTCACGGAATTCGCATCATACTTTACTGACACATGATCAATGATTGTATCCCCACCCATGCAGTAACCAACTACACCGCCAAAAAAAGGATTTTTGTTACTCCCCGGAAGACTGGTTGCCTGCATGGTGATCGTTGCCTGTGAATAATCCACGATCAGATCTTTTACGACACTTCCCCGGCTATATGCAATCAGACCTCCAAAGCTGTCTTTATTCTCATTAGTTCCCTTTAAGGCAACTGTAGTGTTCTGAGAGGCACCTACAATGACTCCGCTGAATGGATTCTCTTTCGTACCAAGTCCGCCAAAGTTTTCTGCCGAAAGAGTAATATCTTTATCAATCTTGTAATATGCATTCAGCAGATAGCTCGTTGCTTTTCCCTTATCAGCTGCGCTTCCGCTCTCGTTCTTCCAGACTCCGTTCTCCCAGGTATAAGTAATATCTGTTCCTGTTGCATCACTTGTCGCTCCATTTGAAAGATGATATCCTTCTGCAGTCTGTGTCTGATTTTCCAATACTTTTGAATTGAAAATTACCTGAAATTTTGAAACACTGCCTGGATTCTGAATATAGGCTGCCAGTGAACTCAGCTGATACGCATCTTCAATAATGTACGGATCACCATAGGTACCACAGCCCCTCAGAAGGCCGGTTGTCTTCTGGTTGATATCCAGTTCATACCTGCTTTCATTGATATTCTGCCGCGTATAGACGTAGCGGATAAACTTCAAGTTGCTATATCGTGATTTCACATAATCTGCATTGGTTGTTTGATTCTGTTCATCTGTAATGTAACTGTCACCATCATAATACTGATACTGCTTATCCGGATTGCGCCCGATTGCCCCTGTATTCGTCAATTCCACACCGTAAGTGACCTTATCATCCGTACTGTTGAAATTATACGTACCAGTACCTTCTGAAGAATACATAAAAGATTCTAAAAGAGTAGCCCTGGTAAATATTGTATGGGTTGTATGATAATTAACCCGCTTATTCCCATTGTTATAAACGGATGTAGACTTCGATGTGTCCTCTTTCAGACGTCCATCCAGTGCAATATTGGAAAATGAAAGGGTCAGCTTCGTTGCCGACGCACTGCCGACTCTACCAATCAGACTGCTTGCTGCGTAAGCAGTTGTCTTACCTGATCCGTCTCCTGTCGTATATCCGTCTCCTGTAGAAAGCACATTTACTGTTAATTTAACTGCCTGATTCATCTGATTGATAAGAAGCGGTGCATAAGCTGCATCATCTTTTACGATCCCTGTCACACGAATTCCGGCCAGTGTTACATTATTCAGGCTGATTTCAACGATATTGTTGACCGGATTACCGGTTACGTTTCCATAAATCAATGCACCGGAACTGTATGTACCGTTATCTGTTGCGCTTTCCTTTCCTACCGTTCCCAAAAAAGAGGTATTCTTTACGGCTATATTGTGAGTGGTATGATAAAATAATCCGTGCTGCATCAAATAATGCTGGTGGTCAGAATCTGACAATGGTTTATTATTTATCTCTTTTTCATTCATCCCATCATAATCAAGGGTCACTCTGGTCATCTCTGCCTGATTACTTCCAAGATTCACTGCCCCCAGCGGTGTTACCGGATAGTAGGAATATCCAGTCAAGTTAATCGAACCAGTAATCGTGACATCTGTCCGCTCTCCCTGCCTGAAACAGCCTCTGATATTTACTGCCGCATACTGAGCCACACTCCAGAGAACCATATTTTCCGGTGATGTAACGCTGTCCACATTCAAATTCGAATTATTCTTTCTGTAGCTGTCCAGATTATAGTAATATCTTGTATTTCCATTTTTATACTTACTACTTAATTGTCCTGTATAAGTATTTTCAGTACTTTCTATATCAATACACTTTGCTGTTCCATTCCCGTTCCGTACTGCCAGAGAAACTACTGCATTGCTGTTGCCTGCATCATTCTTCTTTGTCGTACCGACCAGTTCATCAAAGTATTCTGAGTTTCCGATATTAAGCACTACAGCACCACTGTCAATCTTATAAGCAGCATCGAAAGCAGCTCCCCATGTACCTGCTTCGAAATACAGTGCAGATTCTACCACTTCATTTCCACCTTGTGTCACTTTGATCAGACCGGTTCCTACCAGCAGACCACTTGGCGCATTTTCCGTTGATATTCCGGTAAATATATTTGCTTTATTGTCTGTGCTCGTTGAAAATACAATGCTGTCCTTTGCAGTTGCGTTCCAGTATCCGGTCGCCTGGTATACAAGACCGCCAAACTGAGCCGTTGCATTCAACGTGGCTCCTGAAATTGTGACTCCGCTTGCGCTGGCTGTATTACTTGAAGATTTAGCAAAAACTACATTCGTATTCTTCCACTGATAGCCTAACAAACCTCCACTGGTGGAAGTGGCATTTGCAGTGATAGCTTCTCCATTTACGGTCAGATTTGAAATATTAATTGTACTAACTGAGGATGTATACGAATTTCCACTGCCACTTTGCGTCTCTCCCCGGCTGACAGCAATCAGACCACCCACACGGGCATTTGTTTCAGCTTTGGATGTAATGGAGCCTCTTAATGTACAATTCTCTACTGTAACCGTACAGCCTCCCATCACTTCTGCTGCCAGACCGCCGATTCTCTGATTATCCGTGCTTCGATTGTCACTAAGTGTGGAATCACTCCTCCAGGTACAATTTCGAAATGTCAATGACTTACTTTCACATCTTCCCAGGAAGCCTGCCTGCCAGACGTGGAGCTTTTTTGCACCAGTTTCTTCTGCAACAGATACTTTGGTATTGACAGTCACATTTTCAAAAACTGTATCCTCATATGCCAGACCGACTGCTGCAGAGACGAATGCCGGATATCTGATATCATCTGAATTATCTACCTCATTTACACTATTACCAGGAATTTTACTGTTAACAGTTCCTGCTATTGTGAGATCCTGAATTGTCACAGCACCGGCAAACGGAATCAGTGCCAGACTATAATGTGCATCTCTCTGATCACTTCGCTTTGCGTAAAGCTGCCCTGCTGCATTTCCTTCTGTACCTGAAACATTTGCACCATACGTTGTCCCAATGTCCAAAGTAATTGTATGATTGTTTCCGTCCAGTATTCCAGTAAATTTCTGCACATCACTCTCAATACTATCTTTACCAATTCCCAGAATACCAGTACCGGTAAGATTAATATTCGCAGTAATAGCCACCTTTTGCTGATTGGACGGATTTACTGCAGAAGCAAAGCTTAGAGCTGCATTTTCATCGTCTACATATGATTTTGAGAGATCAAACGCCAGTGCATATGCCGCAAAAGCATTTGCATCCTTGATGTCTGTTCCAACTCCATTATTTATTCTCACTGTATGAGTAGTTACATCAAAGGAAAGGACTCCATCTGAACTTTCTTTCAAATTCCCGCCAAGGCGCACTACAGCCCCCCAGTTTCCAATATCAGAACCGCTCCGGTCTTGACCTGAATAACGGATTAATTTCCATCCTTCACCTGAATCAGACAAGCTGCTACCATTGCCAGTTGCATATACCAGTCCATTTCCATTGTTTCCTACGATCTGTCCTGTGTGATTATAAGCAGTTGTAATCTTCTGTCTACTTAAATCAGTAATGCCATGTAAGCGCAGTACTCCCTTTACCAGATGGCCCACAAGTCCTCCACGCCCATCAACATCATCAGCTGCAAGATCATAATTTTCCATTGTTGTAAGGGTAACATTTCCAACATTAAGCAGGCTGCCGTTTATTTTTCCTACAAGACCGCCAAAGCTGGCTTTTGAATCCTTTTTCATATCTGCTGTGAAGGCAGACACATTTTCAATTTCAACATAGCTGCTTCCGGATATAGTTCCGATAATGCCGCCATAGGAATCACTGGTGTTTGTTCCGCCTGTAGAGGCAGCCTGAATAGGCGAGCCTGAATTTCCTGTAATGCTCAGGGTATTTGCCATAAAAGTAGACTGATAATTTCCAATCAGTCCGCCGAAGTTCGTAACTGAAGCCAAAGCTTGAGTTGCATCTGTGTTAACAGGAGTTGATGCATTAGCGGTGTTGCCTAAATTAATTGAAATTTGGGAGGCTACGGTACTGGTGTTTGTAAGTAGTCCAAATAATCCGCCCACATCCTGTCCGCCGAAAATAATAAGGTTCTTAAATGTATAATGGGAAAGATCATAGCTGATTGAGCCCGCTTGCGTATTCCCAACAGAATATGCTCCGATCAATCCACCTGCTGCTTTGGCACTTGCCGCTTGAAGCGTCAACGTATCAGCAAAGGTAAAAGGTGTAACGGTTCCTTCTGTTGTAGAAGCAACACGAAGGATTCCATCTGTGGAGCTTCCAACAAGGCCACCAGCATTTCCCGAAGCAGAGGAAACCTGATTCACAGAGCATCCGGCAACAGTTAAGCTGGAATTTGCTTTCATATGGCCAACAAAGCCACCGGCATCTGCCCCATCGGCAGCTGCCACAACTTTAACAGATCTGGTTCCTTGGGAATTCGTTTCCTCAAGGACAGCCGTCAAAGAGGAGCCTGTTTCCATTGTATTGCAGAATAAGCCGGTATGGTTCTCTGCGCGTACCGTAAGTTTCTTAGAAAACTGATTCGTAAAGGTTATTTGTGCACTGGCATTAGCGCCAAGAGTTCCGATCAATCCTCCAATTACAGGATCTTGTATTTTCTCCGTATTTAAATCTCTAAGTGCAATGTCAGCTACCAGTGTTTTCGCATCTTCTGCTTTTACTTTTTCAGCCAGAAGCGGTTTATCTGTGGCAGCTGCAGTCTCAGAAAAGCTAAACGGGATTGTACCACTTAATGTTGCATTTGTTGAAAGAACGTTAAACAATGCTCTTGATGTGGATATGGAATATTGTCCGGCAGCTGTCTTTTCATCCAGCTGAAAGGTTCCCTGATAAGGATATATCTCACTTCCTAAGCCAAGGAAGCCATAGCTGGTTGCAGTCCCGGCATCTGTTCCACCGTTTTCAGCGGTATTGTTCGCCGTTACCGGTTTAGTAAGATCCCAGCCGGTTGTGGTGATTAGCTTTATAGTATAGTCTTGATATTCTTTCGGTTCAACATTTGATAGAAGAATTAAACCATCTCCGTCAGTTACTTCAATGAGCTTACTCTCTGTGTTAACAGTTATTTTCTTTGATAAATCATTTGCCTGCGTAAGACTTAAAGCCGGACTCTGGGCATAGGTGGTTTCACTCGCATCAGACAGCAGCTGCAGGGAGAGCTGAATCTTCTGCTCCTCCTTTGCCGTGTCATCTGTCTGGTTATCGGGATTGGAAGCACTTGCATTATTAGAGGGATTTTCGTAAGCATCCGCACCTGTGATATCCGGCGAAGACTGGTTTCCAGTCAAATCTCCAGCATCTGACTTGCCTTCATCCGATATAAAGCCATCGCCAGACGTCTGGTTTTCATTTTCCCCGTCAGCTTTAGATTGCTCGGAGGTATCAGAGGACTCTGTCTCAAGATCTCCGCTTGTAAAGCCATCCTCTGCTACGGCCTGAGCGTTAGCTTCCTTAGCCACATCATCAGCAAGCAGGGAGGCTGGTGTGGTCAGTACCATACAAGCCGCCAGCACTACTGCTGTTATACGCTTTATCCAACTTTTATTTTCACGCTTTTTCATTCTCATCAATCCTATTCTGCCCCGGTAAAATCAGTACTTGTTTCTGTGTTCTGCTGCCCTTGTGTTTTTTCCGAAAAACTAACTGTAACCAGTTTTTCAAGTTCTGTCCAGTCTGTCCCATCTAATAATTTCTTCGGATTTCTGTAAAACTGAAATTGCTTTACTGTTGTTGAATCATCCACTGTGAACTCGTAAGAATATGTGGAGTCAGTATTATTATGCGTCGGCTCCTTTCCATTCTCCACAGCCCACTGGCTTAACAAAAGTCCATCAGACCATGTAACCGTTACGGTTCCAGCTCCGTTTCCGGTTATTTCATAATTGAAAGCATCATACTGGCCAGGGGCTTTCCCGTTCTCTTTGGAATCTATAAAATGTCCTGTCCAGTTTTTGATCACCTGATAATCTGCAAAAGAAAGCACCGCACCCAGGATCTGATTATTTACAGCCGCCATTGAAGCATTTGTAGGTTCTGCCTTGATCTGAATCTTCACTTTATCCTTCAAGGCTTTCGGCATTATAAATTGATAGCTCTTTTGGGCTGCTGTACCTGTTTGCAAGACCTGATTCGAGATAGTGCAAGCACCAGTTTTATCAAAACTATAAGACACGGAATTATTCCCAAGAACATTCAGCGTTATTCCGTTCTCGCCAGTACAGCCTTGCGGAAGACTGCCGCCATCCATGGAAAGAAGATTGGCTGTAAGCGTGTAGCGAATATCCTTTGGATTATAAAGAGATTCATCGCCCCATACATGATTACACACCAGCACTGTAAATGTATAATTTTCATTATTTTCCGCAAGGGAAATCCGCTTGGCCGGGCAGGTATCACTGGAATTCATAAGCGATAAATAATTGGAGCTGAACATGGTGTTATCATCATCCTGCCTTTTGGTAGAGACAACACGCTTCACACTATTAAAATTGGTATATGCACCATAACTCCCATACACAGCAAGAGCCAATACCGCCAGAACTAAAAGCACTCCCAAAGCCCGGCCCGGCTTAATCCATTTCCTTATTTTACCTTTCATTCTGCGACCTTTCTTACAATGAAATGATAGGACAAATAACGCTTATTCCGCACAATTCTCGATGGCACTGATAAAAATAAGCATAAAATTAATGTATATATTTTAACATATTGTTCAAATCACTGCAACCTTAGAGGGATTCGATAGATGGATTTATTGTCCAATTTTCTCGAAAAATCATGTTATTGGTCTGAGAATTTCTGTTTTATCGTTCTTATTTATATCTTATATATGATGTATTATGATGTATTATGTGATTTGCATTTGTGCTTAGAGTTTTTGTTTGTTGCAATTCTTTTACTTTTTTATAAAATTTAGTGTAGATTTTGATTAATTTTTATGGATTCTCAGATACATTCCAGTATAAATTACAGTTTATTTTAATGATGTATATAGTTGTACTGTACCATTATTCTTCATAAAAAATATACGCAGATAACCACGTTTCGGCATCTGCGTATATTTTTTGCATCATATCTTTCTGAATCTTTCTTTACAACTACAGCATTTTGCTCTTCAACCGCTTAAGTTCTGCCTCCAATGCATTTGCGCGAGTTCGTTCTTTGTCCGCACGAGCACACTCCCTTTCAGCCCGGGCATGTTCTCTCTCCGTATTTTTTCGCTCCTCTTCTCTTCCCTCAGCCCGCATCATATTGTCTCTCTCAAACTGCTTCATATACTTTACTGACACCTCCCTGTCTTTCTTCACGGTTTCTACCATGTGGTGGAAATCACGTAGTGTATCGTTTACGACGTTCTCACTGGTGCTTTTCTCCATGTAACGCAGGAACTGGCGCACTTCTTCGGACACCTGACCTTTCGTTCCTCTGGTGTATAGAAAAATCGTTTTCGCTCCATCATCGTATGGAACATCCGGTTCTGCATCATATAGAGTGGCCTCCAGTTTCCGTTCTGCCATTTATGACAGTACCCTGACGAAAAAAATCCTCAGACGCTACAACCGTAACTACCTGAGGATTTTCATCTTCCATTTACTTTAATGCAAAATCGAAAAGGACAAACAGCTAAGAAACTACCGTTCCTAATGCCCTTGTACCTATGATTTTTATTCCGCCACAAACGGCACAACATCCTTCACCGCATCCACCGGCGAAATCTCAGCGTCATCATTGTCTACATCAATGAGGTGGTATCTGTCATTTCCCCATTCACGCGCTCATACAGCTTCTGCAATCCCTCCGGGGAAAGATCTCTGGTAAAATATACAACAGATTCCTCCCCGCTGCATGTTATTTTAAGCCTTAAAGTCCACTTTAAGTCAAGGAATTTTTTTCGCCCGCGTATGTTCCCGCTTCTGTCGGTACATGGCTCTGTCTGCGTGGCCGATGATGTCCTCGATGATCAGGTTGCCGTGTCCTTCTGGAATTTCCTCAAGACCGAAGCTGAATCCCTTCTTATAAGGATGCTCCTTCTCGCTTGCAAAAATCTTCTGGATGCGGCGCATTTTCCTGCGTGCCGTCTCTACCTGGCAGTGGCGCAGCACAATGCAGAATTCATCTCCGCCGATTCTGGCAAACACATCCTCCTGGCGGATATTGCAGCTGACAATATCCGAAAAGTGCCGGATATACCAGTCGCCCTCTCCATGTCCATAATTATCATTCACATATTTCAGATGATCCAGGTCACAGTAGCAAAGGATCACGCCCTCGCCGCTCTTCAGAATCTCAGTGGCTTTCTCGAAGAAGAACAGACGGTTGCCGATTCCGGTCAGAGGATCCTTGTAAACCTCAATCTCCAGCCTGCTCTGGCGCTGCTTCTCTTCTGTCACCTCGCGGATAATATGCGCATAAGCCTTCTGGCCCTGCCAGAGCATGATTCCGGTGGTAATCCTGTAATAATGATGCTGGCTGTCCTCTGTCTCCCAGGTCCACTCGTAAGTATCACTCTTGGCAAACATGCTGCCGTCCTGCTTCTCCTGCTTCTGCAGACAAAGCTGGTAAATCTCCTCCGGGGAAATCTGGATGCTCATGTTCTCATTGCTGTAAAGCACCTTCTGCCCGATCATACTGATGACCATAACCTCTTCATCACTTCTGGCAATCAGCTCCATGAGAAGCTGGTTATAGCTCTCCATCATGTTGGCATGGGTTTTCTCACGCTCTGCTTCCCGCTTCAGGGATTCCTCTCTCTCCTTCAGCTGCCTGGTCATGGTATTAAACGCCTCGGAAAACTCTCCCAGAAAGGATACCGTCTGAGAATAATCCCTCTTGGCTACCTGCTTGGCCTGCCAGGTCAGATGATTCAAATTGGAATGCATGTTCTTCAGATTCTCACACAGGAAATTATCCCGGTCCGGAACCTTGGCTGAAAGCTTTCCCCTGGAAAGAGCTTCGGAATAATCCTTCATCTCCTGAACTGCATGATCCAGAAATTCAAGCCCCATCCCCAGCTTCTTATAAGGCTCGTCCAGTGCTCCCAGATCCAGGGGCTTCACTGTGGAATCGTACAAAATGCTCCGCAGATATTCAAATAGTAATTCACAGTTTTTATCTTCCATTTAGGAAACTCCTAGTCACTCTTGGTCTTTTACATTGGCGTGGAAACGGCAGACACGGTCGCCAGTCGCCCAGCAGTCCACCTCTACTGCTGTGTAGACCTTTCCCGAATAAACAGATAAAATACCGGAAATAAATCCTTCATCATAATTGCAGACCGTCTCTCCCAAAATGGGAAGTCCGGAGCAGTCTGCATCCTCGGAAACTGTGAGAATAATTCTTCCGCTTGCCTCATCTACGTCCTCAATTCGCAGCACACCGATCTTCAGCTCCTCCAGCTTCTTCTGAAGCTCACTGACAAACTGATCCAGCGGCTGATCCAGATTCAGCATCTTCTTCGCAAAATATTCTCCAGCCATACGTCCGGCCTTGCGGAAAATATCTACCTGCACTTCCTTGCCAAACCTGGTGCACAGCTCTTCCTTCAGTGAGTATTCCAACATACGGTAAACCAATACTGGAAGCTCCTCTCCAAGATTTTCCCTGCTTTTCTCATCAAACTGCAGGTATTCCTCAAATGTAATCGGTCTCTTATTTGTCATAAAAATATTGTTCTCCATAGAGCAGCTTCCTTTCTCCCGCCAACGAGCGCCAATGCAAAAACTCCGTCCTCATTGGCAATTTCGATAGCTTTAGTATAACATATTTCTGTCAGTTTGTTAATAAAAACCGTAACCATTTCTGCCATTTTCTTTTACATGGTAGAGGGCCTTGTCCGCATCGTTGAAAATGCTTGGGCCAGGATTCTCCCTGTCGGTAAATGCCACGCCCACACTGAGGGAAACTGCTGGAAGAAGTCATTTCTACCATAATAATGGCGAACTCATCGCCGCCGATCCGGCATACGTAGTCGATGGTTCGAAACGCCCTCTTCAGGCTGTCATACTCTGCTTCGTGGCGGATCAGCTTCTGAGCCTCTTTATTCTCCTTGTATACCTGGTTGTAGGTTTCCGCAAGATTCTGCAGTTCATCTGTGTTAAAATATCCCTTAACCATAGAATTCATTGTATACTGATTCGATATCTTATGGTATAACGGACGAATGCCCAAAATACAAGTCACACAAGGCTATCTTTTTTCCAGTCAAAAAGGAGCGATTTCTCGCCCCTTACATTTTTAAGTTTCCTCTTGATGGTGGGAACTCACCAGCTTTTGAAATTTTATACAATCTTAAACCAGTCTTTTTCCTCGAATTCTACTACGGTGCAGTCATTGGCATAAGTGCATTCTGGTAAAATGATCATGGCGTGGAGCACATCGTTGTGTACGGGCAAAGGACATAGATGCCAGATGGCGGCATTGATTTTTACCATACATCCTTTGGGGACGATAAACGCCTTCGCAAGTTCGGGAACCGGGGTGCCGGCAGAGGCGGGTGCTACGTGGATAATCATATCATCATCTAAAGCTACAATGCCTTCCCAGGTTGTGGTGTGATATTCAGCCATTTTGACAATGCGATCATCCTTTCGCACGGCGATTGGGGAAAATCCCATACTGCCCATGCAGGTTCCGGAAATGCGGTCAGGATAGAATTTGTGGATTTCGCCCTGCAGCGGATAACCTTCAGGTTCCGTCATAGAATAATAGGTTCCGAACGGGGCGAAATCCCCTGGTGTAATGTTGACAGCTTTGATTTCTCTCATGGAAAAACCTCCTCAAATTTAGTAAAAACCCTGGAAATATTATAGCATGGAGGCGGTGAAAGCTCAAGACGAGAAACGCAAGAGCAAGCGGAATGATACTACCGAACCGCTCGCTCTTGCGTTTTATTTGTCAAACAAACCATGCTTATTTGCTCTTTTCTGAGCAAGTTCATATACTTCTTCGTCGGCACGAACACCGATTACAATAACCATCATAGAAGATTCTGTACGACGAAGCTGATAGACGATCCGTAACCCAGCAGAGCGAAGCTTAAAAATCAGCCAGTTCATCTTCTGTAATGCCAAGGCGACGATTCATTTCTTCCTCAGAAATTAAAGAAGAAGGATTAAAATGTGCCATGCGCTCAGAAGCAACAGCCAGCAAACGGGCATCATTCAGTTTTTCAGCAACCACCTTGCACCGTTTTTTTAAAAATGCGATTCCATATGCCCATATATCATTGCGGCCTTCGTTGCGAAGGTACTGATCATATCTGCGATCATGAATTTGGCTCATGGCTCGTTCACAAGCTCTGTCCAGCTCAGAAAGACTTCCTACACTCTTAAGTTCGATGATAATTCCTGAATCAGGATTATCCGTTTCAACGATTAAATCCGCAAAGCCATCGCCCGACTCCCTGTTGGAAAGAATTCCCCATGTTCCATTTCCCACTAACATCCCAGATAAGAGGGCGTGATAGAACTTTTCTTTTTCTTTTTGTGGTCCCTTGGGATCCAGAACGCTGATTGTTTTGCTTAATGTCCGTGTCAGACTGAATTCAATAATTTGAAAGCAATTACAGCCAGTTTTCCAGAACATCATTCAGTTTATTCATATCCAGCGGTTTTGCGATATGTCCATTCATCCCTGTATTTTTGGCCAACTGTACATCTTCTGCAAAAGCATTGGCAGTCATGGCAA
>OLSL01002768.1_pt1 | contig 13549 bp, 12 predicted proteins | sample 1672511 | NCBI WGS metagenome assembly OLSL01 (sample SAMEA3136694, study PRJEB25190) | human gut metagenome | biome: human gut; feature: human-associated habitat; material: faeces | place: Austria | collected 2013
ACATGGAGCGGGACATTGAGCACCGCTGCATGACCCTGCTGCTCCGCCAGCAGCCGGTGGCAGGCGATCTGCGCCGCATCTCCACCACCATGAAGGTGGTCACGGATGTGGAGCGCATCGGCGACCATGCCTCCGATATCGCGGAGATCATCCCCCATCTGGTCACTGTCCGCAAAGAGGGCGACCCTGCTGTGAGCCAGGCCATCAAGATGGGCCAGAAGGCGCACAAGATGATCCTGGATGCCCTGAATGCCCTGACCTCTGAGGACGAGCAGGCCGCCCTCAGGGTCATTGCCGCCGACGATGAGGTGGACTACGATTTCAACGCCATCAAGCATACGCTGGCGCAGGAGATCGCCGCCGACCCCGGCAAGGTGGATGCCGCCCTGGATCTGCTCATGGTCATCAAATATCTGGAGCGCATCGGCGACCACGCCGTGAACCTGGCCGAGTGGGTGGAGTTCGTCCGCAGCGGGCGTTATCATAACGAAAATATGTTCTGATCTTTTGTTTCTGTAAAAATTTGAGCCATTTGCAATTATTTCTGTGCCCCGCCCGTATTATAGGCAGAAAGGCTTCCCCAGAAAGCCTGATGAACTGGCTGCGGCGGGTGTCCGGCATCCCCCTGTCCCCGCCCGCCGCTGCCGCAACGGAGGGTTTTACGCTATGGTACAGACCAAGAATTTCCCGCTGGAAACGCGCGGCGAGGCGGTCAGCCGCGAAGCGCTGGTCCAGGCGGCATTACAGGAGATCACCCAGAATTACCGCGAAGCAAGCCTTTCCAATGTGGCCCGCAGCTACGGCGTTTCGCTGGCGTATGTCAGCGAGTGCGTCCGGGCCCAGACCGGAAAGACCTATAAGGAGCTGCTGCAGAAGCACCGGATGGAGACCGCCGCCCGCCTGCTGCGCCGCAGCGACCTGAACATCCAGCAGATCATTACCCAGGTGGGCTACGAGAACACCAGCTACTTCTACCGCCTGTTCCATGAGCGGTATGGCCAGAGCCCCCGGGAGTACCGCCGGGCACGCAGCCAGCGCACATAAGCGCATCAGTGAACGACCCTCTCCGCCTTTGCAGCAGGCTTTGACGGAGAGGGCCGTTTTGTGTTATATTAAGGCAGAACGATCAGGGCGGGCAGCGGCCCGCCGGAAGAGAGGTTGGATGAAGATGTTTCGTGGAGCAAGACGTGCAGATCTGGATGCGATCCTGAAAATTTATGCCCGTGCCCGGCAGGCGATGGCGGATTCCGGCAACCCCACCCAGTGGGGAGATCATTTCCCGCCGCAGGAGCTGCTGGAAGAGGACATTGATTCCAACCGGCTGTTCCTCTACCTTGTCAACGGCGAGCTGGAGGGCGTGTTTGCCTTTATCCTTGGCCCGGACCCCACCTATGCCCGGATCGAGGATGGCAAGTGGCTGAACGATACCCTGCCCTACGGCACCATCCACCGGCTGGCTTCGGCGGGCAGGCACCCCGGCGTTGCCGCCGCTGTGATCACCTGGTGTCTGGAGCACTGCGAGAGCCTGCGGGCCGACACCCACGCCGACAACAAGATCATGCAGCACCTGCTGGAAGAAAACGGCTTTACCAAGTGCGGCATCATCCATGTGGAGGATGGCACGCCCCGCATTGCCTACCAGAAAATGTCCCTTACCCTGCCTTTGCGCCGGGATTGAACCGCAAAAATGCGCCGCCCCACCGGAAACGATGGAGCGGCGCTGTTTTTATGTGGTTCTGTCAGGCGTGGAAGGGAGCGGGTGCGCCTGTGCTCAGGAAGCGGCAGCTGCCGGAGCTTCCGGGGCGGGCTGCTCTGCCGCAGTTTCTTCCGGCGTGGGCTGGAAATACTTCTCGTACAGCTCCATGCCGATGCGGTAGCCCTGCCACACGATGACCGCCGTGCCTGCACCGGCCACGCCGATGATGGCGGCAGTGCCCAGAATGCTGGGCTCGCTTTCGATGGTGGCATCCCGGTACTGGGCCTCCACGGTCACGGTGCTGCCCTTGGCCACGCTGCCCGCCGGGATGGTAAAGCTCTCCTCGTTGTAGGCGACCGCCGGGTTGCCCAGCAGGCTGGCTTCATCCATGGCCCACAGGTCGAACACCATGCCCTCGGGCACGGCGCTCTGGTTCAGCGTCACCTTGACCTCGGCATCCACCGGCACGTTGGCGCTGGTCATGGCTTCGCCGCCGTTGTAGGTGAACGTGCCGCCCTTCACCGTCAGGGTGTAGGTGGGGGCTTCGGGTTCGGGCTCGGGTTTGGGTTCGGGCTTCGGTTCGGGATCAACAATTTTGGTCGAGTTCAACTCCACATCGCTGTCGGGCATCTTAAAGCATACCACTTTTTTGTTGGTTTCACCGTTCAGGTAGTAGCTGCTGAATGCATCGCCGATTTTTTGACCGTTGATATTTGTAATATCTGCATCCGCTTCTACGGTGAGGACGGTGCCTGCATAAGAATACAGATCCCATGCGGTGCCCTGAACCAAATCATAGGCGGTCTTATCGTAAACAAGAGGATGCGTGTCGTTTACCTTCACGATAGCTCCATCTTTTACGGTAACAGAGCGATAATTTCCACTCAGCACGGTTCCCTGGGTGAGAATGCTGTCTTTTCCGTTGAATGCACCGCCGGTTATCTCGCCGTTGTTATAATACAGACCGGCTGCAAATGTGCCGCCTTTGATTTTAGGGGTCATGCTCGAAGTGCTGTTGGGCAAACCATTTGCTGCCAGAGTGTTGAAAACACCGTCCTCGATGGTGCTGCCCTCATTGATGATGCCGCATTTCACTGCATCCAACTGGCCGGTTTTTTTGACTGGGTCTGTATAACGGAAGTTGTAGGTTTTTTCGCCGGTCAGATACGCGTCAAGGTTCTTGCCATCAGATGATTTCTGAACATACCAGCCGTCACCATAATAGTTATAATAACCACCGCCGCCGTCATAGGGAGCGTTATCATTTATAATTGGAGTGCCATCATTGGCCATCTCAAGTGGTAAATCGTAAGAAGCCTGGTTCAGTACGATAGCTTCATCCGAAGCAATGAAATTAATATTCTCGAGATATTCTATATTGAGACTTATAGTGCTTTTGTTAGAGGAATCGGGGTATAGAAAGTCATCGCTTTCAAGTACATAGCGGTTGATATCAAGGATGGGTTCACGGGCGGTAATGGTATTATTCCCGGTCTTGACTACATAAAGTGTGTTGCCCCAGTCGCCGGACGCAAGGCCGTTGACCGCTGTGATAGAACCGGTTCCGTTCAGGGTGACTGTTTTGAATGTGCCTGCACCTTTGGGTTCTTTCGCAAATGCGCCGCCGGTCAGCTTGGCACCGGGTTCAACCACCAACTGGACATTCGGGTTCAGGGGGCGCAGTGCGTTTTTCTTACCGGAGAAATCATAACTGCCGTTTGTCAGCGTCAGCGTGCCATTCTCAAACTTCCAGCCGTTGCCGCTGTAATCCTGAGTGCCGCCTTCGGTGCCAACGGGGTAGCCGTTTTCGTCGATCACCAGCCGGGTCAGCTTGCTCAGGGTAACGGTGTCTGCTTTGGCGGGTGGTGCGGTAAAAGTGACATAAAGGACCTCGGGATCGCTGGAGCTTTCTACCTTTCCGGCCCATTCAGTCAGAAGCATTTGCTGGGTATTGTTGATTGTAACATCAAAAGGAGATAGTGCACCGAAATCGAAAGAAGCAGTGATTTTTGTCGGATAAGTGGAGTTGGTGTTAGGAATAACATAACAGGTTGCATAGAACACAAAATTAAAATCTCCGGCGCAATTTAAACTGTAGCCGGATTTTAGTGTGCTATCTGGCGCAGTGCCGAAAACACCGCCATTGATAGATCCTTGATTGCGGAAAGAAAAATTGGAAGAAGAATTCCGGAAATTTCCACCTTCAATAGTTCCAGAAGAATAATTTGAGAGTTCGAAAGAGGTAGACGGTGTATTAAAAGGAGCGTAAAAAGTACCATCGGTGATGATGCCATAATTTGCGAACGTAAGACTGGGTTTTACGGATTTAATCGGAGAAAAGGTGCCGCCAGAAACGATTCCATGATTTGTTATATCATTGGTGAAAGAGCCACTTGTAATTGTTGCCTTTGCCCCGATTTCAAGAGCGCAATCCAGAGTGTTTCCATCACTAGAAAGTGAGGAAAAATCATACTCTGTCGGACTCGTTGGATTTAGTTTAAGGGTTTTGGTGGTACCGTCATAGCTCCAGTCATCACCAGAACAATCTTGATCATGGTTGTCACCGGAACCGACAGGATAGCCATATTTGATTCTTAATGTAGTTGAGTTGGAACTGCTCTCCTCCGCCCACGCTGTGATTGCCGACACAGGCAGGAGCGTTACCGCCATGCACAGCGCCACCAGAAGGCTGATAAGTCGTTTCTTCATAGGGGGTCCCTCACTTTCTTTGGGCCGGAAGTGAAGCTCCGGCAAAAATGGATGCTCTTACTTCCTTAAATACACGCCGCGCGAAATCCTTTCACCCTTTTTCAAAAAAATTTGAAAAAAAAAAAAAAAACGAACTGCAAAACAGTCCGTTTTCGGGTCATCTTTCGTAATGTGTCCAAAGGCTTAAAATCTTGATGGTTTGCTCTTCTTCAAAAACATCATACACAAGGCGGTGCTGTACGTTGATGCGCCTGCTGTACGAGCCGTTCAAATCGCCCACCAGCTTTTCATAGGGCGGCGGGTTCTGGAACGGATTTTCTTTTATAACGGAGATCAGCGCCTTCGCCTTTTCGTCAAGATGGGCGGATTTCAGCTTTGGAATGTCCTTGAGCGCGGTTTTCGCATAAACAATTTTGTACATTTACCACTCCACAGCCGATTCGTCAACACAATCTTCCAGCGGTTCGGCCTTGGCCGCCAGGAGCTTTTCCCGCATTCCCGGCACGGAGACGAGATAAAGCGTTTCCATAATGCCGCTGTAATCTTCTTCCGAAAGCAGAACAGCGTTGCCGTCTTTGGTGCAGATGTTCAGCGGTTCATTGTACTTTACGGTCTGCTCTACATACTGGAAAGCATTCTTGCGAAAGTTCGTGATATTAGTGGTCGTCATCGTGCATCACCTCTTATGTACATAATAGCGTACACACTGCGCGGTGTCAAGACCTTTTTTGCCGAACTTGGGGCTTGTGGAGTGGGGGCAATCGTTCTATAATACAAGCTGTGAAATGAATCACAAAAGGGGTGGAACGTATGGACAAAAAACTGAACGAGGCCGTGGCGGCGCTGCGGCCCCAGATGGTGGCGGCGCTCCAGCGGCTGGTGCGCAGGCGCAGTGTGGAGGCTGATCCGCTGCCGGGCAAGCCCTTTGGCGAGGAGGTGGATGCCTGCTTTGCCGAGGCGCTGGCCCTCTGCCATGAGCTGGGCTTTGAGACCACCGACATGGATCGGTACATCGGCTGGTGCGAGATCGGCACCGGGGACGAGATGGTGGCGGTGCTGGGGCATCTGGACGTGGTGCCCGAGGGCGAGGGCTGGCATCACCCGCCCTACGCCGCCGAGATCGAGGGCGGCAGGCTGTATGGCCGGGGTTCCATTGACGACAAAGGCCCGGTGGTGGCCAGCCTGTTCGCGCTGAAGGCCATCCGGGATCTGGGCATTCCGCTCAACCGCCGTGTCCGGCTGCTGTTCGGCCTGAACGAGGAGACCAACGACCGGGACGTGCTGTACTACAAGGCCCACGGCGGGGAGATCCCGGTGCTGGGCTTCACCCCGGACGGCGAGTATCCGCTCATCAACGGCGAAAAGGGTATCCTGAACGAGAGCTATGCTGTGCAGCTGCACCAGACCGGGGCCTGGCAGCTGAGCAGGGTGCAGGGCGGCGTGGCCGGCAATGTGGTGCCGGACTACGCCTGCGCTGCGCTGACCGCCCCGGCGGGGGCCGCCCTGCCGGATGCGGAGCACATCACCGTGACAGCCGTCCCCGGCGGCTATCAGGTGGAAGCGGTGGGCGTTTCGGCCCACGGCAGCCACCCGGAGCAGGGCGAAAACGCCATCGGGCGGCTGGTGTGCTACCTCGACCGGCTGCCGCTGGAGGGGGATGCCAAGCAGGCCGTGCACTTTCTGGCCGAGAAGCTGGGTACCGACCCCTACGGCGAGGGCCTGCTGGGCCACCGGCTGGAGGATGCGCTCTCCGGCCCCATGAGCTGCAACTGGGGGCTGATCGAGGGCGACGCGCAGCATCTGTGGGTCAAGCTGAACTACCGCTATCCCGTGACCATGGAACGGGCAGACTGCCAGCCCGCTGTGCAGGCTGCCTTTGAGGCCGCAGGCTGGGCGCTGGATGGGCAGGTGCACAAGGAAAAGCTCTACTACCCTGCCGAGACCCCGCTGGTCAGCGCCCTGCTGGAGGTTTACCGGGATGCCACCGGCGACAATGCTCCGCCCAAGTGCATCGGCGGCGGCACCTACGCCAAGATGCTGCCCAACGTGGTGGCTTTTGGCCCCCTGTTCGCGGGTGACCCGGTCACAGAGCATCAGCCAGATGAATGCTTCGATCTGGAACGTCTGGTGCAGAACGCCCAGATCATTGCAAACGCCATTGTCAAGCTGGCAAACCTGCCGCTGGAATAAGAAGGAGGACGGGACTATGAAGATCACACAGGTGCGGCTGGGCCGCATTTCCACCCCGCTGCGGGTGCCGTTCAAAACGGCACTGCGCACTGTGAACAGCGTTGAGGATGTTATCGTGGAGCTCCACACCGATACCGGTGCGGTGGGCTACGGCGAAGCACCCCCGACCGGTGTTATCACCGGCGACACCACCGGGGCCATCCTCGGTGCCATTCAGGATCATATCGCCCCTGCCCTGCTGGGCCGCGACCTCGATGAATTTGAGGATCTGACCGCCGCTGTGCAGAAGGCGCTTGTCCACAACACCAGCGCCAAGGCCGCTGTGGACATGGCCCTGTGGGATCTGCTGGGCCAGAAGTACAGCGCCCCTGTTTACCGGATGCTGGGCGGTGCCCGCAGGAACATCGTGACCGATATCACCATCAGCGTCAACCCGCCCGAGGAGATGGCCCGGGATGCCCGCACCGCTGTCCAGCGCGGCTACGACTGCCTGAAGGTCAAGGTTGGCATTGACCCTGAGCTGGATGTGGCCCGCCTTGCTGCGGTGCGGCAGGCCGTGGGCCGGGACATCAAGCTCCGCATCGATGCCAATCAGGCCTGGAACGCCAAGCAGGCGGTCCGCATCCTGAACCAGATGCAGGAGAAGGGGCTGGACATTGAGTTCGTGGAGCAGCCCGTGCCCGCCGCAGACCTTGAGGGGATGCAGTATGTCACCCGCCATGCCGATGTGCCCGTGCTGGCCGACGAGAGCGTGTTCAGCCCGGCAGATGCCCTGCGGATCATGCAGACCGGCGCGGCCGACCTTGTGAACATCAAGCTGATGAAGTGCGGCGGTATCACCAATGCCCTGCGCATTGCCGCCGCCGCTGAGGTGTACGGCGTGGAGTGCATGATCGGCTGTATGCTGGAAGCAAAGATCTCGGTCAACGCCGCTGTGGAGCTGGCCTGCGCCAAGAAGATCATCACCAAGATCGACCTCGACGGCCCGGTGCTCTGCAGCGAGGACCACATCCTCGGCGGTGCGGTCTTCAACGAGAAGGACATCACCGTATCGGATGCCCCCGGCATGGGCATCAAGGGCTTCGTCCCCGGCAAAGTGACCTATCTGGACGACTGAAAATAAATAAGAATGACTTTCCCCCGGCAGAGTTTCTCTGCCGGGGGATTTTTCTGCCTTGCTGGGTGAAATATCTTAACTCTGTATGCGACACAAACACAGTTTTGTCGGCGGGGCCGGGAGGAAAAGAGAGAAATCGGATGGAACCGCCCGAAATATCTGCGGAAAACCTTTGACTTTTCTGCCGTGTGTGCTATAATAACACTTGTCTTTGGGAAAGAGACAGAAAAGTGTGCGCGGTGTACGCACACATATGGAGGAGTGTTTTGATATGATGAATGGCGTAAAAGCCATGGCAAAGAAGTACAATGAGGTCAGCCTCATCCTTCGCATCGTCGCCGGTCTGGTCATCGGCGCGGTGCTGGCGCTTGCGGTGCCGGGTGCGGGCTGGGTCGGTGAGCTGGGCAGCCTGTTCGTCGGCGCGCTGAAGGGCATCGCCCCGGTGCTGGTGTTCGTTATCGTGGCCAGTGCGCTGGCGCAGGGCAGCTCCAAGCTGGACCGCCGCTTTGGCACGGTCATCTGGCTGTATATGCTGACCACCTTCCTTGCGGCGGCCATCGCTTCCGTTACGAGCTTTGTGTTCCCCGTGTCGGTCGTTCTGGCTGATGCCGCCCAGTCGGACGTGGTGCCGCAGGGTCTGGGCGAGGTGCTGAGCACCCTGCTCACCAACTTTGTCGCCAACCCCATCAGCGCTCTGATGAGCGGCAACTACATCGGCATCCTGTTCTGGGCCTGCATGTTCGGCCTCGCCATGAAGAGCATCGGCTCTGACACCACCAAGAAGTTCCTTGCCGATACCGCCGATGCGGTGTCGCAGGTGGTGCGCTGGATCATCAATCTGGCTCCCTTCGGCATCATGGGTCTGGTGTATACCAACGTGTCAGGCAACGGTCTGGCCATCTTTACCCAGTACGGCAAGCTGCTGGCCCTGCTGGTGGGCACCATGCTGTTCATGGCCCTCATCGTCTCCCCCTTCATCATGTTTATCTATCTGGGCTGCAACCCCTATCCGCTGGTGTTCCGCTGCCTGCGTGAGTCCGGCCTGACCGCCTTCTTCACCCGCAGCTCCGCCGCCAACATCCCCGTGAACATGGCCCTGTGCGAAAAGCTGGGTCTGGACAAGGATATGTACTCCGTCTCCATCCCGCTGGGCGCTACCATCAACATGGACGGTGCCGCCATCACCATCACCATCATGACGCTGGCCGCCGCCAACACGCTGGGCATTCAGGTGTCTCTGCCTGCAGCCATCGTGCTGAGCGCCATGAGCGCTCTGGGTGCCTGCGGTGCTTCCGGCGTGGCCGGCGGTTCCCTGCTGCTGATCCCCATGGCCTGCTCCCTGTTCGGCATCTCCAACGATGTCGCCATGCAGATGGTGGGTGTCGGCTTCATCATCGGCGTGGTGCAGGACTCTGTGGAGACTGCCCTGAACTCTGCCGGTGACGTGGAGTTCGCCGCTACGGCAGAGTACCATCAGTGGCGCAAGCATGGCAAGCCGCTGCCGGAGTTCCTGACCGGTAAGAAGAACTGAAAAATTTAAAAATATAGAAAAGGGCTGTTGCCAAACTCCTTCCGACATCGCTTACGCGATGCCACCTCCCTCAATGAGGGAGGCTTCACAGCTTACCGCCATGTCAGGCTCCCTCCGTGAGGGAGCTGGCGCGGCGAAGCCGTGACTGAGGGAGTTGTCGGCAGCAGCCTTTCTCTATTTCAGCCCAGATGGAACATATCGATCAGCACCACGGCGGCCAGGCCATAGTAGACCACCACTGCCACCAGATCATTGATGGTGGTGATGAGCGGGCCGGAAGCCACGGCGGGGGCGATGTGGATCTTATGGAACAGCATGGGGATGACCGTGCCCACCAGGCTGGAGATCACCATGGCCACGACCAGAGATACGCCCACACAGCCCGAGAGCAGGAAGGCTTCACCCCAGGCGTAGGCCTTGAAGAAGTGGATGTAGCAGCCCAGGAAGCCCAGCGCCAGCACGGCCAGCAATGCACCGTTGGTCAGGCCCACCCGCATTTCCTTCCAGAGCAGCTGGAGTTTTTTGGCAGTGGTCAGGTTCTCGTCCACCAGCACACGGATGGTCACAGCCAGCGACTGGGTGCCCACATTGCCGGCCATATCCAGCACCATGGACTGGAAGCAGATGACGATGGGCAGCACCGCCACCACCGATTCAAACGCACCCACCACCGAGGACACCAGCATCCCGAGGAACAGCAGGGCAATCAGCCAGGGCAGGCGCTTTTTCACACTCTGGAACACACCCTCGTTCAGATCCTCTTCACTGGTCAAGCCGCCGAGTTTTGCGTAATCATCGCCCATCTCGTCGTCCACCAGCTCGACCACATCCGCCGAGGTGATGATGCCCAGCAGCTTCCCGCTGTCGTTCAGGACAGGGAGCGAGCGCTCGGCGTAGTCCACGATGCGGTCGATGCAGTCGCTGATCTTCTCGTGGTCGGTGACGTAGGGGTAGGAGCGTGCGATCAGCTTTTCCAGGTGCTCCTCCGCACGGGCCACGATGAGGTCTTTCAGGTCAATGGCACCATAAAAGTGCTCGTTCTCATCCACCACATACAGGGTGGAGATGTTATCGTTCTCGCCGGCCTGCTTCACCAGCTCACTCATGGCCTGCCGGATGGTCATATCCCTGCGGATGCAGATGTAGTTGGTGGTCATGCAGCTGCCGATCTCGTCCTCGTGATAGGAGAGCAGCAGCTTCACATCATCGGCGGCATCCTTGTCCAGCTGGTGGACGATCTTTGCCTTATCGTCCTCTTCCAGGTCATCCAGAGCATCCACGGCATCGTCCGAATCCATGTGGGAGATGACCCGGGCGGCCCGCTCGGGGTCCAGCTCCTTCAGGTAAGGCTCTGCGTCGTCCAGATAGGAGAAGATCTCTGCCACCGTATCCACGCCCAGTGCGTTGTACACCTTCTGGCGCTCCTCCGGTGTCAGGGCCGTCAGGGCATCGGCCAGGTCGTTTTCATGGTAATCGGACAGCTTTTCAGCCAGCTCCGCCTGGGGCAGACCGCTGTGGATGATCTCCAGAATCTCCTGCACATAATTTTTCTTCTGCATGGTTTGGTCCCTCCGTTTCCCGTTTCCGGGCATAAAAAATACACCGCATCGGTCTGGTTACAACTCCTGCGGTGTACAAAGGGCATGCAGTTCAGGATGCGGCTAACACGTTTGCACGGCCCGCATCGCAGGAGAAGCGTTGTTTGGGGTGATCCGTATGGTCACTGGACATGGAAACAAACTCCTCCTTGGTGTAAGATTTTTCTTTCAGCCCCGTTATCATACTACGCCGGGCCGGATTTTTCAACCCCTTTTACAGTTTTTTTACCGGATTATTGCTATATTGCACAAAGAAGAGCTTACTTCTTATACTTTCCATACCATGCCACCGACACCCGCCAGGACACGGCATACAGGGCCAGCACTGCTGCCAGCACACCGACGATGGCAATGGCCGCGCCCGGTTCCGGAACGGCATCCATCAGGACCATTCCGCCGCCCAGGGCAGCGCCCATTCCGGCAAACATCAGCATGTAGAGCATCCGCGCCTTTTCTGCGCCAAAACGGTAGTACAGCGGCAGCATGATCCCGTTTATCAGCAGGATGGAAGCTGCGCCCGCCCCCAGCAAAAGGCCGATCGGCATCGCAGGAAGCGGTTTTCCCATCCAGAACAGGATGCCGCAGAAAATTCCGTTCAGCGCCGCAGAGACCGCCGTGCAAAGCAGACCCACAAGATATTTTTCTGCTACCTGAAGTTCCTTGCTCAGCGGCAGGGCAAAGCTGTACTCCGTCCACCCGCTGGCGTGGTCGTAGGAAAGCAGGTAGGCGGGCATGAATCCCAGAAAAACAGCTGAATAATTCACCGCAAAGCTCGAATCCCCGGAAGTGCTCAGGGTCCAGATCGCCAGCACGGCCAGCACCGTGAGGTACATCATCCGCATATTTGTTTTGACCTGATACCAGTCTTTCAGCAGCAGCCCTTTCATCGCACATTCTCCCCCTTCACCATCAAAACGAACAGTTCTTCGATGCTCACCGGTGTCAGGGTGCTGCCCGCCGGGACAAGTTCCCTCTTTACCAGTGCCTCGGCCCCGTAGGCTGTCACCCGACGGCTGACGATGGCGTTTTTATCCAGCTCCTCCAATTGCCCGGCAGTGCCGTGCCAAAGGGCGTACTCCTCCCGCAGGGTGTCCTTGTCCTCACAGAGCAGGAGCTTCCCCTTGTGCAGAAAGGCAATGGTATCGCAGAGTTTTTCCAAATCGCTGACGATGTGGGACGAGATCAAAATTGCATGGTTCTCATCCCGCACAAAATCCAGCAGCAGATCGATGAGCTCATCCCGCACCACCGGGTCCAGACCGCTGGTGGCTTCGTCCAGTAGCAGCAGCTTGGGGTGGTGGGAAAGCGCCACGGCAAGGCACTGTTTCATCTTCATGCCGGTGGAGTAATCGGCGTAGCGCTTTTTCTCCGGCAGGTCAAAGCGGCGGCACCAGTCGGCATAGGCGGCGGCATCCCAGTTCGTGTAGATGCCGGCCATCACCTTTCCCACCTGCGGGGTGGTCAGGCAGGTGGGGATGCCCTCGCCGCCCAGCACCACGCCGATATCGGCTTTGGCAAGCGGGGTGATCCCCTCCTGCCCGAACAGCTTCACAGTGCCAGCGTCTCCGTCGATCATGTCCAGGATCAGCTTAATGGTCGTGCTCTTGCCCGCGCCGTTCTCACCGATCAGCCCGCAGACTGTGCCGCCGGGCAGTTCCAGATCAATGGGCCCCAGCGCAAAATCCGGGTAGTGCTTTTCAAGGCCGTGCAGTTCTAATGCGTTCATGGTTCATTCCTCCCACAGCAATTCCAACATTTCGGTCAGTTCCTGTTTGGTCAGCCCGCAGGGTGCCGCCAGCCGGACAGCTTCCGTCAGGTGTGCTTCGATTTTTTTCAGGTTCTCTTCCCGGAGCAGCTCGGTGTTTTTCGCTGCCACGAAAAAGCCCTTGGCGGGCACCGCATACAAAAAACCCTCCTGTTCCAGCTCATCGTAGGCCCGCTTTGTGGTGATCACGCTGATGCGCAGGTCCCGCGCCAGTCCCCGGATGGACGGCATAGCTTCCTCCGGCTGCAGTTCCCCGCTCAAAATCTGGTTCTTGATCTGGGTGTAGAGCTGCTCGTAGATGGGTGCGCCGCTCTTGTTATCGATGAAGAGATTCATGTCTGCCGCCTCCGTTGCATCTGTATATTTACAGTATATACAGTAGATACATAGTTGTCAATAGGCAGATACAAAAAAGCAGCTCTCCCGTTGGACGGGAAAGCTGCTTTTTTCATCTGATCAGGCTCTGACTGTGGAGCGGCTTAGTAGGCCACGCCCCAGTAGACCATCTTGCTGGCGGGCTTGCCGCAGCAGGGGCAGACATCGCTGATGTGCTCCTGCTCAAAGGGCATGCAGCGGCTGGACAGGCCAGCCTCTTCCTTCATCTTCATCTCGCAGGCCAGGTCGCCGCACCACATGGTCTTGATGTAGCCGGTGTTGGCCTTGGCCAGCTCCTTGACCTCCTCCATGGTGGTGGCTGCCCAGGTGCGCTTCTCGCGGTTGGCGAGGGCACGCTCGTACAGGTCCTTGCGCAGGGCCTCCAGCTGGGCCGGGATCGCGGTCTCCAGCTCGTCCAGGCTCACGAAGATCTTTTCACGGGTGTCGCGGCGGACCAGCACGCACTGGTTCTTTTCCAGATCCTTGGGGCCGATCTCCAGGCGCAGGGGCACACCCTTCATCTCCCACTGGGAGAACTTCCAGCCGGGGGCGTTGTCGCTGTCGTCCA
>OLSL01002772.1_pt1 | contig 13526 bp, 8 predicted proteins | sample 1672511 | NCBI WGS metagenome assembly OLSL01 (sample SAMEA3136694, study PRJEB25190) | human gut metagenome | biome: human gut; feature: human-associated habitat; material: faeces | place: Austria | collected 2013
TTTTTCCCCATTTTTCTGTCTTTTTTAGGAAAATATTTCCGAACGGCTCTCTTTTGGAACGAGATAAAATATGCTTCGCGAATTTTACTCGTTATCGCGGCAGTCGTCAAGGTCTTGTGCAAGCACGGACTTTGACTCGTTGCTTGCGTAAATGAAAAAGCCGGATAAGAAGCAGGTATCTCGACCTGACATCTTATCCGGCTATTGCTTCCAATGGATCCAGGATCATTTCTGTGAGCCGATCCCAGATATATGCAATGCAACAAATCACCCTCCGATGAACTATGAACAGTATAAAGCAAATCCTGTAAAAAAATCAAGAACAGGATAACACCAGAGGCACGATTTCTCCTCTTTTTACGTCGATCAATCCATGATCGGTCAGTTTCAATGCAGGACTTACAGGGAGTCCAAGCGTTCCCACAGACATGATCGGATTATGATGTTCATATCCCAGATCGATCAGACTTTCCCGCACTTCTTTCAGCGCGCTTCCTGTTGCTTCAATGGATGCCTCCGAAAGAATTCCACAGACAGGTAATGCAAGTTCCGAGAGAATCTGCCCATCTTTTACTGTAAGAAAACCGCCCTGCAATTCCCCGATTCTCTGTACGGCACACAACATATCTTTCGGGTCATTTCCCGCAACAAACAGATTGTGGTGATCATGAAAAAATGTAGTTGCTACGGTTCCCTCTCTCTGACACGAACCTGTCAGAAATCCATAACCGATATTCCCATTTTTCCCATGGCGTTCCAGAACCATCGCCAGCAGACATCCGCTTTCCTGCCAGCAGATCTTGTGCTCTTTTACCTGCATGGTTACCAGTTTCTCCGTGGTCTGGGTGCGATCCGGATGTACTTCCATCGCACGGACCGTTACTTCCCCTTCTTCGACCGGAACTTTAACATCAAAATCCGAAAGTGTTACTTCCGGAATGGAAACACTGTGATAAAAATCTTCCGGGAATGCATATGGTTCTACGGGGAATGCCTGTCTGTCCTCTTTTTTATAGATGGAAATTCCATTTTTAAACACCGTTTCAGGCTCCAGTAATTTTGCCGGATCCTTCAGAAGGATAAAATCTGCCAGTTTTCCCGGAGCAATCACACCCCGGTCATAAAAATGCATTCTCTGACACGGTGTATAGGTCGCGCAGTAAATCGCCTGTTCCTTTGGAAAGCCCATCTCTATCGCCTTTTGTACTACAGTATTCAGATGCCCCTGTTCATATAAAACATCTGCCATCGTATCATCTGTCACAAAAGAACAATATTCAAATAAATGATTTTCACAGATATACGATAACACTTCCGGCTTCAACATCTTATCCTGGATCTCAAAGAACATTCCATTTTCGACCCGCTGTTTTACCTCTTCCAGGGTATGTTCTGTATGATCTCCATTAATGCCAAGATACAGGAATTTTGCAAGATCCAGATCCACCAGAGACGGACAATGTCCTTCAATCACATATCCCGGATGTTCCTGCCGCAGATAATCCAGAAATTTTGTGATTTCCAGATGATTTTCCCGGATAATTTCCCGATAATTCATAATCTCGCCAACGCAGACCACATCTTTTTCACCAAGCAGATGCTTCATCGCCTCAAAATCAATCACACCGCCGGTGGTTTCCAGTTCTTCACTGGTCGATGGAACGCTGCTCGGAATCCCGTAGAAAATATCAATGGGTGCATCTTTTGCCGCAGATATCATCTCAAGGATTCCGCGAACCCCTTTGACATTTGCCATCTCATGTGGTTCGGAAACCACTGTGGTGACACCATTTTTCGCTGCACAGTTTCCAAAAGAGCCCGGCGTTGTCATAGAACTCTCAATATGCATGTGGATATCAACCATGCCGGGAATCATGTATTGCCCATCTGCATCGATTGTATGTTCCGCATCAAACAGATTTTCGTGCTTTCTGTCAATATAGTAGAATTTTCCATCTTTTACAGAGACATCTGCATCGATAAATTTTTTCAGATACGAATTAAATACTTTCGCATGTTTTATCAACAGCTGAATCTTCTCCATCTGTTTTCACCTCATTTATACAATAGAATAAAAATATAAGAGACAAACAGCCACAAGAACATACATCACCGGATCGATTTTTTTGATCTTACCGGTTGCAATCTTCATTACCAGATATGCCGGCAGTGCCACGCAGATACCATTTGCGATGTTGTTGGCAAAAATTGTGAAGGTCACACACAAAAATGCCGGGATATACTCTGTGATATCGGAATAATCAATGTTTTTCATTGCACTCAACATATTGATTCCAATAAAGATCAGTACCGGACCGGTTGCTGCTGACGGGATCACAAGAGCCAGTGGTGCCAGGAACAGAGAAATTCCAAAGAAAATACTGGTAAAGATGACCGTAAGTCCTGTCTTACCACCTGCTTCCACACCCGCAGAAGATTCCAGATATGTGGTCATGCTCGGCATACCGAACAGTGCTCCAAGACTTGTGGAAATAGCATCCACTTTAAAACATTTATCAATACCCGGCAGATTGCCGTCTTTGTCCAGGTATCCTGCTTTCGCTCCAACACCGAGAACCGTACCAAAAGTAGAGAAGAAATCCGGTACAAACAAGGCGATCAGGAACGGAATATAAGCAAAATTCAGTGCTCCAAGAAAATCAATATTCATAAATTGTTTGCCAATACCAGCCGGAAGAGAAAAAATCTGCTCCGGAGCATGTGTCACACCGAACGGAATTCCCACAATCGTAGTCAGCACAATCGCCAGAATCATACCACCCGGAACATTCCGTGCCTTGATAACCATCAGAATCAGAAAACCAATGGCTGCCACGATAACGGACGGAGAAGCAAGATCACCAAAAGACAGGCAGTTTTTTGCATCATTTGCTACGATCAGCCCACAGTTTTTTGCTCCCAGAAGCGCAATAAACAGACCGATACCGGCACTTACTGACTGTTTCAGGCTGACTGGAATCACACGCACAACGGCTTCCCGCAGTCCCAAAAAAGAAATGATAATAAAAAGTACACCACTCCAGAAAATAACGCCTGCAGCAATCGGTGCGCTGACACCCTCATTCGTAATCATAGACGCGATAATACCCACGCTTCCAAGTCCCGGTGCCAATGCAAACGGACGGTTGGTATACAATGCCATCGCACAGGTAGTCACAATAATCAGAAGAATCATAATCGTCAGAGTTACATGTTTGTCAAATCCGGCTCCGGACATGATGTTTGGTACAGTAGCAAGAATGTATGCCATAGTAACAAAAGTAGTCAGTCCGGCAAGAATCTCTGTTTTGACATCCGTATGAAATTCTGACAACCGAAACTGTTTTTCCAGCCAATTTTTCATTTGTTTTTCCTCCCTCAATAAGATATGTCTTGATAAGCTGATAGAAAATATTGTAAAATAGGCAGTACAGGAAGTCAAATTCATATTTTACATAAATTTTATGCCAAAACAGAATAGTCAGGGAGATTTTATGAACTACAGTGAATTGCACTATATTTTATGTATCGCCAAACACCAGAATCTTACCAGAGCAGCGCAGGAACTCTACATTTCCCAGCCCACACTCACCAAGCATCTGCAAAAACTGGAACGGGAAATGGGAGCAAAACTCTTCAGCCGAAATGGAAATACTTATGTACCGACCTATACCGGAAGAAAATACATGGAATACGCCCGTAAAATTCTTCAGGTAAAACAAGACTGGGAAAAAGAACTGAAAGATCTGACGGAAAATAACGAAGGGGAATTGAATATTGCTGTTCCACTGATGCGAAGCAGCTGTATGATTCCACAGATTATGGCAGAATTTTCAGAAAAATATCCGAATGTCAATGTCAGCATCTGGGAAGAGGCATACTCTATTCAGGAAAAACTTCTGTTGAATGATCAGCTTGATTTTGGAATTTTTAATGAGATGAGGGAACATCCAAAACTGGAATACGAACTGCTGAAAAGAGAGGAAATTCTTCTGGTTATGCCACCGGATCATCCGTTGGCATCTTCCGGATATCAGTCTCCCTCCGACCGGTATCCGAGAATCGATCTGTCCACGCTTGCCAGCGAACCTTTTATTCTCCATTTCCCGGAACAGACCACCGGAAAACTGGTTCTTGAAGCCCTGGATCGCGCCGGTGTCCAGCCCCGTGTACCGGTTCGAAGCCGGAACACGGAGACCTGTGTAAAACTTTGTATGCAGGGAATGGGCATGTGTTTTACGCCGGAAACATATATACAGAATATGGAATTTTCCAGAAAACCGGTTTGCTTTTCTGTCGGAGAAAAAGGAATCTTTACAACACTGAGCATCGCTTTTCGCAGGGGAACTTATCTTCCCAAATACGCCAGGGATTTTATTGAAATTGCACAGAATAAATAAGGATATCACTGATACAACGGATGGTTTTTGTGCCATTCTCTATTATCGCTTCTGCAACAGCAGATTCAGCCACTTTTCTTCTTCCCTTCCCGGACGCACATCACCGGTCACCCAGGATTCTGCTATGAAAAGTGATTCGGTTTCACGGATGAATCTCTGGAAACTGTTCCAGGTGAAATCCGTGAAATATCTGCCGTTTCGCATCCCTTCATACTCTCCATATTTGAAAGAAGTATAGATCCATCCATCGGGACGCAGGGCATCCGCCATTTTTTTCAGCACAGATCTTAATTCTGTTTTTTCCAGATGCAGAATCGAAGAACACGCCCAGATACCGTCATACTGCTCCCGGGCATCCAGATCCTGAAAATACATCTGGCGTACCGGAATTCCTGTATAGGCACTGGCGATTTTACACAGTTCTTCGGATCCGTCTATGGCCTCCACCTGATATCCATGTTCCAGAAAATATTTGGTATCTCTGCCGGAACCGCACCCAAAATCAAGAATTGCCGCTTCCGGTTCCAGTCGGCTTAAAAACCGATTCAGTGTATCTGTCAGATCTGCGTGAACTGTACCGCTGACAAAAGAACCGGCATTTTGATTATAATATTGTAATGTTATATCTTTGTTTTCTTTATACATAGTTATATCCTTTTCTATTACAAATAAAATTATGCAAATCCAAAACAGCTTTCAGGAAACTGACACGTAACCCGGAAGCTGTTTGATTATTACTATTTCACCAGTTTAAATGTCTTTTCCAGCATAAAGAACATCAGAATCAGGAAGAACAATACATAAACCGGAAGTAAACCGACAGAAATATGGTTTGCGATCAGTCCGAACAGCGGAGGCATAAAAGTAGATCCCACATAAGCACTCACCATCTGGATACCGATGATCGCCTGGGAGTTCTTCTCTCCGAAATTGGACGGTGTTGCATGGATGATAGATGGATAAATCGGTGCACAGCCAAGTCCCATAATAACCAGACCAAACAGTGCAAATTCATCGATGGATACCGGTAACAACATACCGATACATCCAACAAGAATGATAGCGATGCCCAGACGAATCATCTTGTGGTCTCCCATTTTCTCTGTAATAAAGCCTGCCAGAAATCTTCCAAGTGTGATACCGATGCAAAACAGGGACGCAAAGGCTGCTGCACGTTCCGCAGAGATTCCCTTTGCTCCTACCAGATAGCTGCTTCCCCACAGAATCACTGCTGATTCCAGTGCACAATAGGAGAAAAATCCAAGAAGAAGATTCGGAACGCCTTTGATCTTCAGTGCACCTTTGATGCCTACCATCTCTTCTTCTGCCTTTTCTTCCTGCGCAGTTTCTTTTTTATTCACCTTCCATATCGGCAGTGTCACGAAAAGAATCAATGTTATTCCGATCTGGATAAAAGATACCATGCGATATCCGTTCTGCCACACCGATGTGGTCAGTGCATAACTCATCACATACGGACTGATAATGGTTCCCAGTCCCCAGAAACAATGCAGCCAACTCATATGCCTGGAATTATAATGAAGCGCTACATAGTTGTTCAGTGCAGCATCAATCGCTCCCGCACCCAGTCCATAGGGAACGGCCCATAGACAGAGCATCCAGAAGGCGCTTGCTGTAGAAAATCCGAATAATGCGATTGCAGTAAGCATCACGCTGAACACAATTACAATCTGTGTACCGAATTTCTTTGTCAGACGCTCAGACATCAAACTGGAACAGATGGTTCCTCCGGAAATAATCATAGTTACCAGACCCGCATAAGACAGCGGAACCTGAAAAGCCTTGTGCATCACCGGCCAGGCAGAACCCAGAAGGGAATCTGGCAGTCCGAGACTGATAAATGCCAGATAAATCAACAGTAGTAATAGTGTATACATCTTTTTCTCCTTCTCTTTCATAGTACAACCGACGATGGAAAAGGGCGTCCCAAAGGTTTTCCATCGCCGGTTGACATTTGTTTTCTATCTATTACTATACGTTAAAATATATGACTTGTCACGGGAAAATTTGTGATTCTCAGAGAAATTATTGATATTGTTTCCGGTTATTCAAAATTCGCTGACACACTTCACGAGATATTGCCGTAGAATATCAGTTCGATATTTGCTATACCGGGTAAAATAATGAATCTCCGAACCCGTCTGTTATTTAGAATCCTCATTCCGTTTCTTAATGTGTCGAATGACAATGGAACTTTCCCGGCAATACCTGCAGATGCTTTACCGGATGTCTCTGTATCAGACTGCCAAGGAACAGCAATTATCTGTGGGAACGCTTCCTGTACTCTCTCAGTATCATCTTACCGGAGGTTTCCGCCTGTTTCAGAAAGAACACCCAGAGATTTCTCTTGCTCTTACCGAGGTGGAAGAAAGCGAATTAATGGAAGGCATCGAAAAGAAGCGATTTGCCATGATTCTTGCCAGAGAATCTATGATCGATACGGAACATTATCATTTTTTTCCTATTGCAACCGACCGGATCTGTGTCATGCTTCCGGCAAATCATCCACTGGCAACACGACAAAAGCTTTCTGTTACAGCACTGACCGATCAGTCTTTTCTGCTGATGCACCCATACACATCCATTTATCAGCTGTGTATGCAGATTTTTCAAAATGCAGGTATTCATCCGTCGATTCTTCGCACTGCACGCGTAGAGTCTTTAATCAGTGCCGTTGCTGTCGGAGAAGGTATCAGCCTTTTTGCAGAGAGCAATTTTCGTCTGTTTCAACATGAGGGCGTGATATCTGTTCCGTTGGAAGAATCACCGGTACTCCGGATTGGATTTGCATATAAAAAAGCCGGAGAATATACTCCGGCCATGGATTGTTTTTTACATTTTATGGCAGATTCACAGAAATATTGAATGGTTCTCAGCATCTACAACGGATGTAAAACCGTAAACATCTTCAGAAGTTCTTTTTCTCCATAATCATCGAAGCGGATGGTAATGGTGTCTTCATTTTCGGAGATTACCGTTCCGACTCCGTATTTTTCGTGTGCTACGCGCGGCTGGTTGGCTACGGAATCTGCATCTGTATGATTGGTTGCACTCTTCGCAGGGTTTTCTTCTTTTTCCTCATGCCTGCACGGATCCGTGTCTGGTTTTTCAACATCTATCTCAGGCGATATTGTCCGAAAGTCCTCTTCTGGCATTTGCAGCGTCCGCTCTTCTCTTGCCTGCAAAATCTGCCGCTTCATCGCCTGCAAATGTTCCGCCGCACTTCCTTCTGCATATTTCGGTTCATCCAGACCTTCAATCAGGTCTTTCGGAAACATTTTCAGGTATTTTCCGGGACCCGGAAGGATTCCGTAACCGTCCGGGCTGGTGTAATAGGAAAGTTCCAACTGTTCCTTCGCGCGGGTCATTCCCACGAAGAACAGACGTCGTTCTTCTTCCTCCTGATCAAAACTGGTTCCACGCAGAGGCAACAGACCATCATTCACACCGATGATGAAAACACAGGTAAATTCCAATCCTTTTGAGGCATGAAGCGTCATCAACTGCACAGCGTCAATTTCTTCTTCTCTGGAACTATCTTTTTGCCCTTTCGCACTGTAACCCGCTGTATTTATTGGATATTTTGCTGTCAAATCTTCTATACTTTGCTTTTCTGTAACGTAATTCCCTGTTACTATATTCTCCGTCTTCTGGTTCCCTGAATTGTGCATCCAAGGCAGTCCATAGAGAGCCACATCATTCAAAAATTCTCTGATATTCCCCTTGTTCCGAATTGCATCAAAAATTCCCAGAATACACGCCTTATCTTCCTGATAACCAACTCTGGATGGCATCAGATAACGATCCAGTGAGAACATTTCCCACAATTGATCGGTTTCTTCTGTCACAAACACATCTTCCTGAACATTCACCATCCCCGAAAACAATGGAGAATTTTTCGGCAATGTTCCATCCGTCTCCCAGCGTCGGATCTGCTGTAATGCTTTTTTCGTTGTCCATCCCTCTCCATACGTTTTGTTGCACAACGCTTCCACACCACTCGTGGTATCCGAATGATTCACGCAAAACCGAAGTACATGGAAAAACCACTGCACTACCGGAATGTCTTCCATTTTTTCTTTCACTGCCACATGCACCGGAATCCCATTTCTGGTAAGTACCTGTTCCAGTAGTGCCGACTGATTCTGCAAACGATACAGAATCCCAATCTCGTGATACGGAATCCCCTGCATATGAAGCTCCCGGATACGGGCTGCCAGATCCTCCGCCTCCTGAAATGGATCATACTGTTTTCGGATCTGCACTTTACCGCCTTCACTTTTTACCCCTTCCAGCGTACTTCCATTCTGCAAAAATCGTCTTGCTGCAGATAAAATCGTCCCAGAAGAACGATAATTGATCGGAAGGCTGAGTTCCATCGCCTGATAGCGGTTTTTCAGCTGGAAGAAAATCTGAAAAGCACTTCCCCGCCAGCTGTAGATCACCTGATTCGGATCACCAACCGCAAAAAGATGACTGTCTTTTCCCATCAGACTGTCCAGAAGATCCAGCTGACTCTGATCGCAGTCCTGAACTTCATCGATGATCAACCACAGCGGACGTAGAATCTCCGGGTGGCTCTGAAGCAGCTGTCCGGTATGTAAGATCAACTCCTCGTATGTCATTTTATTCTGTTTCTTTTTTTCTTCTTCCAGCAGAATACACAACCGCTCAAAATCATCCCTGTAATCTTTCGGTTTTCTTCCACTTTTCTGACGGCTTTGATCCAGCCGCTTTTTTAAACGGTTTTTATATTTAATCTGAAGATTCTGTTCCGTGATCAGCTGCTGTGCCATCTGCATTTCTTCTTCGGGGATGCATACCTGAAATTCTTTCGTATATCCAAGTTCCTCTACCGGAAGAATCGTCTGTAACATCCGAAGTGCCACACTGTGAAACGTGCCAAACCACAGATCTTCCTCTTTTCCGGTCAGATTTTCCAACCGCTCCCGGATTTCATTTGCTGCCTTATTGGTAAAGGTAAGCACCATCAGATCCTTTGGAGCCACTCCTTTTTGTTCGCAAAGATAGCGAACTTTTGCCGTCAACACGGTCGTCTTCCCGCTTCCTACATTTGCATTGACCAGACAGGCAGGACTCTCATCAAGCACTGCCTCTTTCTGGTAGGGATTCAGTTTATTCAGATCCATCATCTTTTTTCTCTCTCCTGATATCCATCGCCCGGTAACGGCGAAGAATCTTTTCCTGTTTCTCCCGTTCTTCTCTATCGTAGTCTTCTACAGACCGCCCGGCTGTATCGTGACTTTCTGTCCACTTTTTTCTTGTATCTGAACCCGTAATGTCAGATAAATTTCCCCGCTTTTCCGGTCTTTCCGCCCGGATTTCCAACCGAAATCCTGCCGGAAGTTCTGTATAATAACCGATCAGATTCCGCAGACTCTGTTTATTTTCCGGCCCATTCGCCCACTGTGCAAAAAATGGTGTGTCTACCGAAAGAATCAGTCTGGTATCCTTCACTTTCACCCGGTGCACGGTCTGGAAAAATCCGGCGTACTGCTCTCCGTTCTCTCTGGCTTTCCGGCAAAAAATATCCCACTTTTCCGGTAATATTTCCAGTCGGAATTCTTTCCTTTTCCAGGTGGACTCTGCCCAGGTAACTACTTTTTCACCTTTGGGAACCTCCGATGCTTCCCGCAGATTTTCCAATCCCCACAGGATCAGTTTGCGATCCAGTTTATAATCCCCCACACATGCCGCACATCCGTCTTTGCATTTGCAGCCGGACACCATCCGAATCGCCTGTTCGATCACCTGCGGGATCAGATCATAGATTTTCTCGGAAAATCCAAGACCGCCCACATAGCCGTCATAGAAATAAATGGATACATCCGACGCTGTTTCACCCGATAATTCCAGCGCATTTGTGGAAGTTATCACATGGATATCCTCCTGTTCTGTCATCGTCACCATCTGCGCAGCATTTTTCAGAGCGAAACACAAGCCCTGAAAATGATTATTCCTGGTCAGCCGTCCCGTATCATCCGCCTGCAGCAAACCCCGATACACCCGTACCAGATTCTCCGGCAGATGCATCCAGGTTCCTTCGGTATCATAATCCTTCGTCAGCGGTGTCCGAAGTTCCTCATATCCAAGGTTCTGATGGTTATGGAACTGCAGTTTTTTGTACATATAGACATAATCCGCCACATTCACATCACCAAACTGCACCCGAATCCGGTTCCACTGCTGTTCCTTCTGGCTGTGGATTACATGAATATTCGTCTCGCCTCCGGCAACCGTATAATAATTTCCGTTAAATGGAATCGCATACGCCATCTTGCTCTCCAGATCCATCTTCACCACCCGGTAAGATTCCCCGTCGTGGATATAAACCGCACCTTCATGAATCTCCCGAAACGCCTGACTTTCATCCATCTCCGTGATCGTTTTTCCGGTTTCCTGATTCAACAGCGTGTATTTGTTCTTATCAATATTTCGCATGGAGAAATCGCCCGCCGGATACTCGCCGCCTGCCCATGCAAACCGACCGTTCTGGCTTCGCACTTCCTGCATCTTCATCAGTACCGGAATCGTCTCTCCGAGATCCGGGAAGCGGGCAATGTCATCCAGAGACAGCGGGAGTTCTGCTGCCGCCGCACGGATATGTGCCAGTTCGATCAGCAGGTTATCCGGATCAATCACCGCATGTTCACTGCTCTCATCAAAAAGCCATCCAGGCTCCAGACCGATATACTGATCCATCGGAAGGTGATCCAGGATCAGATAGTTGGTACAGCTTTTCTTACTTCGCCCCGCACGCCCGGTCTGCTGCCAGAAAGAAGAACGGGTTCCCGGATAACCGATCAGTACCGTCACTCCGATAGAACCGATATCAATTCCCAGCTCCAGTGCATTCGTACTCACCAGCCCCAGCAGATCCCCACGGATCATCTGCTGTTCGATGGTCTTTCGCTCGATCGGCGTATAACCGCCCCGGTAACCGGAAATCTGATCCGAAGTCACTGTAGTAAGAAAATCCGCCGCATCCAGCCGGTCTCTTGTCTCTTTTAACACAACTTCCACATTTTTTCTTGATTTTGCAAATGCAAGAAAACTTTCCCTCTGTTCCATCAACTGTGGAAGCATCTGTGCCGCCACCGACACAATGGATTCCTGCCCGTAATATTGCTGATCCTTTCCGCTTATTTTCGGTGGCTGTATCAGCAGATAATTCCGCTCGGATGCCGCCGAACCGTCTTTTGTCACCGAAGCAAATGGTTGTCCACAGATTTTTTCCGCCAGTTCCACCGGATTGGCAATCGTAGCTGAACTACATAGAAAATGAGGGACTGCGTGATAATACTCTGTAATCCTCGAAAGCCGCCGGAAAACATTTGCCATATGGGATCCAAAGGCTCCACGATAGGTATGCATCTCGTCGAGAACCACGTATTTCAGGTTCGAAAAGATAAAATCAAATCCGTATTTGCTGTGATTTGGCAGCATAGCGCCATTTAACATCTCCGGATTCGTCAGAATAATATTTGCCCGGTCCCGGATCCGTTTTCGCTCGTTCACCGGCGTATCACCGTCATATACTCCGGCACTGATTTTCTCCGGTCCGAAAAAAGAAAGCCACGGCTGCAATGCCCGGTACTGATCCGCCGCAAGTGCTTTCGTCGGATAAATAAAGATTGCCCGCGCCGTCGGATGTTCCAGAATCTCCTGTATCACCGGAAGCAGAAAACTCAGCGTCTTTCCACTAGCCGTCGAAGTGGTAATCACCACGTTCTTCCCTTCCCGCGCCAACTCATACATCTGCGCCTGATGACAGTACAGCTGATCAATTCCCCGTTCCCGCAAAAACTCCACGATCTTCGGATTCAGAGATTCCGGAAACGAGGAATATATCGCTTTCCGCGCAGGGATCGTTCTTCGATATATAATTAAATCCTTGATGTCCATAACATCCACAGTCCTTTCTGATGCAAACTTGTGTTCTGGTGCTATTGTAACGGAGAATACTGCGGGATGCAAGATGGAATGAGAGAAAATAAATTATCTTCAACGTATAAATTTCCCGGTAACACTGTTTTCATTTTCTGCGACCTGCTCCGGTGTTCCCACAGCAACGATCCTTCCGCCTGCTTCGCCGCCTTCCGGACCCATATCGATGATATAATCTGCGTTTCGGATCACATCCAGATCTTGTTCTATCACAATCACAGTTGCCCCCTGATCCACAAGTGCCTGGAATACCTGAAGCAGCGTCTTTACATCCAATGGATGCAATCCAATCGTCGGTTCATCGAACACGAAAACGGAATCAAACTGCCCTTTCCCCATCTCACTGGCAAGTTTCAGTCTCTGTGCTTCCCCACCGGACAGTCCCGGTGTCGCCTCTCCCAGGGTCAGATAGCCAAGCCCAAGATCTCGCAGTACTTCCAGCCGCTGCCGCACCACTTTCCAGTCTCCTGCCGCCTGTAGTGCTGTGTTTACATCCATCGCCATCATCTGCGGCAGCGAATACCTTTTCCCCGGTTCCTTTTCATAGCAAACCTGCCATGCTGCTTTCGCATACCGAGATCCTTTACATTCCGGACACACCACATCTACATCCGGCAAAAACTGTACATCCAGTGTGATCTGCCCTGTTCCATCACATGCCGGACATCTGAGATTTCCGGTATTATAGGAAAAATCCTTTGCCTTGTATTTCATCCTTTTTGCATCGTCAGTCTTTGCGTAAATCTTTCGAAGTTCATCATGCACATTGGCATACGTTGCCACGGTAGAACGAATGTTGATTCCAATCGGTGACGCATCGATCAGTTTCACATGGGAAATCCCCTCCGCAGAAACATTTTTCACGTGTTCCGGCAATGTCTCTCTGTTCAGTGCTGCCTCCAGGCCCGGAATCAGGCTTTCCAGCACCATCGTAGTCTTGCCAGAGCCGGACACACCGGTCACAACGGTCAGCCTGCCTTTTGGAATATCGACTTCCAGAGGTTTTACCGTATGGATCGCATTGGTAGAAAGATGGATAACTCCCAGATCAAACATATTTTCAGCATGCGTCTGTTCCCGTACCGGCAAATTCGTTTTCTGAGCTAAAAACAGACAAATAATGGAAGCCGGATTCTT
>OLSL01002778.1_pt1 | contig 13516 bp, 10 predicted proteins | sample 1672511 | NCBI WGS metagenome assembly OLSL01 (sample SAMEA3136694, study PRJEB25190) | human gut metagenome | biome: human gut; feature: human-associated habitat; material: faeces | place: Austria | collected 2013
CCGGTGGCGATGTCGGCTTCAAGGGCTCCCGTAAGTCCACGCCGTACGCCGCTGGTATGGCTGCCGAGTCCGCCGCCCGCAAGGCGATGGAACACGGCGTCAAGAAGGTCGACGTGTTCGTCAAGGGCCCGGGTTCCGGTCGTGAAACCGCCATCCGTTCCCTGCAGTCTGCGGGCCTCGAGGTTGGTTCCATCACCGACGTCACCCCGCAAGCCCACAACGGCGTTCGTCCTCCGAAGCGTCGTCGCGTCTGAGCACTCAGCAATACCAAATCCATCCAAAACCGCCTGACCGGTGAGTGCACCACCGAGTTCAAGCTGAAAGGATAACCACAGTGCTTATTGCACAGCGTCCGACTCTTACCGAGGAATCTCTGAATCCGCAGCGCTCCCGCTTCACCATCGAGCCGCTCGAGCCTGGCTTCGGCTACACGCTCGGCAACTCGCTGCGTCGCACGCTGCTGAGCTCCATCCCGGGTGCTGCCGTGACCTCCGTGCGTATTTCCGGTGCCCTGCATGAGTTCACCACTCTGCCGGGTGTCCAGGAAGACGTCACCGAGATCCTGCTGAACATCAAGGGCATCGTGCTCACCAGCGAATACGACGAGCCTGTGGTCATGTATCTGCGCAAGAGCGGCAAGGGCGAAGCCGTGGCTGGGGACATCACCCCGCCGGCCGGCGTCACCATTGCCAACCCGGAGCAGCACATCGCTACCCTCGCCGACGATGGCGAACTCGAGATCGAGTTCACTGTCGAGCGTGGCCGTGGCTATGTTCCTGCCCAGATGAACAAGCAGGACAACGATGAGATCGGCCGTATTCCGGTTGATTCCATCTACTCCCCGGTACTCAAGGTGAGCTACAAGGTCGAGGCCACCCGTGTGGAACAGCGCACGGACTTCGACAAGCTCATCCTGGACGTGGAGACCAAGCCCGCCATCTCCCCGCGTGACGCGGTGGCTTCCGCCGGTTCCACCTTGGTGGAGCTCTTCGGCCTGTGCCGTGAGCTCAACGCCCAGGCTGAAGGCGTCGAGGTCGGTCCGGCCCCGGTGGCCGAGGAGACCAACCCCGAGATGGCCGTTCCGATTGAGGACCTCAACCTGACGCAGCGTTCTTACAACTGCCTCAAGCGCGAGGGCATCCACACCATCGGTGAGCTTGTCTCCCACACCGAGCAGGACCTGCTCGACATCCGCAATTTCGGTATGAAGTCAATCGATGAGGTCAAGGAGAAGCTGCAGACCTTGGGCCTGAGCCTCAAGTCCTCGCCGATGGCCTTCGATACCAATAATCTCGAAGGTGGCACGTTCTTCTCGCCGGAAGACGAGTGATCTGCCTCTTTGACCAATCGTTCGTTCACTAGGCAAGCAGATGTTCGGGCATATGCCCACCTGCTTGCCTGAAGAACGGACATATAAGGAGTAAACCCAATGCCTACACCTAAGAAGGGCCCGCGTCTGGCTTCCAGCCCCGCACACGAGCGCCTCATGCTGGCAAACATGGCGACCAGCCTGTTCCAGAACGGCCGCATCACCACCACGCTGCCGAAGGCCAAGCGCCTTCGTCCGCTGGCAGAGCGCCTGATCACCTTCGCCAAGCGTGGTGATCTGCACTCCCGCCGTCGCGTGATGCGCGTCATCCGCAACAAGTCCGTGGTGCACATCCTGTTCACCCAGATTGCCGAGCAGATGGAGCAGCGTGAAGGTGGCTACACCCGTATCGTCAAGATCGCTCCGCGCGTTGGCGATGCCGCTCCGGCCGCTGTGATCGAGCTCGTCACCGAGCCGGTTGCCAAGAAGGCTGTTGTGAAGGAAGCTGAAGCCGCCGCCAAGGTTGCCGAAGAAGAAGCTCCGGCCGTTGAGGCTGAGGCCACTGAGGCTGCTGAGGCTGTTGAGGCTCCGGTCGAGGAGACCGCCGCCGCTGAGGCTGAGGCTCCCGCTGAGGAAGCCGCTGACGCCGAGAAGGCCGAGTGAGCTGAATAGCGTTTCGCTAAGCTAGCTGAAAGGGCTGGAATCCGTTTGGGTTCCAGCCCTTTTGCGTTGTTTTCATAGAATCTACAACGTACGTACGGCCCGAATGGCCTCGGCTCTTGCGGCCAGCTGATCATCGGCGGGATATGCGATATGCTCCAAAGTCAGGCCCTGCGGCGCAATCGGCCCGCTTGAGCCTTCACGTACTGGCTCGGCCATTTTGCCGGCAAACCACTCCAGTGATTTGCGTCCCGAACCAACTTTGATGCATGAGCCGACCAGGGAGCGCACCATATTGCGGGCAAAGGCGTCCGCCACAATCGTGAACACTACCAGGCCGGACTCCAGCGACGGAGTCCGATATGCTTCATGCGATGCCATCTCATCCGGTACTAGGGGAGTGATCGGCACCCGCCGCCAATAGGCGGTCTTGACTTCACGGATCGTAGTGCCTCCCGGATTCGGAGTGGCGAAGGAACCAAAATCGTGCAGGCCGATGGTCAATGAGGCTGCGCGGTTCATAAGCTCCAGATCCAGCGCTTCATCCACGGTAAGTACGCATCCACGCAGGCGCGGGTCGACCTCAGACGAACGATCGGCGACCCGATACACATAAGTGCGCTCCAATGCGGAGAACCTGGCATCGAAGCCGACCGGAGCTACGGCAATGCCATGAATGACGATGTCCGGAGGCAGCACAGCCTTGAGTCTGCGAGTCAGCGCCTCGGTGACCGGAATGGTCATGTGACCTACGCAGCGATTCAGTACCTCATCGGATACATCCAGATGCGCCACTTGGTGGGAGGCGTGCACACCGGTGTCGGTGCGTCCAGCCACCGTCAAGCGTAACGGTTCGGCCGCGTCATCGGTCGGCACCCGCAGCACCTTGTGCAGCGCATCTTCAATGGTGCCTTGCACTGTACGAAGATTGGGCTGTTTGGCCCAGCCATAGAATCCGCCGCCGTCGTAGGCCAAGTCAATGCGCAGTCGTGTCATAGCCATTCATTGTAACGAGTGTGGTCGGCGAGATGAGTGCGGTCGGCAAGATGCGTGTGGTCGGCAAGATGCGTGTGGTCGGCGAGACGAGTGCGGTCGTCAAGATGCACGCGGCCGGCGAAGTGACCTGCCTGTAACATTCTCGCGCGTTTGTTGAAACGGGCCCGCCTTAGGTTGAAACCATCAAACCCGGTTACGGCTTGCGGCGTCAGCGTGCGCTCAAAACGCCTAACCGCTTGAAGCCACAGAAGCCGCCACAGCAAGGAGCAGGCACGATGATCGAATCCGCAGCACGCAGACTGGCCCATGAACTGGTAAACCGTCGCGAAGCGATCAATCGAGAGCTGTCCCGCAACGGTGTGCGTTTCGGCATCTACAAGAACGGCGAATACCATGACCGGCTGTTCCCGTACGACCCTGTGCCGCGCATTATCGAATCCGACGAATACGACGAATTGGAGAAGGGCTTGAAGCAGCGCGTCAACGCCCTGAACGCCTATCTGAAGGACATCTACTCCGACAAGGCCATCATCCATGACGGCGTGGTGCCGGAGGAATACGTATACACCTCGGCCGGCTACTTCCCGCAGGTCAACGGCGTGACCCCTCCCGGCGGCATTTTTGCTCACATCGCCGGCGAGGACCTGGTCCAAGGCGAGGACGGACGATGGTGGGTGCTGGAAGACAACCTGCGTATTCCCTCGGGTGCCAGCTACCCGCTGTTCGTGCGCGACATCGAGCGCCGCATCTCCCCGCGCCTGTTCCGCGACGTTCGTATTCGCGATAATCGCGAATACCCGCGCCTGTTGCGCAAAGCCATGGACTTTGTCTCCACCGAGGGCATCGCCGTGGTACTGACTCCCGGCCGCTACAATTCCGCGTTCTTCGAGCACGCCTATCTGGCGGAGAAAACCGGTGCGGCGTTGGCCTTCCCCGAAGACCTCGAAGTGGTGGACAACAAGGTCTACTTCCTCGACTACGCCGGCAAACGCCACCGTGTGGGCGTGGTCTACCGCCGCCTGTCCGACGAATTCCTCGACCCGTTCGCCTTCAATCCTGATTCGGTGATCGGTGTGCCCGGTATCCTGTCCGCCTACCGCGCGGGCAACGTGGCCATCGTCAACGCGCCGGGCAACGGCGCGGCCGATGACAAGGCCATCTACTACTTCGTGCCGCAGATGATCAAGTACTATCTCGGCGAGGAACCGATTCTCAACAACGCGCCCACGTACATGCCGATGTTCGAGGCCGACCGCAAGGAAGTCCTGAATCGGATGGGCGAGCTGGTCATCAAGGATGTGGCCGAAGCCGGCGGTTACGGCGTGGTGTTTGGTTCGTCGCTGGATGCCGCCGCACGTGAGGAGCTCGCCAACCGGATCAAGGAGGAGCCGCGTCGATTCATTGCCCAAGAGGTGATTCAGTTCCGTGATATCGATGTGGTGGACCCGAAGACCGGCGAGATGTCGCCGCGCAAGTGCGATTTGCGTGCCTTCGTGGTCACCGGCAAGAATACGCACGTGTGGTATTCGGGCTTGACTCGATACTCGTCGGTGCCTGGCCAGATGATTGTCAACTCGTCGCAGGGTGGCGGATTCAAGGATACGTGGGTGTTGGCACCCGAATCCGGCGTGGAGCATGAATACGGTGCCGAAACGCAGGTGGTGAACCTGCTGAACCAGTCCCGCCGCCACTCGTTGTCTCTGGTCACCGCTTCCAAGGCAGACAACCTGTATTGGCTGGGCCGGTACACCGAGCGCGCCTTCACCACGCTGAACCAGTTCTTCCCGTTCTACGATCGTGTGATGGACACTGATGTGGACGCCTTCCGTCCGTTCGCTCACGCACTCGACCTGCCCGAAGATTTCGAGGACTTCGACGGGTTCGTGAACAGCTTCCTGTATGACGGGTCCAATCCTGATTCGGTGCGGTCGGCCGTAACCTCCGCATTCAACAACGCCGTGATTCTGCGCCCGGAATTGAGCTCGCGTCTGCTGCAGTACGTGGAGTTGGCGATGACCAATATCACCGATGCCGCCAAATACGCGGCCGATGCCGAGGACATCTACAAGCAGCGCGATATTACCGATGACATGCTCGCCTTCTGGGGCGGCATCGAGAATTCGCCGGTCGACCCCACGCTGAAGGCGTTCATCTTCATCGGCAAATATCTGGAACGCATCGACCTGTACACGCGCTTCGGCCTGACGATGGAGGAGCTGGAAGCGCCGCTCAAGAAGCTCGCCGCCTATTCGATGACCTTGGACGGCATGCCGCTGCCCAGCTGCTTCGCCGACGGACTGAGCTGGCTGGTCGGTCAGCTGCCGTCTCGCGGATATCAGGAAGTCGCCGACCTGCTGAAGAAGTACCTTGACGACTACTCCGGCCGTGTCAGCGCGCTGGCCATCAAAGACATGGGCTCACTGAGCTCCATGAACATGGACGCCAAGCGTCCCTGATCCCGACCTGACACCCTGACGGGTTCAAATGCTATGGTGGTATGGCGAAAAAACCGTGCGCCCGAGTGCCGGCCTGTGCATATCAGCAGATTGCCGGAATATATGCGTGGGCTGTGAGCGCACGGACCATACCTCAGCCATGGCTGTAGTGTTGTTATCCCGAGAATATGCCGGTTGCCGGCTCGTGTGTAAGTGCAGGAGACGTTGTGAAAAAACTCGTGTTCGACTATGAGATGAGGCTGTCCTTCAGCGCACCGGTCACCGATCACAGGTTCCAGCTTCGCTGTATTCCCTCCACTGGCCCTCGCCAACAGGTGATTGACGTGGAAGTGAAGATTCAGCCCGAAACCGAACTCGAAACCACCATCGACTCCTTTGACTCCGTGGTGATGACCGGATTCATCCCTGAGCCGCACGACATATTCAGCTACTCGGTGACCGGCATCGCCTTCGTGGACAATGCGCATATCCATAAGGAAGCCTATAAACCGCTGTACCGATTCAATTCAGCGCTCACCATTCCCGGCCCGAACGTGGAGGCGGTGATTGCCGTATGCCGCGAACGCTTGGCGGCGCTGCCTTCCGACGCCACTCCGGTGCAGCAGGCCGCCGAAGTGATGGATGAGGTCTACAAGGCGTTTGTGTATACGCCCGGTTCCACCACGATTCGCACCACCGCCGAACAGGCCTTGGCTCAGCGCAAGGGCGTATGCCAGGATTATGCGCACGTGATGCTGTCCGTGTGCCGGCATGTGGGATTGACCGCGCGCTACATTGCCGGTTTGCTTGGGGGAGAGGGCGCGACCCATGCTTGGGTCGAGGTGTATCAGGATGGCCGATGGGTCGGACTGGATCCCACGCATAACCGATTGGTGGACGACAGCTACATCACCATCGCCCACGGCCGCGATTACCGCGACTGCATGCTCGACATCGGCATCTTCTCTGGATACAACGTCCAGCAGTCCCAATGGGTCAACGCCTCCGTCCACGAACAGGTGGCATAAATAAAATTCCAAGCCCCCTCCGATGAGCTGAGCCGTGAAGAAAACGCCGGAGGCGTTTTTAGGCGAAGGCGAACGACAGTGAGCAAATAAAATGGCAGCTGGAAAGCTGTCCTTAATTGCGTTCGAGCTGTCAGCCGTAAGGCTGACCGAGGGAGAGACCACTCAATGCAGAGTGGCCCCGTCACCGCTTCTACCACCACCAATATTCGGATTTTGGTAGTTGAAGAATTCGGATTTTCGCAGTTGACCAATTCGGACTGTTAATCGGCTCATCGTCTGACCCATCGCAATCTCACACAAAATCGCATTATCCCACGCCGAATCGAGCTCAGCGAAACTCCGATTTGCCAGGTCGGCAGAATGTGGCATAATGAACAAGTTGCCATTTTGGCAGCATGGATAAGTGTCCGAGCGGTCTAAGGAGCACGCCTCGAAAGCGTGTGAGGTGAAAGCCTCCGCGAGTTCGAATCTCGCCTTATCCGCCTTTAGGGTTCCGGGTTTGTCCCGGAACCCTTTTTGTTTTTGATACGAACGTCCGTATTCGCTCCTGTGCTGTATCGTATACGGCGTGTCGGGTGGAAAATAGCGAAAAGGATAACGTTGTACTCAGCGGGACTTGCGTACTAAGTACAACCATCGTATTATCGATATCAACAGAAGTACAAGGTTGTATTAAATATCCAGAACGCACATTCACCGCTGATTGGCGATGCCGCAAAACAGGTGAACCAAGAAGATGGGCCGATTGCTTTTGGTATTTAGCACAACGTTGTCTTGCGGTATTGAAGACAACGATTAAAGGAGAGCACATGTCCGAGCATTCGCACGACAATAAACCGGGGGAGCTGGAGGAATCTCGACTCGTCGTCGATAATGACTTTGAAGTAGCTCCGGTCAACGACAGACTGTTCGGGTCGTTCGTGGAGCATCTGGGTCGCTGCGTATACGACGGCATCTATGAGCCGGGCCACCCCGAAGCCGATGAAGACGGTTTCCGCAAGGACGTCATCGAACTGGTCAAGGAACTCGGCGCTACCACGATTCGCTATCCTGGCGGCAATTTCGTTTCCGGCTATCGCTGGGAGGATGGCGTTGGTCCTCGTGATGAGCGGCCGCGTCGCCTGGACTTGGCATGGCATTCCACCGAGACCAATCAGTTTGGTCTGCACGAAATGGCGAAATGGCTGGAAAAAACCGGCGGCAACGAGCTGATGGAAGCCGTAAATCTGGGTACCCGTGGTCTTGAAGAGGCCCTCGACCTGTTGGAATACGCGAATATTCCCGGCGGCACCAAGCTCTCCGAGGAGCGTCGCGCCAATGGTGCCGATCAGCCGTTCGGCATCAAGATGTGGTGCTTGGGCAATGAGATGGATGGCCCGTGGCAGACCGGTCACAAGTCCGCCGAGGATTACGGCACCTTGGCGGCCTCGGTGGCGGCAGGTATGCGCGCCATCGATCCGAACGTTGAACTGGTGGTCTGTGGTTCATCCAGCCACGTGATGGACACCTTCGGCAAGTGGGAAGAAACCGTACTTGAGAAGACGTTTGACAACGTCAACTTCGTCTCCTGCCATGCGTACTACCATCCGGAACTTCAGCCTGATGGCACCCGTGACATGAAGAGCTTCCTTGCCTCGGGCGTCGATATGGACGGTTTCATCAACGATGTCGCCGCCGCCATCGATGCAACCAAGGCCCGGCTGAAGAGCAAGCACGACGTGTTCATCTCGTTCGATGAATGGAATGTCTGGTATCTCAACGAAGAGCCGAGCAAGAATCCGGAAGGCATCGGCAATTGGCCGGTTGCCCCGCGCCTGCTCGAGGATGTGTACAGCGCCGCCGACGCCGTGGTGTTCGGTGATTTGATGATTACCCTGCTCAAGAACGCCGACCGCGTGCACGCCGCCAGCCTGGCCCAGTTGGTCAACGTAATTGCGCCGATTATGACCGAACCGGGCGGCCCGGCGTGGCGTCAGACCACGTTCTATCCGTTCTCGCTGACCGCAAAGCTCGCCAAGGGCGGCACGGTGCTTGAACCGAAACTGGCTTCCGGAACGTATGAAACCGACAAATACGGTGAAGTGCCGACGATCAATTCCGTAGCCGTGCGTGGTGAGGACGGTACGATCAGCGTGTTTGTGGTCAATCGCTCCATGGAAGCGGCCAATGACTTTGCCATCAAGCTGCCGGAAGGATTCGCACTTTCCGCGGTCGAGGCGCAAACCCTGCACGAGGATGATCTGCTGGCAAAAAACACGCTGGAAGACCAGAACCGAGTCGTTCTGCACCCCAACACCACCATCACGTCCGACGCCGATACCGGCACTGTGCGTGTGACCTTGCCGCCGGTCTCCTGGACCGCCGTGCACGTGAAGTGATTCGAGTGACGGTGGGGCGCATGACAGGGCGCAGTCTCTTATGGTTGCTGTGCCCTGTACAACCACCAAGCAATACCCAAACAATCATCAACATGCCCGGATTGCAGAAAGAGAGGTTCGGATTCGCCACTAATGTAATGTGGCATACCAGTCAAAGGAAGACAATGCCGTCATTCACATCGACTGGAACAATTCGATACCCAACAAAGGAATAAGGAGAAAAGACGGGTATGTAAAAAGCTAGGTTGAAAGCCGGCGGTCAGAAAGTCCCTTGTTCGGATGGCGTGCGTGCGTTTCTTCAACCAGAAAGTTTAACCTCTACGTTCGATCGTCCTGCAGTATTGTCAGAAGGATATTTGCCTAATGGTGCATGGGGTCCAACGGAGGAAAGCTCCTTGGCTGAATTCTGAGGTTGAGGGGTAGATGATTCCGATATGAGGAGGAGATGCTCGACCCGACTGTGACTTACCATAATAAGAACATAATGACGCTGTTGAAGGTGTGTCATGTAATAAGCAGAAATGGATTCGAACAATGGGAAACCGCGTAACTATCAAGGACGTGGCGCGTGAGGCGAACGTCTCCATCAAGACGGTTTCCAATGTGCTGAATGACACTGGCAGTATGAGACCGGATACACGTCGCCGTGTGGAAGAGGTGATGCGTAAGCTTGGATATACCGTCAATATTTCGGCGCGTGCAATGCGATCTGGCGGCACAAAGCTTATTGGACTCAACATCTTCGATTTCTCGCAGCCGTTCGTTCCTTTTTTCACTGACAAGGTCATTGAATACGCAAAAGAACGCCATTACGGTGTAGTCATCAACACATATGGTTCCGACGGTGAAGGGTTGGTTGCCAGCGTTGACGAGTCCTATCGTTTAGGGGCGGAAGGATGGATTCTGTTCGTAATGTCGCCGCTCGCGGATGAAGGGGCCGTTCTGGAGCAGCCATATCCGATTGTAACGACCGGAGACCATCTGGCCTACGGGAAAAGCGATTGGATCACCATGCCCAACATTGAATCCATCTCCACGGTTGTAGGAAGATTTTTGGATGAAGGTGCCCAAACGGTTGCTCTGATGGGTGTTCTTCCTGAACTGGTGGATGAGGCAGTGCTGCGTCGTCAGACGGAAGGGACCCAGGCGTTACGCGCCCAAGGATATGTGAAGGCATTTGAAGAGCGCGGATTATCGGTGAATTGGCGGTATGTGATTCCGGCAGAAAGCATGAATCAGCGTGAAGGTATGCGCGTGACAAAAGCTATGCTAGACAAGCTCCCATGCCCGGATGTTGTAGTGTGTCTCAATGATGCCATTGCTTTAGGCGCAATTCATGAATTGCAACGATGTGGTTTGCACGTACCTGACGATGTACAAGTGGTCGGCTTCGATAACGTGCCGGAAGCCGAGTACTCGGTGCCGGCGCTGACCACCATCGATCCTCATATCGATGATTATGCCAAGCATGCCGTTGACATGCTTATCGACCGCATCGAAGGATACTCAGGCCCGGCCCGTACGTACACCACCGATTTCACATTGGTGGAACGTGCCTCAACTCGACTTGCCCACTAGCATCCAACAAGTTCGCATCGGCTTCGTGAGGAGTGTGTGTCTACTCGAACAATGCGGCGTCAGTCGCTGGGTAGCCAAGTTGGAACGCGGTGTAGGCGTGCTTGGCGGCCAGTGCGGCGAGGATGAGCAGCGTATCGCTCTCGGTGGAAGATTTCGATTCGGTCACGGCCTTGATCTGCGCGCGGGCGCAGTCCATTTCGATGGCGGCGGCGGTCGGTACGGTTTGGCCGCTTGCCTTGTCGGCGATGGTGGTGGGGTTGGCCAGTAGTTGGTCGATGGCATAGACCTTTTGGCGGGGGTCGTTTTGGCCGGAAGAACTGGATTGTGCGCCGGAATCATCAAAATTGCCGTTCGTCAGCGCAACCAACTGCTGCCCGGCGGTCTTATGCATATCGCTCAACGCCAACGTAGCCCCAGCGGTCTGTCCTCGTGCGGCCAAGACCTCGATAGCGAATCCGGCGCGATCCTCGGCCACGGCCATCGCATCCAATACCGATCGATCAACGTTGGCGGACGTGACGCCATCAAGACGCGCCGGCGTCACCTCAGGCGCGGACTGCCCGAATTTATCGGCCAGAAAAGCCAGCCATTGCTTGGTCTGCGCGTCACGTAACGTTCCCTCGGCAAAACGACCCGAACAATACCCGGCAACGTCAATCCAAGCCAGGGGAGCGGCCAGACCGGTGGCATACTGCTCTAATAACGGCGTGCCTTCAGCCGGATGGGTGGCGTAGCCCGCCAACGTCATCGCTTTCTCGCAAGGGGTCATTTGAGCTTCTGCCTCGGCCCGTCCGGCCAGTCGCGGCATCGAACACGCCGAAAGCGAACACAGCATCGCGCTCGCGCATAGTACGGATGCCAAGCGCCGGGTAAACCGTCCTGAAGAGAAGCGTGTCTGCATGGAAACATACACTAATAGCTAACTGTGACTACTCATAGGCCATGCGCCACATAACTTCATAGGAGGTACGGATCGATGGAACTGGACCTGACAGGAATACACAAGCTCGCCGCCGAGCAAGGAATCGACCCCGAAACCCTGGATGATGCGCTGGCAGAGGCCCTGCGCCTCGCCTACCTCAAGACCCCGCACGCTGCCAAGCACGCGCGCGTGGAGCTTGACGAACGTTCCGGCAACTTCACCGTGTGGGCCGCCGACGAAATTCCGGTCGAACCCACCGAAGACAACCCTTACCCCGTTCCCAAGCTGGGCGAGGAATACGATGACACCCCGCGTGACTTCGGCCGTCTCGCCGCAGCCACCGCACGCCAGGTCATCACCCAGCTGTTCCGCCGCGCCGAAGATGAGAAGGTATTCGGTGCGTTCTCCGGCCAGAAGGGCAAGCTCATCACCGGCATCATCCAGCAGGATGCTTCCGACCCCTCCAACGTGCATGTCGCGATGGGCGATGTCGAAGCCATTCTGCCTCGCCGTGAGCAGGTGCCCGGCGAACGTTACCGCCACGGCGAACGCATCCGCGTGTACGTGGTGAACGTGGCCCGTGGCATCAAGGGCCCGGAAATCGTGGTGTCCCGCTCCCACCCGGAGCTGGTCCGCAAGCTGTTCGAGCGCGAAGTGCCGGAACTGGTCTCCGGTGCCGTGTCCATCATGGCCATCGCTCGTGAGGCCGGCGCCCGCACCAAGATCGCGGTCAAGGCCAACACCGATGGCGTGAACCCGAAGGGCGCGCTGATCGGCCCCGGCGGCGCTCGCGTGCGTGCCGTTATGGAGAACCTTGGCCCGGAGAAGATCGACATCGTCGACTACTCCGACGATCCGGCCAAGTTCGTGGCAGCCGCGCTGTCCCCGGCTGTGGCCACCGGCGTGCAGGTGATCAGCGAGAAGAACAAGACCGCCATCGCCTTCATCCACGACGACCAGCTGTCCTTGGCCATCGGCAAGGAAGGCCAGAACGCACGACTGGCAGCCAAGCTGACCGGCTGGAAGATCGGCATCGAATCCGCTGAGGCCCATGCCAAGAAAGTCGCCGCCGAAAAGGCCGCCCAGGCTGCGGCCGAGGCTGCTGCTCCGGAAGCCGAATAGGCCGCCGGGCTCGAAGGCGAATGATCTTCAGGGCGCATTATTTCCTGATACGAGCCGCGTCAGCAATGGCGCGGCTCGCTGCGTCTACGCTATCCAGCGCTATGAGTATGCTTGATTGGCGTATGTGGGCTGGCGCAGTGTGCGCGAAATCGCCCACACCAGAGACGAGGTAACACGATCATGGTCGCACGATGAGACAGGGTAGGCTTGCCGTCATCACCAACTGACCACGCCCATGCACGCGCGTGGTCACAGAATAGGAGTAATTAGTGGCGAAACCACGCGTATACGAACTGGCTAAGGTTTTGAATGTCGATAGCAAAACCGTGCTTGAGAAGCTTAAGGACATGGGAGAATTCGTCAAGTCCGCTTCTTCTACGATTGAACCGCCGGTAGCCCGGCGTCTGAAGGCAGAGTTCGCCAAGGACAACGCCAAGGGCGATTCCAAGCCCGTGCAGCAGCGCCGCCCGGCCGCACCTTCGGCCCCGGCTTCCACTTCATCTTCCGCACCGACTCCGGCCGCTCCCGCACGTCAGGCATCGCCTGCCTCGGCACATCAGCAGGCTCCGACTCCGGGTGCACCGACACCGCGTCCGCAGGGCGGCGCACGCCCCGGCATGCCGACCCCCGGCCGCCACGGTCAGAACGACAACCGTGAGAATGGTCGCGATAATCGCGAAGGCCGTGAGAACGGTCGTCAGAGTCGCCCGAACGATCGCCGTAACAACGATCGTCGTAACAACCAGGGCCGTCCGAACAATGGCCAGCCGGTTCAGCATCAGAACAACCGCGGCAATGCTTCGGCTTCGCGCCCGCACGCTCAGGGCGGCGCCGGTGCCAATGGCGGCAATGCCGCTTCAAATGCGATTCCGCGCCCGCACGCTCAGGGCCCGCGCCCGGGCAACAACCCGTTCTCCCGCAAGCAGGGTATGCACACCCCGACGCCGGGTGATATTCCGCGTCCGCATCCGATGGCTCGTCCGACTGCTGATAACGGTCGTGGCGGTCGTCCGGGCCGTCCCGGCCAAGGCCAGGGGCAGGGCCGCGGCTTCCGTGGCGGTCGTCCGGGCCAAGGTGGTCAGGGCGGT
>OLSL01002783.1_pt1 | contig 13479 bp, 13 predicted proteins | sample 1672511 | NCBI WGS metagenome assembly OLSL01 (sample SAMEA3136694, study PRJEB25190) | human gut metagenome | biome: human gut; feature: human-associated habitat; material: faeces | place: Austria | collected 2013
TTTTTTTCCTTCCAGTAAAAAATGCTGTAAATGTGGCAATATAAAGAAAGAACTGGAGGAGATGTCTGCTTATGTAAATGTCGGAGCCTGCGAGATTGAAGAATCCCAGACAGAGGATGTAGACTGGGTGAATAACTGGAAGAAGTATTTTCATCAGTTCTATGTGGATGATATTCTGATTATTCCATCCTGGGAAGATGTGAAGCCTTCAGATGAAGATAAGATGGTGATCCATATTGATCCAGGTACAGCATTTGGTACAGGAATGCATGAGACAACACAACTTTGTATCCGTCAGATCAGAAAGTATACAACAGAGACGACAAAGATTCTTGACGTGGGATGCGGAAGCGGAATTCTTGGAATGCTTGCGCTGAAGTTCGGAGCAGAGTATTCTGTTGGAACAGATCTGGATCCGTGTGCAATCGATGCTACATATGAGAACATGGAGAACAACGGAATTTCCAGAGATAAATATGAAGTGATGATCGGAAATATTATCGATGACAAAGAAGTTCAGGATAAGGTTGGATATGAGTGCTACGATATTGTGGCAGCGAATATTCTTGCGCCGATTCTTGTAGAACTTACACCGGTAATTGTGAATCAGCTGAAACCGGGTGGAATCTACATTACAAGTGGGATTATCGATGATAAAGAAGAGATGGTAAAAGAAGCTGTTGCGAAAGCCGGGCTGGAACTTCTGGATGTCACATATCAGGGTGAATGGGTATGTGTGACAGCGCGCAAGAACGCATAAGGAGAAATAAGATGCAACATTTTTTTGCAGATCCATCCTGTGTGGACGGAGAACAGATCCGTCTGGCAGGAAGTGATGTAAATCATATGAAGAATGTACTCCGCATGAAATCCGGTGAGGAAGTGTGGGTCAGTGATGGAGAGGGAATGGATTACTTCTGCAGTGTGGAAGGTTATGAGGAGAAGGAAGCAGTCCTTCGTGTTGTGAAAAAAGAAGTGTCTCAGACAGAACTGGCTTCCCGTCTGATCTTATTCCAGGGACTTCCGAAAGGGGACAAGATGGAATGGATCGTACAGAAGGCAGTAGAGCTTGGAGCTTACAGTATTGTTCCGTTTGCGGCAAAGCGCTCCGTTGTGAAACTGGATCAGAAGAAAGCCGGAAAGAAGAGAGAACGCTGGCAGGCAATTGCCAAGGGGGCTGCGGAACAATCGAAGAGAGGAATTGTGCCACAAGTGCAGGATGTGATGAGCTTTCAGGAAGCGATGAACTACGCGAAAGAGCTGGATGTAGTGCTTGTTCCTTATGAACTGCAGGAAGGGATGAAAGCAACAGAAGCTGTCATAAGTAAGATTGAACCGGGACAGTCTGTCGGTATCTTTATCGGACCGGAAGGTGGGTTTGACGAGAGCGAGATCGAGCAGGCGGAAGAGGCCGGAGCGGTTCCAATCACACTTGGAAAGCGTATTTTAAGAACAGAGACAGCGGGACTTACAACATTGTCAATTCTGATGTATCATTTAGAATGCAGGGAACAGTTGGACGATAAAAACATAAGATAATAGAAAGACGTTGCCGGTTGCAGACGCCTGTGAATGGTAACAGAGTTAGAAAAGGGAAGATAAAATGGAAGCATATTTGGATAATTCAGCCACAACCAGAGCATATCCGGAAGTGGGAGATCTTGTATATAAAGTAATGTGTCAGGATTATGGCAATCCATCCTCCATGCACCGAAAAGGTGTAGATGCGGAGCATTATGTAAAGGAAGCCAAGGAAACGATCGCAAAGGTTCTTAAGGTAAATGCGAAAGATATTTACTTTACATCAGGAGGAACAGAGAGTGATAATCTTGCACTGATCGGATGTGCAAGAGCAAACAGAAGAGCGGGAAATCACCTGATCACAACTTCGATCGAGCATCCTGCAATCTTAAATACAATGCGTTATCTGGAAGAAGAGGAAGGCTTCCGTGTGACATATCTTCCGGTAGATGCGAGTGGAAGAGTGAATCTGGATGCATTGAAAGAAGCACTTTGTCCGGAGACAATTCTCGTATCAGTTATGTATGTAAACAATGAGGTTGGAACACTTCAGCCGATTGATGAAGCAGTAAAGATTGTAAAAGAGTATAATTCTTCTATTCTTTTCCATTCAGATGCAGTGCAGGGATTTGGAAAATATCACATTTATCCAAAACGTCAGAAGATTGACCTGTTAAGTGCGAGTGGACATAAGATTCATGGACCGAAGGGAACCGGATTCCTCTATGTAGGTGAAAAGGTGAAGATTAACCCGATTCTTTTCGGAGGAGGACAGCAGAAGGATCTCCGTTCGGGTACAGAAAATGTTCCGGGAATCGCAGGACTTGGACTTGCAACAAAGATGATCTACAATGATCTGGATATGAAAGTAGCTCTGATGCGTGAACTGAAGGATTATTTTATTGAGCAGGCAGAAAAGATTGAGAATACAACAGTTCATGGCCTGAAAGATGAAGGAAGTGCACCACATATCATCAGTCTTGGAATTGCAGGAATCCGAAGTGAGGTTCTTCTTCATACACTGGAAGATAAGGGAATTTATGTCTCATCAGGATCTGCATGTGCATCGAATCATCCGGCAGTAAGCGGTGTTCTCAGAAGCATTGGGGCGGCACAGGAATATCTGGATGCAACGATTCGTTTCAGTATGTCAGAATTTACTACAAAAGAAGAAATTGACTATACGCTGGAAACACTATATAATTGTATACCGATGCTGAGAAAATATACGCGTCATTAATTGACGGCGATTCATAAAGGAGAAAAAGCATGAAATTTCATTCATTTCTGATAAAATACGGCGAGATCGGAATTAAGGGAAAGAACCGTTATATCTTTGAAGATGCACTGGTACGTCAGATTCGTTATGCTCTGCAGGGCGTAGACGGAGAATTCCTTGTACACAAATGTCACGGAAGAGTTTACGTGGATTGTGATGGAGATTATGATTTTGATGAGACAGTAGAAAGCCTTCAGAAGGTATTCGGTATTGTTGGAATCTGTCCGGTAGTCCGTGTGCCGGTTGCAGAGCTGGAACAGCTGAGAAAAGATGTTGTAGCTTATGTAGATGAAGCTTACGAAGAGAAGAACATGACATTTAAAGTTGATGCAAGAAGAGCAAAGAAGAGTTATCCTGCGAACTCTATGGAGATCAACTGTGAAGTCGGAGAAGCAATCCTGGAGGCATTTCCGGAAATGAAAGTAGATGTTCATAAGCCGGAACTTCGTATCAATGTGGAGATCCGTGAAGAAGTTTATATCTATTCCAGAATCATTCCGGGACCTGGAGGCATGCCAATCGGGACAAACGGAAGCGCGATGCTGCTTCTGTCAGGAGGAATTGACAGTCCGGTTGCCGGATACATGGTATCCAAGCGTGGTGTTGAGCTCGAGGCAACTTATTTCCATGCACCACCGTACACAAGTGAAAGAGCAAAAGAGAAGGTAGTTGATCTTGCAAGACTCGTTTCTGCTTATTCAGGACCGATTAAGCTTCATGTTGTCAACTTTACAGATATTCAGCTTTATATCTACGAGAAGTGTCCACATGATGAACTGACGATCATTATGCGTCGTTACATGATGAAGATCGCAGAACATTTTGCAAAGAAAGACGGATGTCTTGGTCTGATCACAGGAGAGAGTATCGGTCAGGTAGCAAGCCAGACAATGCAGAGTCTTGCGGCGACGAATGCAGTATGTACTCTTCCGGTTTATCGTCCGCTGATCGGATTTGATAAGAAGGATATTGTAGAAATTTCTGAGAAGATCAATACCTATGAAACTTCAATCCAGCCATTTGAGGATTGTTGTACAATTTTCGTTGCAAAACATCCGGTGACAAAGCCGAATATTGAACGAATTGAGAAGTCTGAGTTGAACCTTGCAGAGAAGATAGACGAACTGATGCAGACAGCAATTGATACTGCTGAGATCATTGAAGTGAAGCAGGGAGAATAATAGGAAAAAGAAAAGCTGCTCCAATGGAACAGCTTTTCTTTACTCTAAAAAATATGCGGACAAGCTACAAAAATAAAGTCCGCATGAATCGTATTCAGATAGAATTATTTGATGATGTAAGCATCAAGTGCAGCAAGAATATCATCAACATTGCTGTCAGCGTGGATGTTCAGGTCGATCGGTTTGGAAAGATCAAGGCTGAAAATACCCATGATTGATTTGGCATCTATAACATATCTTCCGGATACTAAATCGAAATCATTATCATATTTTGTGATAGTGTTAACGAATGATTTGACTTTGTCGATTGAGTTTAATGAAATCTGTACTGTTTTCATTTGAAATCCCTCCTTGAATTATACAATAAAGTTGGCTTCTAAGCCTAGGTATATTCTACGGGATGCAGGTTCAAAAGTCAAGAAATTAACGAGATAAAAGGAAAAAAGAGGTAGAAATAAATGAAGAAAGCAGCACTGCACAATTTGGGATGCAAAGTAAATGCCTATGAGACGGAAGCCATGCAGGAAATGCTTGAAAAAGCAGGGTATGAGATCGTTCCTTTCAAGGAAGGGGCAGACCTTTATGTAATCAATACATGTACTGTTACAAATATCGCGGACCGCAAGTCGAGACAGATGCTGCACCGGGCGAGAAAAATGAATCCGGATGCAGTTGTTGTCGCTGCAGGATGTTATGTCCAGGCGAAGGAAAAAGAGATTCAGGTGGATGATTGCATTGACATTGTGCTTGGTAATAATAAGAAGCAGAATCTGATCGAAGCATTGGAAGAGTATGAAAGAACACACAATGCAGATTGTAACGTAACAGAAAGTGAAAAGAATGCAAAGAACCAGGAAAACGACAGAAAAGCAGAAATCAAGATGGAAGAGATCGGAAAGACAAAAGAGTACGAGAATCTTCACCTGACGAAGCCAGGAGATCATACAAGAGCTTATATTAAAGTTCAGGATGGATGTAATCAGTTCTGCACATATTGTATCATTCCATATGCCCGTGGAAGAGTCCGCAGCCGTTCCATGGAAGATGTGCTTGATGAAGTACGCACACTGGCAGATAACGGATATAAGGAGGTTGTACTGACAGGAATTCATCTAAGCTCATATGGAATTGATTTTGATAAAGAATATCACCTTCTGGAATTGATCCGGGCAGTTCATGAGATTGATGGAATTGAAAGAATTCGTCTTGGCTCTTTGGAACCGGGGATCATCACAGAAGAATTTGCAGAAGGGATTGCAAAGCTTCCGAAGATGTGTCCGCATTTCCACCTGTCTCTGCAGAGCGGATGTGATGCAACATTAAAGCGTATGAACCGTAGATATACAAGCAGTGAATATGCGGAAAAATGTAAACTTCTCAGAAAATATTTCCCGAATCCGGCATTGACAACCGATGTGATTGTGGGATTCCCGGGAGAGACAGAAGAAGAGTTCAAAGAGTCATATGATTTTGTGGACAGCATAGATTTCTATGAGACACATATTTTTAAATACTCCCGCCGTGAGGGGACAAAAGCAGCTGTGATGCCAGATCAGGTAGATGAACAGATCAAGGCGAAGAGAAGTGCACAATTAATTGAACTTGGTGAGAAAAAGCGTGCAGCATATGAACAGAGTTTCCAGGGAAAAGAAGTGGAAGTGCTTGTGGAAGAGGATCTGGAACTGAATGGAAAAGAAGTACAGACAGGTCATACGAAAGAATATATGAAAATTGCACTAGAGACAAATGAAAATCTCAAGAATAGTATCGTAAAAGTTCAAATTGGGAAGGATTCGCAAATTATACATTGAATTTTGAATTCGGTTATATTAGAATTATAAGTAGGGTTTCTGGGTTTCCAGAGCGTTTTGCGCTGTTTGACAGAACAACAGCAAAGCCCTTCGGAAGAAGGAAATAGATACAAGAAAGAGAAGGAGGAAGAAAGATGAGTGATTTAAGTAGTACTCAGTTCTTTCAGGTAGAGCCGGGACCGCAGATTTCTGCGAAGGATATTTTTGAGATCGTATACAAGGCTCTGAAAGAAAAAGGATACAATCCGGTGAATCAGATCGTTGGATATATCATGTCAGGAGATCCGACATACATTACAAGTTTTAACGGAGCAAGAAGCCTGATCATGAAGGTGGAACGTGATGAACTGGTAGAAGAACTGTTGAAAGCGTATATTGAGCATAATGCGTGGGAATAATCAGACAATGAGAGTAATGGGACTGGACTATGGGACGAAGACTGTAGGTGTTGCTATCAGCGACCCGCTCGGACTTACGGCCCAGGGAATTGAGACAATACAACGGAAAGAGGAGAACAAGCTGCGCCGTACCTGTGCGAGGATTGAAGAATTGATCAAAGAATATCAGGTAGAGAAGATCGTGCTTGGATTTCCCAAACATATGAATAATGATATCGGGGAGCGTGCACAGAAGTCATTGGAATTTCGTGACATGCTGGTTCGTCGTACAGGACTGGAAGTGATCATGTGGGACGAGAGACTTACGACAGTAGCGGCAGAGCAGACACTGATCGAGAGTGGTGTGAGAAGAGAAAACAGAAAGCAATATGTCGATAAGATTGCTGCTGTGTTCATTCTCCAGGGATATTTAGATTCGATTTATATGCAGAAAACAGCAGAATAGAGGAAAATCATATGGAAAAGGCAAAGTTTACTTTCAGTGATGGAAGTGGAGCAGATGAGTTCTTTGTACTTGAAGAGACAAAGATCAATGGTTCCGCGTATATTCTTGTAGTTGATTCAGAAGAAGATGACGCAGAATGCCTGATTCTCAGAGAAGTTGAAGAATCAAAAGACGCAGAGAAGACGTATGAGATCGTGGAAGACGATACAGAGCTGATGGCAGTTTCCAAAGTATTTGAGGAATTGCTGGAAGACGTCGATATTGAGATGTAATTATATGAAAGAAATACGAATGTAAGAGAAACTGCAGACAGGAATACTTTTCTCACTTTTGCAGAAGTGTCAGAAAAAAGTCTGGAGTTCTTTTTACAATATAGATAGGAGGCAGACAGATGGAAGCAGATAAGACACAGAAGCTTCTGAAAGAGAAGTTAAAGGAAAAGGGGCTGAAGGTGACTCACCAGAGACTGCTTGTTCTGTCCGTACTTGAAGAGAACAGTGGGAGTCATATGACAGCGGAAGATATCTATGATCTGGTATCAGAGGATTATCCGGAGATTGGGCTTGCCACAGTATACAGAACATTACAGCTTTTGTGGGATATGCAGCTGGTAGACAGGATTAATTTTGGGGATGGATGTGTGCGCTATGAGATCGGACATTTACTGAATGGGGAGACAAAGCACAATCATCATCACCTGATTTGTAAGAGATGTAACAAGGTGATGCCGTTTGATGATGACCTTCTGGAGAGCCTGGAAGATCATATCGAGAAGGCAACTGGCTTCCATGTCCTGGACCACGAACTGAAATTCTACGGACTGTGTAAAGACTGTATGAAGAAACAGAGATAGTGGAGGTGTATATTTTTTGAAAAAACAGAATAATGGAAAATTGCGTATCATACCGCTTGGTGGTCTGGAACAGATTGGTATGAACATTACTGCTTTTGAGTATGAAGACAGTATTGTTGTTGTAGACTGTGGTCTTGCGTTCCCGGAAGATGATATGCTTGGAATCGACCTTGTAATTCCGGATGTAACTTATCTGAAAGATAATATTTCCAAGGTGAAGGGATTTGTTATTACGCATGGGCATGAGGATCATATCGGTGCGTTGCCGTATGTGCTCAAAGAGATCAACATTCCGATTTATACAACCAAGCTTACAATGGGAATCATTGAGAACAAGCTGAAGGAGCACAATCTGCTTCGTGGAACGAAGAGAAAGGTTGTACGTCACGGTCAGTCAATCAATCTTGGAAAGTTCCGGATTGAATTTATCAAGACGAACCACAGTATCCAGGATGCGTCCGCACTGGCAATCTATTCACCGGCAGGTGTTGTTGTCCACACAGGAGACTTCAAGGTTGATTATACTCCGGTATTTGGAGATGCGATCGACCTGCAGCGTTTTGCTGAGATCGGTAAGAAAGGCGTGCTGGCACTGATGTCTGACAGTACGAATGCAGAGCGAAAAGGATTTACGCAGTCAGAACGTACAGTAGGTATCACATTTGATCACATTTTTGCAGAGCATCAGAATACAAGACTGATCATTGCGACATTTGCTTCGAATGTTGACCGTGTACAGCAGATCATCAACTCTGCTTATAAGTATGGCAGAAAGGTTGTTGTAGAAGGTCGTAGTATGGTGAATATCATTTCTACAGCATCTGAATTAGGATATCTGAATGTACCGGAGAACACACTGATTGAGATTGATCAGATGAAGAATTATCCACCGGAGAAGATGGTTTTGATCACAACAGGAAGTCAGGGAGAATCTATGGCTGCGCTGTCCAGAATGGCAGCTGATGTACACCGCAAGGTTACAATTCAGCCGAATGATACGATCATTTTCAGTTCAAACCCGATTCCTGGAAATGAGAAATCGGTTTCACGTGTGATTAATGAACTTTCTGCAAAGGGAGCAGAAGTTATTTTCCAGGATGCCCATGTATCAGGACATGCCTGTCAGGAAGAATTGAAGTTGATCTATTCTCTCGTAAAACCGAAATATGCGATTCCGGTGCATGGTGAATACCGTCATCTGAAAGCAAACGCAGGTGTTGCGAAGAGCCTTGGAATTCCGAAAGAGAATGTATTTATTATGCAGTCCGGCGAAGTGCTTGAACTGTGTGATGACTACGCTAAAGTTGTAGATAAGGTTCATACAGGAGCAATTCTGGTAGACGGACTTGGTGTTGGAGATGTTGGAAATATTGTTCTTCGAGACAGACAGCATCTTGCAGAAGATGGTATCATTATTGTAGTTCTTACATTAGAGAGAAGAACGAACCGCCTGCTTGCAGGACCTGATATTGTATCAAGAGGATTTGTCTATGTCAGAGAGTCAGAGGAGCTGATGGATGATGCGAGAAAGGCTGTTTCAGAAGCCCTTGAGAAATGCCTGAAAGGAAGACATACAGACTGGAATAAGATCAAGCTTGTGATTCGTGATGCAATGAATGACTATATCTGGAAGAAGACAAAGAGAAGACCAATGGTGATCCCAATCATCATGGATGTGGATGTGTAAGATATGATAGTAGATGAACGTATTATTACATTCATCAATTCTATGGATACAGAGAACAGTGAAATACTGGAGACAATTGAACAGGAAGCTCTGGCGGCGGATGTACCGATCATCCGACGAGAGATGCAGAGCTTCCTGGAGGTTCTCCTTTTGATGAAAAAACCTATGCGCGTTCTAGAAGTCGGAACTGCCGTAGGTTTCTCTGCGTTATTGATGAGTGATTACCTGCCGGAAGGTGGACATATAACAACAATAGAGAATTATGAGAAGAGAATCCCGATTGCGAGGGAGAATTTCCGCAGAGCGGGAAAGGAAGATAAGATTACTCTGATTGAAGGAGATGCGACAGAAGTTCTTGCGGAAATGGAAGGAACTTTTGATTTTATCTTTATGGATGCCGCGAAAGGGCAATATATTCATTATCTTCCGAATGTGTTGCGACTGCTTTCGGATGGAGGCTGTCTTGTGTCAGACAATGTGATGCAGGATGGGGATATCATAGAATCCCGTTTTGCGGTAGAACGCAGAAATCGTACAATACATGCGAGAATGCGGGAATATCTGTATGAATTGAAACACAGAGAGGATCTGGTCACATCGATTATTCCGCTTGGAGATGGTGTGGCAGTGAGCATAAAACAAGGAGTAGAAAAATGAGTAGACCGATCGAACTATTGATCCCGGCGAGCAGCCTGGAAGTGTTAAAAACAGCTGTAATTTTCGGTGCTGATGCAGTATATATCGGAGGAGAAGCATTTGGGTTGCGTGCGAAAGCAAAAAATTTCTCTATGGAAGAAATGAAAGAGGGAATAGAATTCGCACATGCACATGATGTAAAAGTGTATGTTACAGCAAATATTCGTGCCCACAACGATGATCTTGAAGGGGTAAGAGAATATTTTGAAGAGTTGAGAGAGATTAAACCTGATGCACTGATCATTGCAGATCCGGGGGTGTTTGAGATTGCAAAAGAGGTATGTCCTGAGATTGAGCGTCATATCAGTACACAGGCGAATAACACAAACTATGCAACTTATAACTTTTGGTATCGCCAGGGCGCGAGTCGTGTGGTTTCAGCAAGAGAATTGTCTCTGAAAGAGATTAAAGAGATCAGAGAAAGAATTCCGGAAGATCTTGAAATTGAGACATTTGTCCATGGAGCAATGTGTATCTCTTATTCCGGACGCTGCCTTCTGAGTAATTATTTTACAGGAAGGGACGCAAACCAGGGTGCATGTACACATCCATGCCGTTGGAAGTATGCAGTAGTCGAGGAAAAGAGACCGGGAGAATATCTGCCGGTCTATGAGAATGAGCGTGGAACTTACATCTTTAATTCAAAAGATCTTTGTATGATCGAGCATATTCCGGAATTGATTGATGCGGGAATTGACAGTTTTAAGATCGAAGGACGAATGAAAACAGCACTTTATGTTGCAACAGTGGCGAGAACTTACCGTAAAGCAATTGATGATTATCAGAAAGATCCAGAGCTTTACAAGAAGAACATGCCTTGGTATCTGGATCAGATTTCAAACTGTACTTATCGTCAGTTTACGACTGGATTTTTCTTTGGAAAACCAGATCATGAGACACAGATTTATGACAATAACACATATATCCGGGAGTATACTTATCTTGGAATTGTCGGGGCTGTTGAGAATGGGCTTGCAAGAATTGAACAGCGCAATAAGTTTTCTGTAGGTGAGACAATTGAGATCATGAAGCCGGACGGAAGTAATGTTGAGGCAAAGGTTCTCCGGATCTTGAATGAGGATGGAGAGGAACAGGAAAGTGCACCGCATTCAAAGCAGGTTCTTCATGTAGAACTGAGCGAGACACCAGCTCAGTACGATCTTCTCAGAAGACAGGAAGAGGATAAAGAAGTTAATTCATAGAAGAGTCTTAGAAAGTTCAAAAATATTGTCGGAGTTTTCCGATAGCACTTTTTTCAATACGGGATACATAGGAGCGGGAGATGCCCAGTTGTGCGGCAATCTCCCGCTGCGTGTATTCTTCTCCCTGATACAGTCCGTATCGCATTTTCAGTACAAGTTTTTCTCTTGGAGAAAGTTCATTTTCCAGTTTTTCATAAAGCTTTTGAATATTGTCCTTCAGATGAATCCGCTCTGGAATATCTGTTTCTGTAGATTCGATGATATCGTAGAGGTTGACTTCATTTCCTTCCCGATCTGTGCCGATCGGTTCATAAAGAGAGATTTCATGGCTGCATTTTTTTCTGGCGCGCAGATACATCAGGACTTCATTTTCTACACAGCGGGAGGCATAGGCAGCCAGACGATTTCCCTTTTCAGGATCGAACGTAATTACAGCTTTGATCAGGCCAATCGTGCCGATGGAAATCAGATCTTCCGGATCTTCACTGGTATTTTGGTATTTCCGTATAACATGGGCAACGAGACGGAGATTGCGTTCAATTAAAATATGCTTGGCTTCCAGATCGCCCTCGGTGTATCTCTGAATGTATTTTTTCTCTTCCGCCGGTGTGAGGGGATTAGGAAATGCTTTCAAGACAGCACCTCTGGATGCATTTAATATAGTTTATGAAAAAATGTGGAAATTGTGCTTTTCCATATGCTCAAGTTCTCGGAAACTGATTGACAAATCGATATTCGGAAGTTATGATATCTATACATTCTCGGAATGTCAGTTCCGAAAATCAAATCCGGCTGATTCAGCCAGAATTTCAGCAGCTTACAATGGGGTGTAAGAAGAACAGGTGCGCTTGTGACTGGGAAAAGGAAGGAGCGCATATGAGTTTTAGTACAGTAAAATCCGCGGCAATGGAAGGGCTTGCGGTAGAAATGGTCTATGTGGAGGCAGATGTCAGCAATGGACTTCCGATTTTTCACATGGTGGGATATCTGTCATCAGAGGTGAAAGAAGCAGCAGAACGCGTACGGTCTGCAGTCCGGAATTCAGGTCTTGAATTTCCGGCGAAACGTGTGGTGATCAATCTTTCGCCGGCAACTATGAGGAAAAGAGGAGCGTCATTTGATCTTCCAATCGCAGTGGCGATTCTGACGTCACTTGGCGTTTTACAACAGAATAGAAGAATGAAAGACTGTATGATCATCGGAGAACTGGGATTGGACGGACAAGTCAGAAAAGTTCCCGGGATTCTTTCTATGGTATCAGAGGCAAAGGTACAAAAAGTTACAAGCTGTATTGTTCCAAGAGAAAATAAAAAGGAGGCAGAACTTGTAGAAGGGGTTCGGATCATTGCAGTTGGAAGTCTCAGGGAATGTATCAGTTATTTGGAAGATGGAGACAGAACAGGTGGAGAACAGAGATATCTTGGTGAAAAAGAGGCTGATAAAATAGAAGACAGAGGAAAAGTGGGAGAAGAAGTACCTGATTTCGCAGACTTATATGGTCAGGAGAATGTTCGTCGGGCAGCGGAAATTGCTGTGGCGGGAGGGCATAATCTGCTTATGGTCGGACCACCCGGAAGCGGAAAGACGATGACCGCAAAATGTATGGCAGGAATTCTACCGCCGATGAATTACGAAGAAAGTATGGAGCTTACAAAGCTTTACAGTGTCATGGGAATGCTGGATGGAAAGGAACCATTGATTTCCAGAAGACCTTTTCGAGAGGTACACCATACTGCAACGAGAGCAGCGCTGATTGGAGGAGGGATTGTTCCAAGACCAGGAGAGATCAGTCTGGCTCATAGCGGTATTTTGTTTATGGATGAACTTCCGGAATTTAAGAGAAGTGTTCTTGAAGTACTCAGGCAGCCACTGGAACAACGCAGCATACAGATCACAAGAACTAGCGGAAATTATATCTTTCCGGCTGATTTTATGCTTGTGTCTGCCATGAATACGTGTCCTTGTGGGAAATTCCCATCAACAGCCTGTAGTTGTACGCCGGCACAGATCCAGGCGTATTTAAGCAAGATCAGCCAACCGTTTCTCGACCGGATTGATCTTAGTGTTGAAGCTTCTAAAGTGGAATATCGGGATCTGGTGAAAGAGTCTGTTTCTTGTCCGGAGTCTTCGGCGGTGATCAAAGCGCGGGTGTGTGAAGCGAGAAAGAGACAGAAGATTCGCTACCAAAACACAAAGATTCAGTGTAACGCAATGCTCCATGGTGCAGAATTGAGTAAGTATTGCAGATTAAACGGAGAAGAAATGCGGCTGATGGGGCAGGCTTATGATGTACTGAATCTGACGGCGAGGTCTTATCACCGTATCTTAAAGGTTGCGAGAACGATTGCTGATTTAGATCACAGTGAGGAGATAAAACTGGAACATTTACAGGAGGCAATTGGTTAT
>OLSL01002785.1_pt1 | contig 13467 bp, 4 predicted proteins | sample 1672511 | NCBI WGS metagenome assembly OLSL01 (sample SAMEA3136694, study PRJEB25190) | human gut metagenome | biome: human gut; feature: human-associated habitat; material: faeces | place: Austria | collected 2013
TGGAAAATGTTGTTTTAAAAGGTATGAGTGTCGATATAAAAGATAGATACCAGAGCATGGAAGAATTTTGCGAAGCATTATATGGAGCGGCGAATGAAAGTCTGGGATTTTAATTAAAAAGAAAAGCGGATTGTAACGAACAATAAGTTGCAATGCTCTTTTCTGAATTTTGGGGCGAAAAATCAAGATGTATTACCAAAAGTGTCGAAAAAACGACCAGTTGGACATAATCTATTGAATTACGGTCAGAAGTCGATATAATGCAAGTAGGTTATGAATTAAATTGATGTAAATTAAATGACAAAACGAATACGAGGGGGAATAAAAGAAAAAAATTACAAAATAAAATATATTTTTATGAGAGAAAAAGAGAAGGAAGTATACGTTAAGGAGAGGTGGAAAAGTCAAATGAAAAAAATCAGTAAAGTGTTGTTATTAGTAATAGTGTCAGTTGCTTTTTGTTTTGGAATAACAGGGCAGCAAGTTGAGGCAAGAGATACGTCAATCATATATGGCGATGGAACAATAACGAGGGCAGAATGGTTACATGATTTAACAGTTATGTTTGATATGACTGTAGAGAAAGATAATATGCCAGATGATTATTTTAGTGATGTGACAAGCGCGCATGTATATTATAAAGATATTATGATGGCAGCGGAATTTGGTGTGATTGACATAGAAGCAGGGCAGAAAGTAAAACCAGATGAAGCAACAACCAGAGAATTTGCAGCACATACATTGAATTATTGTCTGGGATATAAATTAGAAGACAAGACATATACCTATAAAGATACGACAGGAATAAAATATCCAGATGATACACAGATTGCCATCAATAGAGGATGGTTTGCACTAGAATCTGGAAGGTTTAATCCGAAAAAGACGATAACAAAATCGGAAATTGAAAACATGGTATCGGATGCAAAGACGGTGCAGCAATCTACTCAAATTGATGAAAATTATAAAAACAATTATGAATTTACGTCAAATGTAATAGAAATCCCGCAGGATGTCAGTGTATATGTAGATAAAGATAAAAATGTAACGATTGTTAACTGTCCGAAAAAAATTACAGTTGGGGATACTTTTGCAGTTTATGAAAATGGAGTAGCACAGGTTTATACAGCAAAAGGAATTACTGTAGACGGTTCAGATACAGTCATTGTAACGAACGATGTAGACATTGATAAAGTAACAGAAAGTGTCGATGCACAGGGAACCGAAGAGGGAGATTTAAAACAGGCAGAAGCAGTTGGCGATGCACAGATTACCTACATAGAAGGCGGAACCGAAGAACAGGCATATGAAAATGGAAGAGCTTATAGAAGCCGCAGACGAATTAGTGGAAATAAAAAGATCAGTGCAGTAAAAGCTTCAAAAAAATTAGAATTAGGTGCAGGCAAATCATTTACTATTAATTGTACGCTTTCTAATGTAAGTGTAGATTACAAAATAAACAGTGGAAAAAGAGAAGCCTATGTCAAGGCAAATGGAACGGCTATTATTACAGGAAAAGGTGAGTGGGATGCCGTTGCAGCGGCAGGAAAATCTGGTTCGATAGAACTGGTGAAAATTCCTGTGGCATATGTTGGCGTGATTACAGTTACCGCAGAATATAGCATGAATGGAGAAGTCACTTTAACCTATACGACAGGCTTTCAGACAGGCTTACAGTATTCTCCGCAAGATGGCTTCAGACTGACAAAAGATTTTCAGAAGAAAAGCTTTACCCTTCACTCTAAAACAAAATTAAGTGCCGGAGTGACAGCATCCATCGGATTGGTGAAACTTCCAGTAATCAGCGGAAAGATTTATGCCAAAATGGGAGCACAGACAGTCATAGAATCAGAAACATTTGATGATGGTAAATCTCCGAAAATGTGTACAACAGTATCTTCCTGGTTATATGCATCTGCAGGAGCAAATGCCAGTCTGGATTTTTATGTAACGAAAAAGTCCTTCAGCAAAACTTATGATATATTCAATGAAAACAATAGTCCGGTACGATTAGTATACCATTTTGAAGATGGACACTTAATATATCCTTGCAGCAGAGGACTGGCATCCGCAAAAGGATACTTTACAAAATGGAATTCCCGTTATGGTAGTTCCTGGGGTGGTTACGGTTTAGATGAGAACGGTACCCCGAAACCAGTATTCACTTATTCATTAGACGATGATGGAAATGCTACAATTACAGGATATACGGGAAATGTGTCGGCATTGGTGATACCGGAGGAGATTGATGGGCATAAGGTAATAGCACTAGGAGATAATGCTTTTAAAGGGAAAAAATTATTAGAATATGTAGAAATTGCCAATACAGTAACGTATATAGGAAGCCAGTGCTTTGAGTCTGATAAGGAGTTAGTAAATGTAAAATTGTCATCAAACATTAAAAGAATGGAAAGTGGAGCCTTTGGGAATTGTACAAGCTTGACAGAAATAACCATTCCAAAATCATTGGAAGAAGCAGGAAGAGAGTATGGATTTGGAATGTATGATTATGGTCCATTTTGTGGTTGCACAAATCTAAAGACAGTTAAATTGGAGAAGGGATTAACACAGATAGCAGGTAACCTGTTTATGAGATGTTATGGATTGGAGAATATTGACATACCGGATACAGTAACGACTATAGGTGAAAATGCTTTTAAACTTTGTACATCGTTAGAAAATGTTAAAATGTATAATAGTATAGATGAAATTAATGGAAGAGCATTTGCAGGCTGTACCAGTCTAAAATCAGTATCTCTCCCGGACTCAATAACAGGTATGGGAACGGAGATATTCTCAGGTTGTACAAGTCTTTCATCAGTGAAGTTACCTAATAAACGTGTGAATATTATGTCATCAACATTTGAAGGCTGTACGAGTTTAACAGAAATTACTTTACCAGACACAGTTACAACAATCCAGGACCACGCTTTTAAAAACTGTACCGCATTAAAGACTATAAATTGGAGCAAATCCATTACAGACATTCAATCTTACGCTTTCGAAAATTGTGATGCGTTAACAAAGCTTGATATTCCAAATACTGTAACAAATATTGGAACAGGTGCATTTTATGAATGCGGAGGCTTTACAGATATTGCAGTGCCAAATAGCGTAAAGAATCTTGGCTCCAGAGCTTTTGAGAATTGTGATGCTCTTGCCAAAGTTAGTATTTCAGATTCAGTAACCAGTATGGGAGAAAAAGCTTTTTATGATTGCGATGCTCTTACAGATGTTGAATTAGGAACAGGAATTACGCAGATTCCAACTTCTTGTTTTGAACATTGTGATGCATTACCATCTGTTGTATTACCGTACAGAGTTTCTAAAGTAGGGGATAATGCATTTAAGAATTGTGTAGCATTAATAGAGATAACGATTCCGCGTGCAACGACCTCTATTTCAAGCTCTGTATTCAGTTACCCGGCTAAGATGACGGTATATGGAATTTCTGGCACATATGCAGAAACTTTTGCAAATCAGCAGGGAATGAAGTTTGTTGATAAAGCAGTAAAAGCAACCAATGTTGTATTAGACAAAACAGAACTGACTTTAAATAGAGGAATGAAATATTCCCTTACAATGACAGTTACTCCTGCAACCTTTACAGATGAAGTGTCATGGAAATCTACCAATGTGAATGTAGCAGCAATCGCAGAAGATGGAACAGTAACGGCGAAGGAAGCAGGACAGGCAACAATCAAAGTGACGGTTGGTGATGTGAGTGCAACTTGTAAAGTAAATGTTGTACAGCCGGTGACATCTATTTATTTGAATAAGACATCTCTGGAAATGACTGCATTAGATACTTACCAGTTACAGGCAAGCGTATATCCTTCCGAAGCCAATAATAAAGAGGTTAGCTGGGAGTCTTCCGATGAAAAAGTGGCAACAGTAGATGAAAATGGTTTGGTACAGGCAAAGGAAAAAGGAACAGCAGTAATTACAGCAAAGGCAAAAGATGGCAGTGAAGTAAGCAGAAGCTGTAAAGTTACCGTTAAAAATACAGCCTATGTAGTTACGGATATTTCAAAGTTAGAGAGCACACATAACTATGAAAATAACTGTTCTGATTTCTGGGTATATACAAAAGCAGGAGCTTCGGCATTAAATATTACATTTAACAGTAAAACTGCATTGGAAGAAGATTTCGACTATCTGTATGTTTTTGATAAAGAGAATAAACAGGTTGGAAAATACACTGGTACACAATTAGCAGGGAAGACAATCACCGTTTCAGGAGATACTGTTAAAATACAGTTAGTATCAGATGATGCAGGAAATGCATGGGGATTTAAAGTAGATGTTATTACCGAAAAAGTAGAAGAGGAATGTAAACATACAGATACTACAAAGAGAGAAGTAAGGAATGCAAAAGCTGCAACTTGTACTTTAGATGGCTATTCAGGAGATATATATTGTACAAACTGTGGAAATCTCATTGAAGCTGGTAGTGTAACGAAAGCCGTCGGACATCAGTGGGATAACGGTGTGATTACAAAGGCAGCTACAGCGACACAGACAGGAATAAAAACATATACCTGTACAGTATGTAAAATAACAAGAACAGAAGTCATCAAAGCACTTGGAAACAATACTAAGCCAATCGGAAATAGTAATAAACCAAAATTAAAAACAGGAGAGAAAATCACAGATAAATCCACCGGAGCAGTATATAAAGTAACAGGAAAGAACACAGTGGAATATGTGAAAGCAACTTCTAAAAAAGCTTCCCGAACAATTCCATCTACAGTGAAGTTAAAAGGAATCAAATGTCAGGTAACATCGATTGCAACAAAAGCATTCAAAGGAGATCCAAAGATAAAGGCAGTAGTGATTCCAGCAACAGTACGAAAGATAGGAAAAGAAGCATTTGCAAAATGTAAAAACCTAAAGAAAATCACAATAAAAACAACATATCTTTCCAGCAAAAAGATAGGAGCGAATGCATTTAAAGGAATCCACGCAAAAGCAACTATCAAAGTTCCAAAGAAACAGAAGAAGGCATATCAGAAGCTGTTAAAGGCAAGAGGAGTCGGTAAGAAAGTCACTGTTAAGTAAAAGAAAACAATAAAAAATGATTGCAAAAAGCCGGAATATTTCCGGCTTTTTGTCGTACAGCTACCAAAAGTGTCGAAAAAACGACCACTTGGACACAACCTATTGAATTACAATAGGAAGTCGATATAATGCAGGTAAGGAATTAAACAAATGTCGAAAAAGAAGCGATGTTCAATATTTGTATATGTAAAAGGAGGATAAGTGTTATGAAAAAAATAAAAATGATATTTGCCGCATGTTTTATCATGGGAGTACTGTTTTACTGCCCACGATTTAGCGTAAAGGCGATGGCCTATGAAACAGCGTGGTTTCCGGCACCACAGATGAATTTGAGCCAGATTGCCTATGAAACAGGAAGTGGTTCATCGCATGGAGATTATAATGCAATTGATATTTTACCGGGAGGAAGGGTATTTGCACCATTTACCGGAGTGGTAAAGCAAAAGGATAGCCGCTGGGGATATGTACTGTTCCAAAGTACAGATAGAGTATATTATCCAGATGGAACATTAGATTATATGACCGTTGGATTTATGCATGATGAAAATATTTCTGATATATCAGTTGGACAGACGATAGGTCAGGGAACCGCATTTTATGATGCTGGTGGTCAAGGTAAAAAGAGTGATGGTACTTATGGACATGTTTACGGAAATCATGTTGATATTAGTGTATTTAAAGGAGCAGTAAATAGTGTAACTAAATATGGAAGAGGTAATATTTACGCATATCAGGCTTTTTCTATTAATAGAGGGAGAACAACATCCATCATAAATAAGGGAAAAGCATTAGCAGGACATTCAACAAATAATGGAGCACCAACGGATTGGACAAATCTCTGGAAAGATTTACAAACAGATGCAGAAAAGCCGACTATCAGTGAAGTAAGTGTTTGGAATGTGTCTTCAACAGGTTACATAGTTCATTGTATTGTAAAAGACAATAATGCATTAAGTGTAGTAAAATTCCCTACCTGGACAGCAAAGAATGGGCAGGATGATATAACATGGCATGAAAGCAGGGTAGGTGGAACAGCGTGGGAGTTAAATTATCAAGTTAACATATCTGACCATAATAATGAGCAAAATGGATGGTACCATACAGATATATATTGCTACGATGCTGCAGGAAATTTAGAAACTTATAAAACAGTTAGTGTTTATATAGATACGGTGGCACCGACTCTTACGAATATAAAAGTTACGCCTGATTTGACTGGTTATACCGTAGAGTGTGATGTCAGTGATGATGCAGGTATTGACAGAGTACAATTTCCTACCTGGACCCCATGGAAAGACGGACAGGATGATTTAGTTGGTGACTGGCAGACATCTGAAAAATGCCGTGGAAAAATAGTGAATGGGCATGTGACTTATCGTGTAAATCGAAGCGACCATAATAATGAACTGGGAGCATATGTAACAGATATTTATGTATATGACAAGTGTGGGAATGTACAAGCAGGAAGAACTGGTTATTCCTTTGAGGAAACTCCTCCAGTAATAAAGGATGTAAAGGTCAGCAAGGATAATACTGGTTTTAAAGTAACCTGTAAGGTGTCGGATGAAACGGGTGTTGATAAAGTTTCATTCTTTACCTGGACAGCAAAGAATGGACAGGATGATATTTCCAAGAAAGATATAAAGGTAGATTCCGGTGAGGAAGAAGAAAAAGAGATAACTTATCATGTAAATCAAAGCGACCATAATAATGAAGATGGTTATTATATTACGCACATTTATGCTTACGATAAGTTAGGAAATCGTGCGACAGATAATGCAGGTATATTAATTGGTGAAAAGAACGAGGCAGTTGCGATAAGGTCATTTAATGGTCATAAATATTACCTGATTGATAATAGTGCTTTGATAGGCTGGAATGATGCAAAACAGTATTGCAAAAATGTTTTCGGCGGTTATCTTGCCTCCATTACATCAAAAGAAGAGAATGCATTTATTACTGGATTATTAAAAGAGTTTAATTATAGTGATGCTTTTATAGGGGGAAGTGATAGAGAAAAAGAAGGAGAGTGGAAATGGGAATCCGGTGAATCTTGGAGCTATAGTAACTGGGGAGCAAATCAGCCTGATGACTATAAAGCCTATGAAGGTGGGCAGGATTATTTGAGAATTGGACAGGATGGAGCCTGGGATGATTTCAATAGTATGGCTGATATTTCAGGAACGGAAATAAAATCTTTTATCTGTGAAACCGATATTAATGAATTTTCAATTAATTATCATTTAAATGGAGGAAAAAATGCTTCCGATAATCCAACGACATATATAGCAGATAATAATATTGTATTTGGAAATACCGCCGTTTCAGGCAGTACGTTAATTAAAAATCCTACAAAGGAACACTATATATTTAAAGGCTGGTACACAGCAGAAAATGGCGGGGAAAAATATGAATCCAATAAAAAGTATAGCGGAAATTTAGAGTTATATGCACGTTGGGAGGCACAAAAAGAACAGGTTACTTTTAATGGAAACGGGGGAACCATTTCAGGAAGTAGTACAAAAGAAGTTGCTTATGGTACTGCGTATGGAACACTTCCAACAGCCACAAGAACAGGACATACTTTTTTAGGGTGGTATACAGCATCAGAAAATGGAAAGAAAGTAGATAGCACAACCATTTGTCAGGATACCGGTATGTTATATGCTCACTGGAAAAAGAGTGTTTATACGGTGAATCTTGATGCAAATGGAGGTAAGACAAATGCGGTTAGTAAGACAGTAACGTATGATGAGGTATATGGAACATTTCCTGATGTAGAACGACCTGGCTATACATTTAAAGGATGGTATACAGAAAAGAGTGGTGGAAATAAAGTAGATGCCAAGAGCATAGTAAATATCGCAAAAAACCATACTCTGTATGCACAATGGGTTCCATTATCATATGAACTTGAGTTTGATGCAAATGGTGGAACAATAGAGGGAAATACAAAACAGGAAGGTCTTTATAATACAGTCTATGGGAAATTGCCAGAAGCTAAAAAAGATGGTTATACATTCTTAGGATGGTTTACTGCTAAAACAGGAGGCAGTCAGATTACGGCAAGTACTTTATGTACAGGAAATTTAACAGTATATGCACATTGGGAAAAAGATGCTTCTCATGTACACAGCTACACCGAAACCATCACGAAAAAAGCAACCTGTACAACCAACGGAACAAAGACATTTAAATGTGCCTGTGGAGATGCTTATGAGGAAACGATAAAAGCAACAGGACATCTTCATAAGGAGACAAGAAATAAAAAAGAAGCAACCGAAACTACGGAAGGATACACAGGAGATATTTATTGCAAAGATTGTAATACCTTGCTTGAAAAAGGAAAGACTATTCCAAAGTTAGAGGAAACAGTAGACAAGGATGCACCGATCATCCAGGCAGAATCCGTACAGGGTTATGCAGGAGATGAAGTGACAATCCCGGTAACCATCAAACAAAACAGCGGGATCGCAGGATTTTCCTATGACGTTAACTATGACAGCAGCAAGCTTCAGTTAAAGAAGATGACAGCAGGAACCGTAACGAAAGAGGGAACATTCACAACAAATGGAAACGTAGTAAACTGGTATACGACAGATAATATCACAGCAAACGGAACGATCCTGAATATTACGTTCACAATCCTGAAAGATACAGCCGATGGAAAATATCCGGTGAGCATCTCTCTGCATGACGGAAAGAAGAATCTGGTAAATGAAGAGGGCAGCTATGTAAAGGCAGCTTATAAAGCAGGAGAAGTAGAAGTTATCAGTGGAATCCTCGGAGATATCAATGGGGATAAAGATATCACGATCGCAGACGTTGTATTGCTGAACCGCTATGTATTAGGAAAAGCGAGCCTGGACAGTGATAAAAAGAAACTTGCTGATATCAATAGTGACGGGGATGTCACGATCGGGGATGTCGTATTGCTGAACCGTCAGGTACTGGGAAAGGATACTCCGTCAACCATGAAGCTTGCCCCGAAAAAGAGTAGAAAGAAAGCAGCCGCAAGGGCAAGCGAGGAGATGAAGATCAGTGTTGATAATGTAAGTACAAAAGCGGGAGAGACAATAAGTATCCCGGTAAGGATCAGCAATAATCAGGGAATCGCTGGAATCGCTTTTAGTGTAGAACTGCCGGAAGGCTACAGCCTTGTATCCATGAAAAAAGGAGAAGTGACAAGTGAAGGAACCTTTACAGTAAGTGAGAATAACTGTACTTGGTACACAACGGATAATATCAAGACAGACGGAATCCTGATGACATTAGAGGTTAAAGCAGGAGAAAATGCAAAGACAGGAAAAATCAAAGTCAATGTCAAAGACGGAAAGGCAAACAATATCTCTGATGAGAACGGAATGACAGTACCAGCAGTATTTACAGAAGGAACTGTAACGATTCAGGAAGATAGCTGTGCAGTAAATGGCCATAAAGGAGGCAAGGCAACCTGCATCAAGAAAGCCGTATGTACTGTCTGCGGAAAGGAATATGGAGAAGTAGACCCAACAAACCACGAAGGGGAAACAGAACTTCGAAATGTCAAGAAAGCAACATGTACAGAAGATGGAAATACTGGAGATACTTACTGCAAGTCTTGTGGAACAAAGATAAAAGATGGAAAGGTAATTAAAGCATTAGGTCATAAGTTTACAAAGTATGTATCAGATAATAATGCGACAACTACTAAAGATGGAACCAAGACAGCAAGATGTGATAATGGATGTGGAACTAAAAATACTGTTGTGGACAAGGGAAGCAAAAAGACTAATCCATCACAGAGTCCTAAAATAAAAATTGGACAGAAATTGCAGAATTCAGTTGGAGTGAGATGTGCTATTACAGGAAAAAATACAGCAGAATGTATAGGGTATGTAGGCAAAAAGAATTCAGTAACTATTCCCCCTTCGTTAAAGTATATGGGAGTAACATATCAAATTACTTCGATTAAAACGAAAGCATTTAGTGGAAATAAAAATTTAAGAAGTATTGTTATCCCATCTAGCATAAGAACGATAGGTAGTCAGGCATTTTTTAAGTGTAAAAATCTGAAAAGGATAACAATAAAAACACCATATCTTTCTAAGAAAACAGTAGGCGCAAAAGCATTTAAAGGAATCCACGCCAAAGCAAAAATCAAAGTTCCAAAGAAGCAGAAGAAAGCATATCAGAAACTGTTAAAAGCCAAAGGAGCTGGAAAAAAGGTAACCATCAAGTAAAAAATATAAAAAGATAAGGCAGAAGTCAGGAATTTCCTGGCTTCTTGCTGTATTTAGAAAGCATACTAATTAAATATTGAAAAATTTTGCAACCAAGAAAGTCCAATTCCTCTTACCAAAAGTGCCAAAAAATGAACCATCTAGCCCCAAAGTATTGAATTAAATTCCAATAAAGCTATAATAAAAATAAGCAACTATTCAGAAAGTCCTAGCTTATTAAACTATAAAGTATTATGTTTTTTCAGAGTATATTTTACCAGATAAAATCAGACAGGAGGCACACCATGATACAAACCGAACCCCATCACCTCAGGATGGGCACCAGACTAAACAACAGATATCTTATCCAGGGAGTTCTTGGAGAAGGAGGCTTTGGCATTACTTATGTCGGCATGGACGAGGTATTGTGCCAGAAGGTAGCCGTCAAAGAATTCTTTCCGAGGGGAGCGATTACGAGGAATAATCAGCAGACCAACGAGGTAGTATCCGTTTACGGAACGAAAGCCGCGAATTTCCATCAGGGAGAGGAGAAGTTCCTTCAGGAGGCCCGGACGCTTGCACAGTTTAACAATGTAGCCGGAGTTGTGCGGGTGCAGGATTTCTTCCGGGAAAATGGAACGGCATATATTGTAATGGAGTATTTGGAGGGAATTACTTTAAAGCAGTATTTGCAGACATATGGACCGATTAGTGTTGAAGAGATGCAGAATATATTTGCTCCTATATTGGAGGCGTTAGATAAGATTCACCAAAATGGAGTGATTCACAGGGATATTAGCCCGGACAATATTATGTGTCTGCCAGAAGGCGAAGCGAAGCTGATGGACTTTGGAGCGGCGAGAGATTATACGGATTATAGTGAGGAAGGCTTGTCTGTCATTTTAAAGATGGGATTTGCCCCGATTGAGCAATACGATTCTCATGGAAAACAGGGGCCGTGGACGGATATTTATGCACTGGGAGCGACAATGTACCAATGCCTTACAGGAAGAAAGCCGGATGATGCAACGAAAAGAAGCTTGGAGGACACACTGGTTAGTCCGTCAATGCTTGGCGTACGCATTGCCCCGCCTGTAGAATATGCCATTATGAGAGCGTTACAGATTCGGCCTGCTGACCGCTATCGGAATCTCGGGGAATTTTGCGAAGATTTATATAGCGTGGTATCTGACAATACTGTATCTGTTAATATGAATACATTTACCCAGCCAGCAGGAAGTTATGATTGGGGAAGTCCTTCAGGAACGTCCAGTCAGAGCAGGCAACAAGGATATCCGGATGTGCCGCCATACACTCCGCCGCAGCCCCCGGTAAAGACAAAGAATTCTACCCCGCTTATCGTAGCTCTTTGCTGTACATTAACTGCTGTGATTATGATCGGGATAGGTGTTGTATTATTTACAAATTCAAAGAATAGCCAGACGGCCGGAAATACAGCGAGAGCAGAATCGGGGAAAGAATCAGAAAAAATGGCAGAAAATACTACTGCGGCAACACAGAGTACAACAGAAAGTAAATCACAAGATACGCAGCAAAGTACAACCGAGCAGCAGGCGGCTGCGACACAGGCAGCGAGCACAACAGAAGATACTGTGGATACGCAGGCTGTCGGAGCGGATGGCAATGAGGAAATATTTGAAGATACCGATGCTTCTGCGGACTACAGCGAATGTCTCAGCCTTGATAATTATACATACTTGGAAAGTCCTGATGGAGATTATACATTCTATTATCCGCAAAATGTTTATAATTACGCATATTATGACGGAGACAGTTGTATTTTTACCTCTGATGATGAAAATGACACGGTGAAGTTTATCCGTAAAGATAATACATCAGGAAGCCCGGCGCAGGGAATGGAAAATCTGTATAATTCCTATACGAATCTGTCTCAAAAAGAAAAGATTTTATTCCGAGAGGAAACGGACGAACGTGGATTTGCCCGAGGCGTATTAAGTGGAATCACAGACAACCAGAATGTATATGCATCTATCGCAGCAAACGATGACTATGTATATATCATGGAGGTATGCACCAGTTTTCAGCACGATTCTACGAAATCAACGTGGGTAGAATATTATATAGACTGTATGTATCGGTATTGTAGTTTCAGCAGGAGAGTCGGTGATCCGAGAAGCTATGAGGAGTATATGGAAGATCAGTAAGCGGAATTGACCATGAAGCGGCATAATTATAACTTTATAAAAAAGAACATGATAGTAAAAAAGTGTATTTGGAGGAAATATGAAAAAGAAAAGATTGATAATAGCAGTAGTAATCATTTGCTGTGTAATATTATACATATGGCAAACAAATAAAATTCACAATACCCCTAAAAAGGATACTGCGGTATCAACAGAAAGCAATGCAACGACGCAGCAGGCAGAAACAACAACTCAGGCAACAGCACAAACATCAGCAGAAACAACGATGGAGCCCGATACCGAAGAATACTTTGAGGAAGATACCGAAGAAGAAGCACAGCTAAAAAAGACAATAGCCGAACTTATGAAAGAAGAAAGCAACACGACTCCAGAAGGCGAGAAAGCAGTACAATGTTATATGCAATTTTTAAAAGATACGCCTAAAAGCAAATTTGACATTGCAGACATCGACGGCGATGGAACCCCTGAATTCTTTACCTTAGAGGTGGGAATGGATGCTGCCATGTACAAGTATAATGCAAAAAAGGACAAAGTAAAAAAGCTACATAGCTACCAGCTGGGAAAAGCCAGTGTAATGTACTATTCTAAAGACAAGCATCAAGTTGTCTTTGTGACAGGAGATACCGGCGGAGGGGAATTTGACACCTATGAATATACAGATGGGGAACTAAAAAAGATAGAATCATTAGTGTGGCATAATGGAAAATTTGAGGAAGAAGGCTATATTCTTGATGGAGAAAAAATATCAATGGAAGAGGGCGATAACTATATTGAAAATATACGGGAAGAATATCAGTCATTGAGAGGAGAAATGTAGAGCGATATGGAAGAAAACTTACACTGCCTGCGAAAAGGAACCAGGCTTATAGGCCGGTACATCATTGAGGGTGTATTAGGCCAGGGCGGATTTGGTATCACCTATCTAGGCACAGATGAACTGCACGAGAAAAAAGTTGCCATCAAGGAATTTTTCCCACAGGGAATCGTAACGAGAAATATCGAGTATCAAGATACCGTAA
>OLSL01002790.1_pt1 | contig 13452 bp, 12 predicted proteins | sample 1672511 | NCBI WGS metagenome assembly OLSL01 (sample SAMEA3136694, study PRJEB25190) | human gut metagenome | biome: human gut; feature: human-associated habitat; material: faeces | place: Austria | collected 2013
AGGCTCTGTGGAAACTACGAATTCCGGACGAACCTTATCTTCGTTGATAATGTACTGCCAGCAAAGACCATCGCAATCCTCTTCCTGAACAGTTCCGGTAACAACTACCTGATATTTGTCATTTAAAAGACCAAGGTCTTTCATGATCTTAGCACCGTAAACTGCAGATACAATACCGCCCATCTGATCAGATGTTCCACGGCCGCCGATCTCAGTCTCAGTCTCGAAGCCCTCGTATGGATCAAATTCCCAGTTGCTTCTGTTTCCGATACCTACTGTATCGATGTGTGCGTCAAAGCCGATCAGTGTGCTTCCGCTTCCCATGTAGCCCAGGATATTTCCCATCGGGTCAATATCAACCTTATCAAAGCCAAGCTTCTCCATCTCTTCTTTAATGCGCATTACATGATCCTTCTCACCGCAGCTCTCGCCGGGGAAGTGAACCAGTTCGCGAAGAAATCTGGTCATGTCTGCTTCATAATTCTGAGCCGCTTCTTTAATTTTGTTGTAATCCATTGTAATTTACCTCCGTAAAATTTATATTTATTCACTTAATGACTTGTCTGTTCCGTATAATCCGTCCCATACAATTTCGCGGTAGCGGATGGGATCGGTGTCTCCTTCTGTGGAGATTACCAGAATGTTGGAATTTTTATCCAGCTTCAGGGCTTCTTTAAGATCTTTTGCATCTTCATCGTGAAGTGCTGTGTATACAAGCCCAAGCGGTACAGATCCGGATTCACCGGATACGATATGTGGATCACTTTCAAGCGGGTTTGCATAGATACGGGTTGCCTTTGCACTCATCCAGTCCGGACAGGAAGCAAATACAGTAACATGATTCTTCAGGATATCCCATCCGATTGTATTTCCCTCACCGCATGCAAGACCTGCCATAATAGTCTGAAGATCGCCGGTAACATTTACCAGATTGCCGTCAGCCTGTGCAGCAGAGCGATAGAGGCAGTCAGCTGCGCTTGCTTCACAGACAACCATTACAGGAGGATTTTCTTTATATTTGTGAGCGAAATATCCTACAACTGCACCTGCAAGAGAACCAACACCAGCCTGTACAAATACATGGGTAGGACGCTCAACGCCGTTCTCCTTCAGCTGCTTGTCAGCTTCAAGAACAAGAGTACCGTATCCTTGCATGATCCAGGAAGGAATCTCCTCATAGCCGTCCCATGCAGTATCCTGAACAATGATTCCGTGTTCGGTCTTAGCTGCCTCTGCAGCTGCCATTCTTACACAGTCGTCGTAGTTCATTTCCTCGATGGTTACCTCAGCACCCTCTTTGGCAATGTTATCAAAACGGGTTCTGGTGGTGCCCTTCGGCATTCTTACTACAGCCTTCTGTCCAAGACGGTTGGCAGCCCATGCAACCCCGCGTCCGTGGTTTCCGTCTGTGGCAGTAAAGAAGGTAGCCTGTCCGAATTCTTCTCTTAATTTGTCAGAAGAGAGGACATTATAGGGAAGCTCGCTGATGTCGCGGCCAAGCTCCTTTGCAATGTAACGACCCATGGCGTAAGAGCCTCCGAGAACCTTGAATGCGTTCAGTCCGAAACGATAGGACTCATCCTTGCAGTAGATTCCCTTTACTCCAAGATAGGAAGCAAGTGCGGAAAGCTTCTGCAGCGGTGTAACGGAATACTGTGGAAAACTCTTGTGAAATTCATTTGCTTTGGTTACGTTTTCTTCGGACATCAGATCCAGAAACTTATCATCAGATTCCGGAACATGATTGACCGTCCATTTCAGTCCTTCTGTCATGGGGAAAACCTCCTTTGTGGTGTTTGATTTATTTGGTTATATTGCATTACGTTTTTGTTTTTCTAATAGTATAATAACATAAATAAAACAATTTGCAATAGAAAAATACAAAAAAATTTAGCTTTCTCAAAAATTATTTAGTTTCGTTGCGAAGCCGCATTATTTGTGATATAATATAAGTTACGACACCTGTAAAAACAGAGGAAAATAGTCTGCCGTCAGAGAAAAAGACCGCCTTTGGAGTACTTTAAAAAGAGGCAGGCAGATTTGAAAGGAGTATAAAACTATGGCAGTATTTCGGGCATTTAAGGCTTTAAGACCTGCCAGGGAAAAGGCTGCGGCAGTAGCAGCACTTCCTTATGATGTGGTGAGCCGGGAGGAAGCCGCAGCAATCGGAAAAGAGAATCCGGATTCTTTTTTGCATGTGGACAGAGCGGAGATGGATCTTCCGGCAGATGCCGGTCTTTATGACCCTGAGGTATATAAGAAGGCAAAGGAGAATCTGCTTCAGATGGAAAAGAAGGGGATTCTTTCCCAGGACCATAAGCCCTGTTATTACATATATGAACTGGTTCGCAAAGGGAAGGTACAGACTGGAATTGCAGGCTGTGCTTCCATTGATGATTATCTGAACAATGTGGTGAAGAAGCATGAGCTTACCAGATCGGATAAGGAGCTGGACCGCATCAATCATGTGGATGTGTGTGATGCAAACACAGGCCCTATTTATCTGGCGTGCCGCTACACCGACAGACTGAGCGGCCTTCTTGCGCAGTGGAAAAAGGATCATCTGGCAGAATATGACTTCACAGAGGAAGATGAGATTACACATCGTGTGTGGGTGATCGATGAGGACGAGGCAATTGCCCTGATCCAGGAGGAGATGGAGAAGATTCCGGCACTTTACATTGCAGACGGACATCACAGAGCTGCCTCTGCGGTGAAGGTTGGCCTGAAACGAAGAGAAGAGAATCCGGGGTATACAGGAGACGAGGAATTTAACTTTTTCCTGTCCGTTGTTTTCCCCTATGACCAGCTTACGATTCTGGCTTACAATCGTGTGGTGAAGGATTTAAATGGTAAGACACCGGAGCAGGTACTTTCCCGGATCAAGGAGAAGTTTGACATGACCATAGTTCCGGGCTTTCCGGCCAAGCCTGTGGAGAAGCACTGCTTCGGACTGTATCTGGATGGCTTCTGGTATCTGCTGAAAGCGAAGCCGGAGCTTTATGAGGGCAAGGACGTAGTGGGACAGCTGGATTCCCAGCTTTTGCAGGAGCAGGTGCTTGCACCTATACTTGGGATTGGAGATTCAAGGACGGATAAGCGGATTTCTTTTGTGGGCGGAAGCCATAAATTAAGAGAGCTTCAGGCTATGGCAGATAGGAGCCGCGGAATTGCTTTTGCACTGTATCCCACTTCTATGGAAGATTTGATGCAGATTGCAGACGAGAACAAGCTGATGCCGCCCAAATCCACCTGGTTTGAGCCCAAGCTTCGAAGTGGTATTTTTATACATAAGCTGTGTCAGAGGTGAGCTATGGAGACGGAAGAATTTATTTCCGGCTTTTGCCGCACCTGTAACGGAAGTCAGACGGTATGCTGTGAATACGAGGAAAAGGATGGCAGACGAATTCTCACATTTATGGACTGTGCATATAAAAGATGTGTACATCACAGCGCCTGTGAGATTTATAAAGAGGCTCATCGGCTTGGAAGTGAAGAATAGAAAGCCTTATTAGACAGATCCCATTATATTTCATAAAGCAGATTATGAAATATGACAGGGTCTGTTTTTATTGCAAATTTTTGCCCGAAACTATCCTTTTGGATAGTTCCATCTCAACCTTCAATTTGCTACAATATTTACATAAATACGATAAAACAAAGGAGGGAAATATGCAGAAAATAGTCAAATTTACTGATGATAAATATATATGCCCTCAAAAAGCTATTTGCAAATTTCGCTCTGCCAAAAAACTTCGAACACCGTTATACCTGTATGGAGTTACAGGCATCGGAAAGACTTCTCTGGTTATGCACAATTTAAATATGAAACGCTGCAGCTATTACAGTGCATCAGAAACAAGTGCAGACCAGATTAAAATAAAAGAACAATCTGCGGAATACACAGTAGTACTTGATGATCTTCAAAATCTCACAGATACAACAGAAAGAGAAAGTTATTTTGAAGTGATCTGCAAATTATTGAGCTTAAATAACGTATGGCTGATCCTGATCGCCAGATGTCCGTTTCCGAGATGGCTTCTTCCGCTTCGGACGCAATACATATTTGCGGAAATTGAAGAAAGTGATTTCCTTCTTTCATTAGATGAGCAGATTACGTATATAGAACAATATGATATTCATCTTACCCGGGAAGAACATCAGAAGGCATGGAATCTGGGCGGTGGAAATGCGTTAGCTCTTTTATTTTTTGCAATGGAAAAAGGAAATCTGGAACTGACACAGAGACGGCAGTGGGATTATCTGGAAATTCATGTATACGATCAGTGGGATCTGGAACTGCAGGAATTTTTTATGGACATTTCCATTGTAGAAACATTTACAGTCAGACTTGCGTCTATGCTTACAGGACGAAGTGATGTGGAGAAACTGATCTTTCGGGCTGAAGAAGTTGGAAACTTTTTTGACATAAGAGGAACCGATGGAGTCTGGAAATGCAGATGGGCTATGAGGAAATCCATGCAGCAGAGACTACGGAGGAAGAGAAGCATTGAGCAGATTAATCATCTTTATTATACAGCTGGCTTATATTATGAATTGGAGGAAAAACCTCTTGAGGCACTTTCCATGTATGAAAAATACAACGACATGGAAAGCATTTCCAGACTTTTGATCTCCAATGCACGTAAGAATCCTTCCAGTGGACATTTTTATGAACTGCGGAAATACTATCTGAAACTGCCGGAAGAACTCATCTCGGGAAGTCCGGTACTTATGGCAGGAATCAGTTTGCTGCAATCTATGCTGATGAATATAGAAGAAAGCAACCGCTGGTATCATCAGCTGGAAAAATTTGCAGAAGAACACTCAGGTAGTATGAAAAAAGAAGCTCTCAGCAGGCTGCTTTATTTAAAAATAGCACTTCCTCATACTGGCACAGCGAACATGATCGATCTGCTGAAAAATGCAGACCTGTTAATTCATAATAAAAAAGCAGTTTTTCCAGAGCTGTCTGTGACCAGCAATCTTCCTTCTATGATGAACGGAGGAAAAGATTTCTGTGAATGGTCGAAACGGGACACAGAACTGGCACTTACGATTGGTAAACCGGTAGAATTTGTTCTTGAAAAATATGGAAAAGGCCTTGTATATCTTGCTCTTGCGGAGAGCTATTTGGAAAAAGGAAAAGATATTTTTGAGATTTTTTCAAAGGTGGAAAAAGGCCGTATGGATGCAGAACGGGGGGGTATGCTGGAACAGGTTTTTGTAGGAACAGGAATCCTTGCATGGCTGTCTGTTTTGAAAAATGATGCAGATGGCGCACTTGCATCTCTTGCAACATTTCGTGATCGTGCGGAAGAGGAAGCACCGAATCTGACTTTGAATATTGATGCTTTTATTTGCCGGATTAAGCTGTATCAGGGTGAAGATGTTTCAGACTGGATGAAACAGGCACCAGATGAGAATGCGGAATTTTGCACAATGGAACGTTTTCGATATCTGACAAAAGTGAGAGTATATATTTCTCTTGGGAAATTGGAAGCAGCTTATTGCCTGCTGCAGCAGCTCCTGCATTATGCGGAGATTATGAAGCGCACCTATATTCATATGGAAGCGATGATCTTGCTTTCTATTGTTCAGTATAAACTGGAACAGAAGCAGTGGAAGGATACTCTCCAAACCAGCATCAGTCAGGCGGAAGAATATCATTTTGTGAGAATATTTACCAGGGAAGGAACAGCACTTCTTCCAATGTTTGAAAAGTGCGAATTTATCTGGAAAGACAATAGTTATCGAAACCAGATCATGTCAGAATGCAGACAGATGGCCAAATCATATCCTTCTTATCTGGCTTCCAGAAACAATATTGTTTTAGGTGAAAATGCGCTGAAGATATTAAAACTGCAGTCAGAAGGTAAGTCATCTGCAGATATTGCAAAAGAACTAAAAATCTCAGAGGCAACAGTGAAATACCACAATAAAGAAACTTATCGGAAGCTTGGTGTCAGGAATAAAGCAGCAGCAATTACAGAAGCCAGAAAGCGGAAACTGATCTGAGTTAATGCCCACTTTAGCGCAAATGGCGAAATGAGGATAATGTTATGAGAAAAGAACGTAAAAATCGATTCTGCTTCAAAAAAGCCAGATGGATACTTGCAGCTGCAGCAGCACTTAGCCTGATTTCCGGTACAGTGTCTGCAGCCGAGACTGAAATGACGAAGCAATCAACAGAGTCGGAAACACAGACTTCGGAAGCGGAATCTTTCCAGTCATCAACAGAGCTGCCGGTTGAGAAAGAAACAGAGGCTCCAGTGGAAACTCCGACTGAAGCTATAACGGAGGTTCCAGTGGAAACTCCGACGGAAGTTATAACAGAGGATCCTGTGGAAACTCCGACGGAAGCTATAACAGAGGCTCCAGTGGAAACTCCAACTGAAGTTATAACAGAGGATTTTGTGGCAGTTCCGAATGAGAACGAAACAGAGATGAAGGAACCAAATGGGGATGAAAATGAAACATCTACGGAGCCGGTTACAGAAGATTCCACACAAACCCCGGCAGAAATGACATTTGATCTGGCTACACGAGTTTCTTTGGGAATGAATCAGCTGAAACTCAAAGACGGGCAGCAACCGTTCGTACGATCATTATTTTCGGAGGATGAGATCAGGCAGGGTGGACATGGAAATGTGCTGATATACGCTGACCTGCTGGATGATCTTTTGAAGGATGAGCAGGAGAAAGCAGAAGAACAAAAACTCTCAGAAGAAGAAAGGAATTCCCTGAAAGAGGAGAAAGCCATTCTGGAACAGTGGGCAGAAAATAATGGATATACAGTGGAGCAGTATTTTTCTCTACGTCTGTTCAGGCAGAAAAATGATGAGGAACCTTTGAGAATTGCAGAAAGCCAGGAAATGCTTTCAATGATTATGGAAACAACCGATGTGCAGGCGCAGATGGAAGACAGGGTACTTGTCTGTGTCAGGGATGGGCAGGCAGTAATCTGTGGTGATGCAGACAGCCGTGAAAATATCATTGCCTTTGATACCGGAACGTTTGGAACCTATGCTCTTGCTTCCCGTTCTCTGATACCGGAACCGGATACAGAAAGTGAGGATTCCATTGTAATGGAATTGTCTGGGCTAAATGCTGTTTATCATCCGGGTTCCAGAGGTCAGTGGAATCCAGATACACATTGCTATGAAAATGCGACGTCCGGGCAATGGGATTATGAAGAGGGCGAAGGAAAAGTGAGTTTCACAAATACAGGAAATGAGGATGTGACACTTATTCTGTCTTATAAACCGTCAGAATCACACAAGGAAATTACCGGAGTATTCAAGGACCAGAAAGGAGAAACAGTTCAGAAACTTTCCATTTCTGCCAGGAATACGGCTACGGTATATCTTAACCTTTACGGGGAACCAGATCCGGGAATAAACGGTGAGGTGATCGGAACGATATCCTATGAACAGGCCGGGTAAGGAGGTGATCAAGTGGGAAAACAGTCCGAAAAAAAGATATCTGCAAATAGGACAAAAATAATTATTACTGTACTTCTTGTTGTTACATTTGTTGCATTAGCAGTGACGATCTGGGCGTTATTTTTCAGGAATACCGGTCCGGCACTTGCTCCTGACTATGCACCACAGAAAGAAGAAGAATATGCAGAACCTGTAACAGGTGATTCAGAAGAAAAGATGGAGGTATCTAAGGGCGGGGGAGCAGTCAGTATGGTTTATCAGAAGGAAGTACATATTTCACTTTCTGATAATAAGGCAAATCTGATGTTTCAAAATCCATCGAAATCAGTAAATGATATTGTGCTTCAACTTGTCATTATCAGTGAAGATGGAACAGAAACTGTGATTGCCCAGTCCGGAACTCTGTCATCCGGATATAAAATTGAACAGCTGGATCTGATAAAAGATGCAGCAAAACTCTCTGTGGGAGATTATACAGGAAGATACAATGTTCTGTATTATGATCCGGATTCAGGGGAGAAAGCAGTCCTGAATGGAAATATCGAAGGAATTAAAATTACAGTGACTGATTAAGAGAAAACATACTTCAAAAAGAAGATGTAATAAAATGTTTTGCAGAAAGGAAGAAAAGCGATGAAGAAAAAAGCATTAACTCTTTGTGTGGCGACTATACTTGGGTTATCCTCAGGAACAGTAGCAATGGCGGCAACAATAGATTCAGCCGGAGGAACAGACAGCCATGCAGTATACGGAACTTATCAACTTGAAGGCGCAGTAGCAACGGTGTATTCCGTTGATGTATCGTGGGGAAGCATGGAATTCACGTATACGGATGGAGCTGTATCCAAAAAATGGAATCCATCAACACACCAGTATACGGAATCTGTCGGCGAAGGAAGCTGGTCGAACCAGGATGGAGCGAACAAGGTGACAGTTACCAATCGCTCTAATAAGGCATTGACTGCAACTGTTGAAGCAGCAACGTCGGATTCGTATGCAGGTATCACTGCGAAAGTTGATAAGGCTTCTTTGAGTCTTGCGGATGCGTCTATTGGTGCGACAACCACAGTAGCGGGTACTGCATCTACTGAGTCAACTACGATTTCTTTGTCAGGGGCATTAACAGATAAAAATGCAAATAAAGCAACAATCGGTAGTGTAACAGTAAAAATCGCAGATGCAGCATCACAGGAATAAGAAGGAGGGCGGAAAGAATGAAGAAAAAAATAATTGCAGCAACACTCGCTCTTACTTTGAGCATGTCTATGGGAAATTTTGTATATGCAGCAGAGGATAGTTCAGCGGATATTAAAGCTACTTATCAAGCCGGAAAAGAAAACACAGATACTGTATATAGTGTTGATGTGAAATGGGGAAGTCTGGAATATACATATAGTTCGGGCGTTACAAAAAGCTGGGATCCAACAACTTTAAAATATAAGGAAACATCCGGTACAAGTTCATGGACTTGTCAGGATGGGGCTGATCAGATTACTGTAACGAATAATTCAAATGCGGACATTACAGCTTCTCTGGCTTATGGTAAAACTGACAATAACATTACCGGAACTTTTACGAATTCTAAAATAGGATTAAAATCAGCAGAAGGAACAAACGTTGGGGAAAGTCCAAGTGAAACAACGACCTTGTCCTTGAAGGGGGCTCTTTCAGATACAACAGCCGAAAAGAAAGAGATTGGCAATGTGACGGTGACTATTTCGGATTATGTTGGTACCTCCTCGAATTATAAGTGGGATGGAAATGGCAATATAAGCTGGGGATTTTTAAAAACTACATTGACAGATGGTGTATACACTGTAGAGAAAGAATGTCCAGGGAATAATTATTTGGCTAGCATCTTCTATATTTATAATAAAGGAAATTCACAAGAAAAATATGTCATTAAAGATGGAGACATAAAGGCAGAGGGTACATATTCTCTGCAGAAGGTAACTAGTGGAAACGGAAGTTATGGTGTTTCTTTACCGAGTACAATGGCTTTGAATGGCAAGACTATCCGTCTCACGGTTGATTTGAGAAATGAAAATAATCCAACATTGACAGTAAAAGTTATTTAGACAATATGTTGGAGTGTGTTTGCTGGATAGAAAGCAAATTAAAATTAGCAGAGATCTGTGCAGGCTAAAAAGGTCTGTGCAGATCATCTGTGATATTTACTCCAAACCGCGTTGTTTGAGGTAAATATGACAGATGATAATGTAAATGAGGGATTTTAATGAATAAAAATTGGAGCTTGCCTGTTGCCTGTATTGTATGTGTGTTGTCATTGTGTACTATGGTACTGACATTGATAAACAATGGAAAACAGGAGGATGTTCGCTCGTTCTCACCACCGCCTTTCGAAAAAGCGGCGGTCAGTGGCATGCCGACAGTACCGGAGGAGCTTGGATGGTCGGAAATCTATCAGGATGGAATGGAATTCAGGGCATATATCTGTGGAAATGTGATTGTGAAAGGCGATGCAGCAGATGTTTATTTTACGAATTCAGAAAAATTTGATGTATGGCTGAAGCTTCGTGTTCTGACCGCAGATGGAATTCTTTTGGGAGAGACAGGACTTATCAGACCTGGAGAATATGTAAAATCTGTATCACTTACTTCCGAAGTGGAAGATGGTACTGCAATTAAATTAAAGATTATGGCTTATGAGCCAGATACATACTACAGTGCCGGTTCGGTTACCCTAAATACAATACTCAGGAAAGGAGGGGCAGAATGAAACGGTTAGTAACATTTTTTCTGATGTGCATAATTACAGTATATTCAGCTACGATATGTTACGCCGGGAACTCTGCCCTGACAGGAGAACAGGGTCAGACAGATTTTGGCATTTATGCAACTTATATTGCAGGAAAAACAGAATATCTAACATCACCTGTCCAAAATGGGAAAGCTGAGATTCAGTTACCGGATGGCAGAAGGATTGTGGTCAGTGGAATTACAGACAGCAGCTTGACGCTGGTGGTTTATCCGATAACCAGTCAGGATACAGAGGCATGGGAGTGGTTTGTTGCATGTCTGGAAGGAAAGGGGAAAAACATTTCACCATTTGAAATCTATTTTACAGATAAAAAGGAAAACAGAATAGCGGTGGATGGAGTGACAATTTCTTTATCGGATGCGTTGAAGAATTCTTCTGCTTTTTCTTTGAACAGCAAAGGGACATTGAAGACATTATCTGTGCAAAGCAGAAATGGACAGATGATTTTTCAGGCGGATGGCAGTTATTATTATATTCTGGCAGAAAAAACAGAGCAGGATATTCCAAATGAACCAACAACACAGCCGACAACACAAACGGGTGCAGATAATAGCACAGATGTGAATCATGCTGGAAGTGGAGCGGCTTCTGGGGCAAAAACAGGAGATGACACACCGTTGGAATTATATATGGTTTTATTGTTTGTGGGCTTGATAACTACATCTATAGCAGGACTTTGTAGGAAAAAGAATTATGTAGCCAAGCAAAAATAGTAAGTATCGACTAATTATTATATAACGACTTTTTTGAGCTTGGGCAACAGAAAATGAACTTTAGTTTCTTCGAATTGAATTTACCCGACGACGATCCAGTCTATACCCTGAAAAAAGTGATGGAGGATTTAGATTTTTCTGGTCTGCTGGCCAATTGTTTAGATAAGGGAAGAACCGGGTATAACCCAATTATGATGTATGCTGTAGTTACTTACGCAAACATGCGTGGGGTACGTTCTGTTGACCGTATTGTAGAATTATGTGAAAGAGATCTCGCTTTTATCTGGCTGACCCGTGGGCAGAAACCAAAACGGGACGCTTTTTATGAATTTAAAGGGAAAAAGCTAACTTCTGAAATATTGGATGATTTTAATTACCAGTTTTTGCGCCGGCTTCAAAAAGAAGGCCTTGTTACACTAAAAGAACTTTTTATTGATGGGACTAAGATCGAAGCCAATGCAAACCGTTATACATTTGTCTGGCGCGGTACGATCAATTACCATCTGGCTGGTCTGCTAGATTCTATTGAGCTGAACTTTGCCAGGTATAATACATTTTTGCAGGAGAATGGTTATGGGCCAAAGTATGATATCGGGAATGCACAGATGTTTGTGATCGAGGAAATGGATAAAGTCCGCAGTGTTATAGAAAAGAACCGGAAACGGAAGCTGTCAAAACATAAGAAACTTGCAAATAATACAGTTATTGAGATTGATAACTGCTCTCCGCTTGAAATCCTGAAACTGCAGAAGAACCTTAGTACGATTGCCACTGGAGAAGGGATAGAGTTCGTTTATGGAAAAGGAAAAAGAAAACCTGAGATCCAGCAGCTGTATGAGGAACTGGAGCATCTCGGCCAGCGTCTGATGGGATATAAAGAATGCTTCGAGATCATGGGAAAAGACCGGAACAGCTATTCCAAGACAGACCTGGAAGCTACTTTTATGCGGATGAAAGAGGACCATATGCTGAACGGACAGTTAAAGCCGGCGTACAACGTACAGATCGCCGTGGAAAATTATTTCATCGTTCACGGATATGTAAGTAATGACCGGACGGATTACAATACCTTGATCCCAGTCCTGGAAAAACACCAGGAGGCTTTTGGCAGCGTCCTGGAAGAGGTGACTGCTGACAGCGGATACTGTAGTGAGAAAAATCTGCTTTATTTAAAAGAAAAAGGGATAGAAAGCTATATAAAACTGCAGGATCATGAAAAACGCAAAACACGCGCATATGCCGAAAATATCAGTAAATATTACAACATGAAGGTCGAAGTATTTGAAGATGAGCAGTTCTATATCTGCCATGACGGACGTGAACTGCGTCACATAAGAACGGAAACCAAAGAGCAGGATGGCTATACCCAGACCTTTGAGGTTTACGGCTGCGCCGACTGCAGCGGATGCGAACATAAAGCCCGCTGTCTGTATAAATATAATGTCGAAAAGGATGTTGAGAAAAATAAGGTAATGAAGATCAATGAACAGTGGGAAGAACTGCGTGAAAAATCCCATGCAAACATCCAAAGTGAGCGTGGGATCCTAAAACGGCAGACACGTTCGATCCAGACAGAAGGACATTTCGGTGATATCAAAGAAAAAGAAAACTTCCGCCGTTTTAATTACCGTTCTGCAGATAAAGTGTACAAAGAATTCATGCTGTATGCAATCGGAAGGAATATAAATAAATACTATCGTTTTCTCAATGAAAAACTAAAGAAGTTTGAGGGAAAAATAACGGAAAAAACAGCTTGATCAAAAGTGCGGCTGTAAAAATCCAGACAAGGGATTTTTGCGGCCAAAAATAAATTTCATCTTTTATAGAAAAAAGGATTCCTCGCAAGGTAGAAGGCTAACAAGACTTGTCCTTGCTGGGATCCTTTCAATCTACCTGTACCGGATTTTTCTATAAACTTTTGCAATTCTGTTCTGGCACATCGTTTCGAAACGCTTACTCAAAAACAAAATAAGTCAACTTCTTCTTTATCTGTAATTATTTTTTTGAGTATCTCGTTCTTTATATATATAGCATCTTACTTTATTATTTTTGAAGACAATTATTTTCCACCCGATATGTTTACTGATGATATAATCATTCCTACAAAAGATAATTGCTTTGTTATAGAATGTCCCGATGGACAGTATGCTTTTTATCTATATGGCAAATACATAACAACATTCCCTAATAAAGAGCATTGCATTATCGGTATTACTACTTACAAAAACATCCAGGAGGCACGAAAACATGAAAAAATCATTTCTGAAAAATAGTCCTCTACTTTTGACTTGCTTATTTGTCTTTTTTATATTTACTTTGGAAAGTCCTAGCATTTCAGTTGATTCTCCATTAATCAATTCAACTTTAGCTACTTACCAATCCCAATGTACTGTTCGAAACACTAATGTTGTTTTGGTATATAAAACAGTTAATGAGAAAAATATAAACGCCTCTACAATATAGAAACCGGTCAATGGATTGGAGACTGGATTCCAGCCTGACGCAAACAGGG
>OLSL01002793.1_pt1 | contig 13446 bp, 12 predicted proteins | sample 1672511 | NCBI WGS metagenome assembly OLSL01 (sample SAMEA3136694, study PRJEB25190) | human gut metagenome | biome: human gut; feature: human-associated habitat; material: faeces | place: Austria | collected 2013
CGAAGCCGGGGGAGTTGTTTTTTGGGGGGAGCGGTGAGCCGCGACACCTCATCCGTCAACGCTCCGCGTTGCCACCTGTCTCCCTGCGGGTCGGTCGGTTCACGGGTCTGACACGCCACCGACGTGTCATTCAACACCGTGAACCCCTCGAGGGGAAGGCAAGGGGCTGGGCTGACCGATGCGGGAATATTTCCAAAATGTGGAAAAATTCAAGAAATTTGTTACCAGGAATGGTGGTTTTAGGGGGAAATGCTGAAATTGGGGTGGACAAATGGGGAGAGTGTGGTATAATCTGTGTATCCGCAGAGGTACCTCTGCATTTGCGTTTTAACCTCCATTAAAACGAGTGTGTCTGCGGAAATCTAAAACAAATGGGGTTTGAGACATGAAGAAATTGTTGGCAACCATTCTGGCGCTGGTCATGGCGCTGGGCCTGTGCACAAGCGCATGGGCGGCGGAGGGAGACTGGACAGGCTCCGGTACGGAGGCTGACCCGTATGTGATCACGACCGAGGCGGGGCTGAAGAAGCTGGCCATGGACGTGAACAACGGTACAGGGTACAGTGGCAAGTATTTCAAACTGGGCGCGAGCATCACCGTGACGGACTGGACGCCCATCGGACAAAAGGGCAGCGACAATAATAAGTTTGCCGGTACCTTTGACGGCATCGGCCAGACGGTCACCATCAATAACATCAATAATAGTCTCGGTTCCGCTTTCGGCGGCTACGCCGGTTTCTTCGGCGCGGTTAAGGGCGCGACTATCAAGAACCTGACGGTAGACGGTACTATTTCCGGCGCAGATGTGGCCGGTATCGTAGCGAGAATGGACGGCGGTACGGTGGAGAACTGCGTCAACAGGGCGACTGTTACCGGCAATAGGAAGGCAGCGGGTATCGTTGTCATTACCAAGGGCAGCGGTGAAGCGACCATTCAGAATTGCCGGAACTACGGAACTATCAAGTCCACTGGCGACCGAGCGGGCGGTATCATAAATCTGATCGAACTTAAGACGCAGGTGCTGAACTGCACAAATAGCGGCAGCGTGACTTCGGAGGCGACTGCAACCTATGGTGCTGGTGGTATTGTTGCATGGACTAACTGTGCGGACTTTACTATCAGCGGGTGTGTAAACACTGCGAACGTGACCGCTAAGGGTGCTGCTGGCGGTATCGTTGGCGGCGTCGGTGGTGACAGGAATGCGGATAGAACAGGGACGATCAGCGGCTGCAAAAACAGCGCCGGTGTGGAGGTCGTAGCTGGCGCAACTAACAGCAACATGGATGCAGGCGGCATCGTTGGTTGGGTCGCAATTGAATCCGGTGCAAAAAGAGTGGCGCTGACGGCTGCCGGTAATGCCAATACGGGAGTGGTATCCGGTGCGAAGCGGCTGGTCATTGCCGAGGATGTGACACTTGGCAGCAGCGAACATGAATCTTACCCGCATCTGTACATTGAAGCCGGTGCAAATGTCGTTATCAACGGCGGTAATATCGGGAACGAAACACAGAATCGCGGCAGCCTTACCATCACCGGGGACGCAAAGCCCTCTGCGGCGCTGACCAACTATGGCAAGCTGGTGCTGAATTGCAATATGGAAGCCGGTAAATTTGTCCTGGTACAGAATTCTGAGACCCTTATCAAGGGCGGTACTTATAAGTTTACTATTGAAGAAAACGAGAGAAACGGCCTGAAAATTGAGGCGGGTACGTTTAAGGACCTGCGCAAGAACGGCGGCAATACCGTTTGGGGAGAAAATGAAATTGATAATTATTTGGTAAGAGGTGCAGAGGTGTCTTATGACGGTACCGGCAATATCAAGGTCTGGACTGTGACTATGCCGGTGTCCGGTGTGGCACTGGACAAGACCAGTGCCGAGCTGCAGGTGGGCAAGACGCTGACGCTGACTGCCACGGTTACGCCGGATAATGCCACCGATAAGGCCGTGGCCTGGACTTCCAGCAATGATGCGGTTGCTACGGTGGATGCTAATGGTATTGTTACCGCCAAGGCCGAGGGCACGGCGACCATCACCGCGACTGCCGATGGCAAGACCGCGACCTGCACCGTGACGGTCAAGGCGGCGTCCGGCGGGTATTACTACTATCCCGGCAGCACGACTACTACGGACACGGCGAAGACCAGCCCCAAGACCTTTGACGCGGGCGTGGGCATCTACGCCGTGACGGCGGTGCTGTCCGTGACCGGTATGGCGTGGGTCGGCAAGAAGCGGCACTAAGTCAACAAAAAAGAAAGCCCGTGAGGGCTTTCTTTTTTTGACATTTGCGGGGGCGAGGGCTGTGCCTGCGGGCGGCTGCGCTTTTATTTTTCGCCCTTGGTCAGATTGGTCAGAACGGTCTTGACGCCCTCCAGCCCCTCGCCGGCGGCCTTTTTCACGCCTTCAAACCCCTCGCCGGCGGCCTTTTTCAGCTCGTCCTTCACGTCCACGGCCAGGCGGCGGAATATCTCGGAGATGATCTTCTTTTTCTCCTCGTCCGCGCCGGCGTACTGCTTCAGCAGCGCCGCGCCGCCGGCCAGACCGCCGCTGCGGAGGTCGTCCAGCGTCCGGGCTTTGCCGGACAGAGAGAGCACGTCAAACAGCGCGTCGGTGAACTGCTCACGCTCGGCGGGGGTCATGGAGCCGATCCACTCCCGGAGCACATCGTCGGAGAGCCTGCCCATCTGGGAACGCTGGCCCAGGTGGACAAAGCGGGTGCCCACCACGCTCCAGGACAGGGGCTCGTGCTGCATGATGGAACGGTTGGCGCTGTCGATAACGGCGTAGTCCTCGGCGTGTTCCAGCAGGACGCCTACGATGGAGGACTCGGGGATATAGGTGTGCAGCTTATCGGCCACCCGGCGGTATTCCGGGGTGTCCAGCATATCCCGGGCGAAGCCGGGGCCATCGTTGTTATAGGCGGACAGCAGGCGGTCCTTCTGCAGCTCGGCAGGCAGATAGATGGCCGCCCAGGCGGCCAGATTGCCGCCCTTGCTGTGGCCGCCGATACGCAGGGGCAGGGCGGGGCAGAGGGACGCCATCTCCACGGCGTAGGACACGGCACGCGTCTGGGCGGGGACGGCGGAGAGAAAGCTCATGTTGAAGTCCTCTTTCCAGCCGGCCAGAGAGGTGTCAGTGCCCATGAAGGCGACGAACAATGTGCCGTCGGGCACCAGGAAGGAGAGCGCGTCGAACTGCTTGGCGCTCTGTTCGTCGTATTCGTGGGTATAGCCGAACAGGCGCAGGTCCCGGAAGCGTTCGGTCTGTGCCGCCAGACGCAGCAGGGGGAGATAGCTGAGCTCGGAGAGGCCCAGCTGGTCATCCTCGTCGGTGAGCAGGGGTGCGACCTGGGCCAGGGTGGGCGCCGCGGCGGGGTCCTTGGTATGGACCGCGTCGATGCGGCGGAAGTTGATATAGGAGAGGATGCACAGCACCAGGTTGTCCACCTCGTTGAAGCCGTCACGGGCAAAGGTCAGGTCGCCGCGCCAGCGGAGGTAATCGAAGGGTGTGCCGTTGACGGGGGCCAGCTGTTTGGGTGTGTTCTTTTCCATATAGACCTCCTTGCGTATGGTATATGCAGTATACCACACTTTGCCCGCGGCCACAACGGGCAGCGCGGCAAAAAATGTTGGCGAAAAATGTTTACAGTTGCGGCGTTGACGATGGGGGACTTCTATTGTATAATAAACTGATTTATTATGGGGAGGGTCCGTCTGTATGTGGATCGCGAAGGATTGGAAGGATTATGAGCTGCTGGACTGCGGTGGCGGCGAAAAGCTGGAGCGCTGGGACCGGCAGGTATTGGTGCGCCCCGATCCACAGGCGATCTGGGAGACGGATAAGACCACGCGGCTGTGGCGCGGCGCAACAGGACGCTATTCCCGGTCTTCTACCGGCGGCGGTCATTGGGATAAAGGCAAGCTGCCGGAAAGCTGGCAGGTGCATTACAAAGACCTGACATTTCAGGTGAAGCCCATGAACTTCAAGCATACGGGATTGTTCCCGGAGCAGGCGGTAAATTGGGATTTCGCCATGGACAAGATACGGCATGCCGGAAGGCCTATCCGGGTGCTGAACCTGTTTGCCTATACCGGCGGGGCTACGGTAGCCTGTGCGAGGGCCGGGGCTTCTGTGTGCCATGTGGACGCGGCCAAGGGTATGGTGGCCTGGGGTAAGGAGAACGCCCGCCTATCCGGCCTGGGCGAAGCGCCCATCCGCTGGATCGTGGACGACTGCGCCAAGTTCGTGGAGCGTGAGATACGCCGGGGCAAGACCTATGACGCCATTATCATGGATCCGCCCTCCTACGGGCGCGGGCCCGGCGGCGAGGTGTGGAAGCTGGAGGACAATCTGTACCCCTTTGTGGAGCTGTGCAGCCGGGTGCTGTCGGACAAGCCGCTGTTCGTGGTATTGAATAGCTATACCACGGGGTTGGCGCCGTCGGTGCTGGGGTACATATTGCAGCTGCTGGTAGGGCGGAAATTCGGCGGCACGGTCACATGGGACGAGCTGGGCCTGCCCTGCACGGAAAGCGGCATGGCGCTGCCCTGCGGCGCCACGGGAAGATGGTTTTCCGAGTAAACAAGAACGGAAGTAATTGCGTATGGCAGTGATGATAGAGACAAAGGATCTCACCTATATCTATCCCGCGCCGGAGGGGGAGACGAATCCCCCGGCGCTGCGGGGCGTGTCGGTGACGATCGAAAAGGGCAGCTTCACGGTGGTGCTGGGACACAACGGCTCCGGCAAGTCCACCTTTGCCAAGCACCTGAACGCGGTGCTGCTGCCGTGCGGCGGTGCCGTGTATGTGGACGGAATGGACACGCGGGACGAGAAGCTGCTGCTGGAGATACGGCGGCGGACGGGGATGGTGTTCCAGAACCCGGACAATCAGATCGTGGCCAACGTGGTGGAGGAGGATGTAGCCTTCGGCCCGGAGAACCTGGGTGTGCCTACGGCGGAGATACGCCGGCGGGTGGACGACGCGCTGGCGGCGGTGGGCATGGAGCAATTCGCCAGCCACGCACCGCACCTGCTCTCCGGCGGGCAGAAACAGCGCATCGCCATTGCGGGTATTCTGGCCATGGAGCCGGAGTGCATCGTGCTGGACGAGGCCACGGCTATGCTGGACCCGGCGGGACGGCGTGAGGTCATCGACACCGTGCTGCGGCTGAACCGGGAACAGGGTATTACCGTGGTGCTTATCACCCATCACATGGTCGAGGCGGAGCGTGCAGACCGAGTGATCGTGATGAACGACGGCGAGGTAGCGATGGACGGTACGCCGCGGCAGGTGTTTTCGCAGGTGGAGCGCCTGCATGAGCTGGGCCTGGCGGCGCCGGATACGGTGGAATTGCTGTATCGGCTGCGGCGGGACGGAGTAGATGTGCCGCTGGAAAACCTGACGGTAGACGAGTGCGCCGATACCATTTGCCGCGCTTTCGGCGAGGCGGAAGGGAAGTAACATTGGAACCGATTTTGCAGATAGAGGACCTGACCCACACCTATTCGGCGGGGACGCCGTTCCAGCGCAGCGCCGTAGAGGGGCTGAGCATGACTGTGGGCGCAGGGGAGTTCTTGGGCGTGATCGGACACACCGGGTCCGGTAAATCCACGCTGATACAGCATCTGAACGGGCTTTTGCAGCCTACGTCCGGTCGTATTCTCCTGGAGGGGAAGGACATCTGGGCGGAGCCGAAGAAAATACGGGACGTACGCTTCAAGGTGGGGTTGGTGTTCCAGTACCCGGAATACCAGCTGTTCGAGGAGACGGTGTATAAGGACATCGCCTTTGGACCGAAGAACATGGGCCTGGACGCGGAGGAGATCGACCGGCGGGTACGGGACGCGGCGGCCTTTGTGGGACTGCACGAGACGCTGCTGGACAAGTCGCCCTTTGAGCTCTCCGGTGGACAGAAGCGCCGTGTGGCTATCGCGGGCGTCATCGCCATGGAACCGAAGGTGCTGGTGCTGGACGAGCCTACGGCGGGGCTGGATCCCCAGGGACGGGATGCCATACTGGCACAGATACAGGCCTATCACCGCGCCAAGGGCGCGGCGGTGGTGTTGGTGAGCCACAGCATGGAGGAGATCGCCAGAAATGTGGACCGCATCGTGGTACTGTCCGACGGAAAGGTATATATGGAGGGCACGCCGAAGCAGGTGTTTGCCCGGGCTCATGAACTGGAGCAGGTGGGGCTGGACGTGCCTCAGGTGACGAAGGTGGCCGCCGCGCTGAAGGCGCGGGGGTTGGATATCGATACAGCGGTATACACCGTGGAGGCGCTGGAGCAGAAGCTGCTGACGCTGAAGGGGGGTGCCGGCGGATGCTGAAGGATATCACACTGGGTCAGTTTTTCCCGGCGGACACGCCGGTGCACCGACTGGACCCCAGGACAAAGCTGCTGTGCGTCATCCTCTACATCGTGGCGCTGTTCAGCGCCAAAAGCGTACTGACCTATGGAATCATGATCACGGTGCTGGCGGTGTCGGTGCTGGTGTCGCGGGTGCCGTTCAAGTCGTTGACAAAGGGCTTGAAGCCCGTCTATTTTGTGGTGGCCTTCACGGCCGTTATGAATATGTTTTTCACCGCCGGTACGCCGGTGGCGGATGTTTGGCTGCTGCGGAGCATCACCTGGGAGGGTGTTGTAGCCGCCGTGCAGATGGTGCTGCGGATCGTGATGCTCATCATGGGCACGTTTTTGATGACGTACACCACCAGTCCCATCGCCCTGACGGACGGCATGGAGAGCCTGCTGGGGCCGCTGAAAAAGCTGCGCCTGCCGATCCACGAGCTGGCTATGATGATGTCTATCGCGCTGCGGTTCATTCCCACGCTGATCGAGGAGACAGACAAGATCATGTCGGCACAGAAGGCCCGCGGCGCGGACTTTGAGACAGGCAATATCTTCCGGCGTGCCAAAGCGCTGGTTCCCATTTTGGTGCCGCTGTTCATCAGTGCGTTCCGCCGTGCCGATGAACTGGCTACGGCTATGGAATGCCGCTGTTACCACGGTGGTGAGGGGCGTACAGCCCTGCGGGTGCTGCGGTATAAGGCGGCGGACTGGCTTGTGCTGGTGGCGTTCCTGGCGCTGACGGCAGGCATTATCGTTTTGAAAAAGCTTGGCTTTTGAGTGAGAGGAGGCGGGGCCTATGCGGAATATCGCGCTGGTATTGATGTACAACGGCACCGCCTATCACGGCTGGCAGGTGCAGAAGACGGAGACCTCTGTGGCGCAGACGCTGGAAAAGGGCTTGTCTATGGTGTGCGGCCATCCGGTGAAGGTCATCGGCTGCGGGCGCACGGATGCCGGCGTCCACGCGGAGCACTATGTGGCCAATTTCCGTACAGAGTCGCGGATACCGGTGGATCGCCTGCCCTTTGCGGTGAATACCCATATCCCGGAGGATATTGTGGTAAAGGCGGCCTATGAGGTAGTCGATGACTTTAACGCCATCGGGTCGTGCATCCAAAAGGAGTATACCTACCGTATCTACAACTCCCGGATCAAAAACCCCTTTTACGTTCACCGGGCGTATTTCTATCCCAAGAAATTGGATGAGGACTTGATGGACCGGGCGGCCCGGATGTTCGAGGGGACCCACGATTTCGCCGCTGTGCGGAGTGTGGGGACCAACGTGCGGAGCACCGTGCGGACTATCCACTACTGCCGTGTGACGCGGAATGGGGAACTGCTGGAGCTGAAGGTATGCGCGGACGGTTTCTTGTATAATATGGTACGTGCCATTACCGGCACGGTGCTGTACGCGGCGGAGGGGAAGCTGATGCCGGAGGACATCCCGGAGATACTGAATTCGGGCAACCGGACGCTGGCGGGGCCCACGGCGCCGCCGGGAGGGCTGTATCTCACGCGAGTATGGTATGAGGATGAACGGTTGAATGGATAACAACACCAACAACTGGAAAGAGTTTACCCTGGGCGACGTCCAGGAGGAGCAGCCCCGGCGTGTGGCCAAGCGCAGCCGGAAGCCGCTGCTGGTACTGCTGATCGTGGCGGTATTGGCGGTAGCGGCGGTGACGGCAGCGGTGCTGCTGGACCGCAGCGGTTTTGATGGTCTGCGCCGCAAGGTCATTTACGCCAAGGCGGTGAAGGATGAGACCGGCTGCGCCCAGCTGTATCGTTACAGCAGCGACCAGTCGGGTCATTTTGCCTCGCTGGAGGGCAGCCTTGTGTCTGTGTCCATGCACCAGCTGACGGTGCTGGATGAGCAGAACAAGACGCTGTATGACGAGGCGGTGAAGTTCCAATCACCGGCGTTGTCCGTCGGCGGCGGACGTGCCGCAGCCTATGACGTGGGCGGAACGGTGGTATACGTCCTGTCGGATAAGGGCCTGGTGTACACACTGGACTGCGCCGGAGAGGTGCTCAGTGCATCGTTGAATACCAAGGGCTGGCTGACTGTGGTGTGCAGTGAAAGCGGCTGCAAGGCCGCGGTACGGGTCTATGACGGCAACGGAGAAGCGGTGTTCGCCTTCAAGTCGTCGGACCGCTTTGTGATGACGGCGGCGCTGTCCGCCGACAGCCGTACCTTGGCGGCGGTGACCATGGGGCAGGAAAACGGCACGTTTGCCAGCTATGTGATCTTCTACCGGGTGAACAGTGATCAGGAGGCCGGACGCTGCACCCTGCGGGGCAGCGTGGTCTATGATCTGATGGCTGCGGGAACCGGATTCTGCGCCGTGACGGAGGAGCAGTTGTGCTTCATTGACGGCAGCGGCGTGATGACTGCCGCCTATGATTACGGCGGAGACTATCTGCGGCGGGTCAGCATCAGCGGTGACGGCTATGCCGCTCTGCTGCTGGGTCGGTACCGTACCGGCACGCAGCACCGAGTGGTGACGGTGAACAGTGACGGCCAGGAGCTGGCCTCGCTGGAGCTGGACGCGGAGGTCAGCAGCCTGTCCGCTGCGGGACGATACGTGGCTGTGCTGTGCAGCGACCATCTGACGATCTATGATAAGCAGCTGCTCCCGGTGGCCGACCTGGAGGAGGTCAGCCAGGCACGGGAGGTGCTGATGCGGAGCGACGGCTCGGCTGTGCTGGCGGGCAGTACCGCCGCAAGCCTGTATCTGCCGTAAGGTGTGACGAGGCGAGTGCCCTATGTGAGGTGATCACCAATGAGTGGAAATGTTGGGATTTTTGCGGATCTGATTTTACTGGCGCTGCTGCTGATCGGCTTGGTACTGGGCTGGCGGCAGGGGTTCGTGCAGGCGCTGACGCGTATCATCGTAGTGGTGGCGGCACTGCTGCTGGCAGGGTGGATCGCCGGGAAGCTGGCGGAGCCGGCGGCCAGATGGTTGGAGCCGATCCTGTCAGAGAAGCTGGAGCAGCGGCTGACGGCCCAGGGCAACACCGATGACGCTGGCGAGATGCTGGCGGCCTTCGGCTTTGAAGGCGATACACTGTCAGAGCTGGTGGACAACGCTGTGGAGAAGGCCCAGCAGGCGGGCGAGACGCTGCTGAGCGCTGTGGTGTCCACCGCGCTGAAGTCCGCGGCCTACGCGGTGGTGTACGTGGTATCGTTTTTGTTGTTGCTGCTCTTGCTGCGGCTGGTACTGACACCGCTGCATCTGTTCACAAAGCTGCCCGTGGTCCACGGTGTCAACGCCCTGCTGGGCGGTGTGCTGGGGCTGGTAAAGGCGGCACTGTTGCTGTTTTTGGCAGTGTGGGTGCTGCAGAAGCTGCAGCTGCTGGTGACGCCGGAGCTGGTGAGCAAAACGGTCCTACTCAAATTTTTCGCGCAGAACAGCCCCATCGATCTGATCGCAAAGCTGTGAAAGCGGCTATAATGGATATGCTTTTTGATAAGAGATAACGGAGGAAAACCATGCAACCGACTCTTTGTTCCAAATGTAAGAAGAATGTGGCCGTCGTGTTCATCTCCCGGATGAATGAGAAGAATGAGATGGTCAACGAGGGCCTGTGCCTTAAGTGTGCCGCCCAGCTGGGTCTGCCCCAGGTGGAGGACATGATGAAGCGTATGGGTATCACGCCGGAGGACCTGGAGAACATCAACAGTGAGATGATGCAGGCCTTCGGCGGCGCGGAGGAGCTGGATGTTCCGGCGGACGAGAGCGACGAGGACGATGAGGAAAGCGGCAAGACCGCTACGTTCCCGTTTCTGAACCGGCTGTTCAGCAACGGGAGCAATCCGCCGGCTGAGCAGCAGCCGTCCCAGAACGGCGGCGCCGGACAGCAAGGGACCGGCCGCAAGACGGAGAAGAAGCGCAAATTCCTGGATAACTACTGCATCAATCTGAGCCAGCGTGCCCGGGAGGGAAAGCTGGACGCCGTTATTGGCCGGGAACAGGAGATCGAGCGCGTGGTGCAGATCCTGAACCGCCGCCAGAAGAACAACCCCTGCCTGATCGGCGAGCCGGGTGTGGGCAAGACCGCCATCGCCGAGGGCCTGGCCCAGCGGATCGTCAAGGGCGAGGTGCCGTTCAAGCTGCGGCAGAAGGAGGTCTATCTGCTGGATCTGACGGCGCTGGTGGCAGGTACGCAGTTCCGCGGTCAGTTCGAGAGCCGGATGAAGGGCCTGATCGAGGAGATACGCAAAGCTGGCAACGTGATCCTGGTCATCGACGAGGTCCACAACATCGTGGGTGCCGGCGATGCCGAGGGCAGTATGAACGCCGCCAATATCCTTAAGCCCGCCCTTAGCCGGGGCGAGATACAGGTCATCGGCGCCACCACGTTCAACGAGTACCGCAAGCACATCGAAAAGGACACGGCGCTGGAACGCCGTTTCCAGCCCGTCACCGTCAGCGAACCCAACATGGAGGATACGCTGAAGATACTGCAGGGCATTGCCCACTACTATGAGCAGTTCCACGGTGTGTCCATCCCGCAGGGGGTGCTGCGCCAGGCGGTGCTGCTGTCCGAGCGCTATATCACGGACCGCTATCTGCCGGATAAGGCCATCGACCTGATCGATGAGGCCTGCTCCGACCGGAACCTCCACGATCCGGAGATCAACCGCCGGATGGAGCTGGAACAGGAGCTGTCCAATTTGATCTTTGAGCGCGAGAACCTGATGTCCGCCCAGCCGGCGGATGGTCAGCAGTTCACGGAGCAGGAACTGGACCAGCGGTACGAGCGCATCGCGGAGCTTCGCAGCCAGGAACTGCGGGTGACGGATGAGCTGAATGCCATCAGGGCCAAGGGGATGCCAGAACTGACCATGGAGAACATTGCCCGGGTCATCGAGATGTGGACAAAGATCCCCGCCAGCAAGATCAAGGAAGAAGAGTTCAAACGTTTGGCGGAGCTTGACCAGCGGCTGCGCGCCCATGTGGTGGGTCAGGACGAGGCGATTGCCGCCGTGTCCGCCGCGATCCGCCGCAACCGCGTGGGTATTTCCCCCAAGCACAAGCCGGTGAGCTTCATCTTCGTGGGTCCTACCGGTGTGGGCAAGACGGAACTGGTGAAGCAGCTGGCTGACGATCTGTTCAATGCGCCGGAGAGCCTGATCCGCCTGGATATGTCCGAGTTTATGGAGAAGCACTCTGTCTCCCGTATTGTGGGCAGCCCTCCGGGCTATGTAGGCTACGACGAGGCGGGGCAGTTGACGGAGAAGATACGCCGCAAGCCCTACTCCGTTGTGCTGTTCGATGAGATCGAAAAAGCACACCCGGATGTGCTGAATGTGTTGCTGCAGATTTTGGACGACGGACAGATCACAGACGCCCACGGACGGAAGGTGAATTTTGAGAACACCGTCATCGTGATGACCTCAAATGCAGGGTCCGACACTAAATCCGCCGGTGCAGTGGGCTTCGGCGGCAGCGCTGATGACCAGGGCAGGGAGCGAATCATGAAGGCACTGCAGGACTTCCTGCGGCCGGAGTTCCTGAACCGCGTGGATGAGATCGTGTGCTTCAACCACCTGACAAAAGAGAACTTTGCCGGGATCGCCCGTATCATGCTGGATGAGTTGAAGGCCTCGCTGGGCGACAAGGGCTATACCCTCCGCTATGACGAGGCACTGGTGGACTATTTGGTAGAGAAATCCTACTCTTTGACCTACGGCGCCCGAAACCTGCGGCGCCTGATCCAAAAGGAGCTGGAGGACCCCATGGCCGCCCGTATCATCGATGTGTTCGAACATCCCATTACGCAGATCAGCGCCACCGTACGCGACGGCGCGGTGCAGCTGTACACATTGTGAGGTGAGTCTATGCTGTTTCGCAAGGATATGGATCCCCGGTGCGCTTACTGCGCCAAAGGAAGCCGCATTGGCGAGGACAAGGTAGCCTGCGTCAGGCGGGGTGTCGTGATGCCGGAGGACCACTGCGGCGCATTTAAGTACGATCCCCTGAAGCGGGTGCCGCCCCGGCCGATGAAGCTGGATACAGACAAGCTGCGGGAAGAGGATTTTCAACTGTAAGCACAATAGGTAGCCGCCTCTGGGCGGCTGCCCGTGCAGTGAAAGGAGAATGGCATGACTGTTAAAAAAGTATGGGCGGTGTACTTCAGCGGGACCGGCACCACGAAGAAAACAGTCGACCGCATCGCCCGCCGTCTGGCAGAAGCGTTGGGCACAGACTGCGAAGTGTATGACTACACGCTGCCCGCCGCACGCCGACAGGAGCTGACCATTCCGTCCGGTGATGTGGCCGTAGTGGGTTGTCCCACCTACGCTGGGCGCGTTCCAAATCTGCTGATGCCGTACCTGCGGGATATGGTGCACGGCGAAGGTGCTTTGGCGGTGCCTGTGGTGCTGTTCGGCAACCGCAATTACGATGACGCACTGATGGAGCTGTCGCAGCTGCTGACGGCTGACGGCTTTTCCTGCGTGGCCGGAGGGGCCTTCGTGGGGGAACACAGCTTTTCCCGTACCTTAGGCGCGGGTCGGCCCAGTGGGGCGGATGTGAGGGAGATGGATGCCTTTGCCGAGCATGTGGCCGCTAAGCTGATAGTGAGAGATACTGCGCCCGTCACTGTGGGCGGCTGCGATCCCATACGGCCCTACTACACCCCCCGTGACCGCCATGGTGATTCTATCAATATCCTGAAGGTCAAGCCCAAAACGGATGTGACAAAATGCGGGGGCTGCGGTCTATGTGCTGCCCGGTGTCCCATGGGAAGTATCGACCCGGCGGACGTGTCCCGGGTCAACGGAGTGTGCATCAAGTGCGGTGCCTGTGTCAAGGGCTGTCCCACCGGCGCCAAGTATTTCGATGACCCCGGGTATCTATACCACAAGAGCGAACTGGAGGAGATCTACGCCCGTCCGGCAAAGAACGAGGTGTTTCTGTAAGTATCAAAGAGGCAGGCGGCGGAGATAATACATAAGCTGTGCTGATGACGTGAAGCCTTCCATTCCAAGTGGACAAAATGTGGAATTGACCGTTGACAAAAGGCACGGGGTATGGTAGTCTAACAAAGCTGTCCGGGAGGGCAGAGCGCGTGTAAAGCGAGTCA
>OLSL01002824.1_pt1 | contig 13303 bp, 10 predicted proteins | sample 1672511 | NCBI WGS metagenome assembly OLSL01 (sample SAMEA3136694, study PRJEB25190) | human gut metagenome | biome: human gut; feature: human-associated habitat; material: faeces | place: Austria | collected 2013
CTGAATCTAGCGCGTCTGCCATTCCGCCACTTCCGCTCGACACAAACTATCTTATCATAGAGCGAACGGTTTGTAAAGCCTAAAAAATAAATTCTATATATTGTTTGAATAATTTCGATTTATCAGAAAATTTTAATAAAGTTTTTATTGACTCCGTGATGGATTTGTATTATAGTTTCTCGTTGATATTTTGAAGAAAAATAACAGTGGGAGGAAGAGATATATGACATTTTATCAGGAGTTACAGCTTAGTTCAGTTGCATCTAAGCAGCTGATCAAAGCGACAGAAGACAAGAAGGAAAGACGTAGACACATTCTTATTTATAATTTTAAGGTCTATCTTGTAATGGCGTTTTGTGTGGCAGTGGTTTCCTTATACAGTCATTTCACAGGGAATAACAACAGTGTAGTAGGCGTTACAGTGCTTCTTGCGGTGCTTGTTCTTCGACAGGCAGATTTTGGAATTCGTACAACGCACGGATTGGCCTCCATCGTCGGAATCTTTGGAATATTGATTGCAGGACCGAAGCTTTCGAATATGGTGTCACCGGTTCCGGCATTCTTTATTAATGTAGTATGCATTTTGCTTCTTATGATTCTGGGATGTCACAATGTGATTATGTACAATCATTCTACATTTGTTCTTGGATATCTTCTTCTTCAGGGATATGATGTGACCGGACAGGAGTACTTGTATCGTGTGGCTGGCCTTTTGGTTGGAATGGTATTGTGTATGGCGATTTTCTATAAGAATCAGAAGAACAGACCGTATCGAAGATCATTTCTTGATTTGTTCCGCGAGTTCGATATTAACTCCGCAAGAAACAGATGGTATATTCGTCTTTCACTGGTTGTTTCCAGCGCAATGTTGTTCATGTCATTGCTTGGACTTCCAAGAGCAATGTGGGCGGGAATCGCAAGCATGTCTGTTTGTCTCCCATTTCCGGATGACTGTGGAGAGCGAGCAGGTAAGAGAGCTGCATTTAATATAGTAGGATGTCTGTTATTTGTTATCTTGTATCTGGTGCTTCCGGAGTCTATGTATCCATACATCGGAATGATAGGAGGAATTGGAGTCGGATATTCTGCAGGGTATGCATGGCAGACAGCATTTAATACATTTGGTGCATTGTCGATTGCATCCGGCTTGTTTGGGATGCCGTATGCGGTAGCGCTTCGTATTGGGGCAAATGTATTTGGCGCGGCATACACGATGGCATGCAATAGGATTCTGCCGAGACTGGCAGCAGTGTTTGAGCAGAGAAGAGAACAGGTTAGTGAATAATCTAAGTTGTTTGAAATAGTAATTTATTCGAATAAAAATGGAGTGAGAACTGAGGCAATATAATTCACCTCAGTATCTCACTCCATTTTTCATACAAACGATCCAGTGACCAGGCGGCATTGGCCGGGCTGGTGGAAGGAAGCACAAGGATGTCTCTTTCGGTCAGCGGCTGCTGATATTTCTTATAAAGAGCTCCGGCTTTATTTCCATTTGCATAGATTTGTCGAATCTGACAATGATCTAAGATTTGTTTCAAATCAGTTGGTGTCACATTCTTGATGCTGCTGTCACTGGAGCCTTTGATGTCACAGCTTTGAATAACTTCCCAGATGGCGATATGGTGGCGGAGCAACATGGCCGTTTTCTCTTCAACTGTCTGCGGAGTTTCCTCCTCACAAAGTTTCGCCAACAATTTCCAGAATCGATTTTGTTTATGTCCGTAGTAGAAATTATTTTCCCGTGATTTTACAGAAGGAAGAGTTCCAAGAATCAGAATCTCGGAGTCTTCATTATATATTGGTTCAAAGGAGTGGGTAATGTGTTCATATTCCATGGTTGTGTTCACTTTCTGATGGTTTGAAGTAAGTTTTATAACAAGTATAGTGTCTCATGAAGATTGTGTCAATAATACTGCTTACTACAAGGAGCAACTTCGCATCTACACAAAGGTTGCTTTTACCTGCGTAATGGATTATACTAGTCTGACAGGGAATTTTGAAACGGAGGATTTTACAATGAAAATTGCAGTAACTTATGACAACGGAAATATTTTCCAGCATTTTGGAAAGACAGAGACTTTCAAAGTGTATGAAGTGGAAGATAATAAGGTGGTTTCCAGTGAAGTGATCGGTTCTAATGGGGAAGGACACGGAGCACTGGCAGGACTGCTTGCAGGACAGAACGTAGATGTTCTGATCTGTGGTGGAATTGGTGGCGGAGCTCAGACAGCACTTGCAGAGGCCGGCGTTGAATTATGTTCAGGTGCTCAGGGAGATGCAGACCAGGCAGTAGAGGCATACCTGAAAGGCGAGCTTACATCCAAAGGAGCTACTTGTGATCATCATCACCATGAGGAAGGACATTCCTGCGGAGATCATGAAGAGGGACATTCTTGTGGAAGCAGCTGCGGTGGCGGATGCGGATCACACACTACAATGGAAGGAAAGAATGTTGGAAAGAAATGCCGTACACATTACAAAGGAACATTCAATGACGGAACTCAATTTGATTCTTCTTATGACCGTGGAGAGCCGCTTGAGTTTGTATGTGGTGTAGGACAGATGATCAAAGGATTTGACGCAGCAGTAGCTGATATGGAAGTTGGTCAGGTAGTAGACATCCATCTGATGCCGGAAGAAGCTTACGGAATGCCGAATCCGGAAGCTATCTTTACAGTAGAGATCGCAGAGCTTCCGGGATCTGAGGATCTTGAAGTAGGACAGCAGCTGTATCTGTCCAATCAGTATGGACAGCCATTCCCGGTAAAGGTAACAGCTAAGGAAGAGACAACAATTACTTTCGATGCAAACCATGAGATGGCAGGAAAAGAACTGAACTTCAAGATTGAGCTTGTATCAGTTGAATAAAAAGTGAATAGAAGTAATTAGAATTCCAGTAAGAAGTATCTAATAAGAAACATAGAAAGAGGGCAGTGATTCAACGATTGAGAAATCGTGAAGTACTGCCCCCTCTCTTTAAGTGCGGGTAAGCATTTAAATTGTTACTGATTTACACTATCACTCACAATCTTTCCATCCATAATGCGGACAACGCGGTCTACCTGATTGGCAATTTCATCATCATGTGTAATAATAATAACTGTTCTTCCAGATTCATGAAGGTCTTTCAGAATATTCATGATCTCGATAGTCGACTTACTGTCCAGGTTACCGGTCGGCTCATCAGCAAGGATGATCGGCGGCTGCGCGGCAATTGCTCTGGCTACAGCAACACGCTGCTGCTGTCCACCGGAGAGCTGGTTCGGTCTGTGATCCATACGATTTTCCAATCCAACTTTCGACAGCGCTTCCCCTGCAATCTCTTTTCTCTGTTGTTTTCCAAGTCCACGGTAGATCAGCGGAAGTTCTACATTTCCAAGCGCATCCAGGTTTGGGATCAGATTGAATCCCTGAAAGATGAAGCCAATCTTGTGATTGCGGATATCAGACAGTTCATTGTCTGAGAGATTGGCGACATCTTTTCCGTCCAGAAAATATTCCCCGGAATCAGGTGTGTCAAGACAGCCGAGCATATTCATAAATGTAGATTTACCAGAACCGGAATGCCCGACAATGGCAATAAATTCCCCCTGGTTGATCTCAAGAGAAACATCATCCAGCGCGCGGACTTCATTTTCTCCAGGGTTGTAAATCTTGTACATATTTTTAACACGAATGAGTGGCTCCATAAAACTCCTCCTTAAAAAATAAAATAAATATCACAATAAGAATTCTAATTTCCAAAATAAGCATTGACTCCGGCAGTTAGACCATCAGCCAGACTGTTTAGTGTGGAATCACTGTGGTCAGAGCTTGCATTTCCAAGTTCCATATCAACAGACGGAATCGTACTATAAGAAGTCTGCGTCAGGTCGATATTCATAGAACCGTTTTGATAAATGGTCATTCCCTCCGTACGAAGTCCTTCTACAAGAGATGCTCCAAGTGCATCATGTTCCTGCCAGTGGGAAGCGACAGGTTCCATACTTTTCAGGCCATCTGGTACAGAAATGTAGAAACAGCCTTTGTCATATCCCAATCCGTCTCCATCCCAGTGGAGTGAGATGTGACAGTCAGCTACATTGTTGCAGAGCACGGTGCGGGCAACATTATCAAGTTGGACATCGTCGCTATTTCTCACCATAAGGACATCATATCCTTGAGCAAGCAGCTTATCTTTCAGAATCTGAGCTATCTGAAGTGTAACAGTGCTTTCAGCAGTTCCATCGTTAAATGTCATTCCACCGGAAACAGCAGTCGCATAAGTTGCACCCTGAGCAGTGCTTCCGCCGGTTGTCTTTGCAGAACCATCTGGGTGACACTTCGTCTTTACAGAAGAACCACCAGAAGTTCCATGCCCGGCATTCACGCCAATGACGATATCCTTACGGTTAGAATCTGCAAGATAAATAGTAGCTGTTCCAGAATTAATCGCAGAAAAGTCTGCATACTGCCAGGAAGAATCAAAGCTGATCTCCTGTCCATTGCTGTAAAGAGCCGCTGCGCCGGTCAGTGGTTCCTGCTGAGTTGCGGATTCAGAAACAGATGCGTTGGCGGCATCAGCAGAAGAAGGTTCATCTACAGTTTCATTTTCAGAATCTGAGGAGATAGAAAAATCATCCGCTGTCTTGGGTGGTGCCTTAGTACCCTGCGCCTGCGCCGTGTCCGTACTGGATTTGTGCTGTATGCTACCGCATCCGGTCAGGCAGCAACACAGGAGAACGGCACAAGATAATCGAAAAAATGGCTTTCTCAAGTTCAATCTCCTTTATGATAAATATTACTGTTCTCATTGTATCATAATTACTTTTCAAATAGGGGAAATTCAGATAAAATTAAGGTTTCAAAAAGGAAAATATAATGTGAAAAAAATCAAGGAGATTGCAGAATCAATTTAATTGCGATAGACTACAAGAGAAAGAATATCACAATATACGAGGACAATATATATGGAAGAGAACCAGAAACAACAAAGCGGGAAAGAAGAAAAGAAGCAAGACAAAAAATCAGATAAAGATCAAGAGAAAAGGCTGTGGAAGATTTTCTGGTCAACCTTTTACTTAAGCGCGTTCACATTTGGTGGAGGTTATGTGATCGTCAGCCTGATGAAGAAAAAGTTCGTAGATGAATATCATTGGATCGAAGAAGAGGAGATGCTGGATCTTGTGGCGATCGCGCAGTCGGCACCGGGAGCAATCGCAGTGAACGGAGCAATCGTGATCGGATATAAACTGGCTGGAATTGCGGGGATTCTGACAGCAATTGCCGGGACAGTAATCCCACCATTTCTTATTATATCGATACTTTCTGCCGGTTATCAGGCATTTCGAAGTAACCAGATCATCAGCTTAATGCTCGAAGGAATGCAGGCCGGAGTGGGTGCCGTGATCGCATCTGTGACATATGACATGGGTGCCGGAATCGTGAAGAAGAAAGATGCTTTGTCATACGTACTTATGGTTGGGGCATTTATAGCTTCCTGCATATTTGAGGTAAATGTAGTCTATGTGATTCTGATCTGTGGAATTGTCGGAGTACTCCGCGCATTAATTGAGAAAAAGATCACGAAGAAAGGAAGTGAAGAGAAATGATTTATTTGAAATTATTTTTTAGCTTCCTTCAGATTGGACTGTTCAGCTTTGGCGGCGGTTATGCGGCGATGCCTCTGATTCAAGAACAGGTAGTGTCGCAGCACGACTGGCTTACGATGACAGAATTCACAGATTTGATCACGATTTCCCAGATGACACCTGGGCCGATTGCGATCAATGCGGCAACATTTGTCGGCAGCAAGATTGCGGGAATTCCGGGATCTGTTGCGGCGACTTGTGGGTGCATTCTGCCGTCTTGTATTATCGTAACTTTGATCGCATGGTTTTATTTAAGATATAAGAAAATGAAAATGTTCCAGAGTGTACTGGAATCACTAAGACCTGCAGTTGTCGCACTGATCGCATCTGCAGGAATTGCAATTCTGCACACTGCATTCTGGGCAGATGGAATTGTGCAGTTTGCGGCGACAAAATGGTCTATGGTAGTGATCTTTGGAATCTGTCTGTTACTGCTTCGTAAGACAAAATTGAATCCGGTGGTTGTGATGGCACTTGCCGGAGTGATGAACGTGGCAGTAAGATATGCAGCCGGATAAAATAGCGAATCCATGCAGGTTCCGGTAAAGAAATGTGAAAAGGTGAAAAATATGCAGACTTATGTGGAAAACATTTCAAAGTTCATGGTATATTGTGAATAACTTTCATGGTATACTGTACATACGTTGTAAAGATAAGAACAGGAGGAACATAATGGCACGATATCTTTTAATGAATAAGAACACACCGGTTTTAGAATTTGATTATGATCTGGAAGTTCATGCGGTTATGAAAATCCTGGAAGTTCATGACGCTCGGTATGCGCCACCGTCAACAGTAGATCAAAAAGGAAATGTGACGAAGAAAGCCTTGAATGCCTGGTGGAAGGGAAGAGCAATTCCGGCATCAAGAAATCAGATCCAACAGGTTTTGGATTGTCTGGATCTCGACAGTACTCTTGCATTAGCAGAGAAAAACTTTGGACTGTCTTTGTCAGATCGCTATTGGATCAATGATACAGCAGCACCACAGCAGTGGAAAGATATCAATTTTTTTGATAATAATTTTACAGATGATCTTGGAATACTGACACTCGGACAGCAGTCGTCAGGACATCCGAATCTCATGTCACCGAACTCCACTTTGGGAGGAGATTTGAACAAGAAATGGAAGATTGTAAATGGCGAGCGGATTCTTCTGAAGACAGGATCTGCATTGTTCCGTCAGGAAGTGCAGAATGAGGTCGCAGCGACGGTGCTTCATCAACAGCTTCTAGAGAAAGAAGATTATGTTCCATATTTTTTGCACCAAGAAGGAAGGTCAACGTATTCTGCATGTAAAAATATGCTTGGCGAGAACGAGGAACTTATAACAGCATATGATGTGCTTTGCAATAAGAAGAAACCATCCTCTATGAATGACTACCAATTTCTGTTATCTGTTTATCAGGAGCTTGGATTAAAAAATGCGGAAGAAATGCTTACAAAGATGTTTGTCTGTGATTATATTCTTGCAAATGAAGACAGACATTGGAGAAATTTTGGTGTAATCCGTAATGTTGAGACATTAGAATATACAAGAGTGGCACCAATCTTTGACAGTGGGACCTGTCTCTGGTGCAGGGCAGAGATGCTTGAACTGCCGTCAGATTATTCTTATGTTGCAAAGCCGTTTGGAAATAACGGAATGAGTCCGGACAGACAATTGGAATTGTTTCATCAGTTCGATTGGTTTGATGAACAGAAGTTGGATGGAACGGTGGATAAGATTATGGAAATTCTCAGAACAAATGAGAATATTTCAGAGAAGCGTCTTAGAAATATACAGTCAGGTCTGGAAAATAATATAGAAAATATATGTGAATATACAAGGAGAGAGAAATGAGCGAACAGAACAATCAGAATATCCAGGAATCACAGACACCGCATAAGCGTCGTGTGAGATACAAAGGAAAATACCCGAAGAAATTCGAGGAGAAATATAAAGAGTTACAGCCGGAGAAATATCAGGACACAATCGCGCATGTAATCCAGAAGGGAAACACTCCTGCCGGAATGCACATTTCTATCATGGTAAATGAGATCCTGGATTTTCTGAAGATCCAGCCGGGCGAGACTGGGTTTGATGCGACACTCGGATACGGTGGACATACGAAAGCAATGCTTGAGTGTCTGAAAGGCAAGGGGCACATCTATGCAACAGATGTTGACCCGGAAGAGTCTGCAAAGACAAGGAAACGTCTGGCAGATCAGGGGTTCGGAGAAGACATTTTAAGTATCCGTCTGCAGAACTTCTGCACGATCGATGAGATTGCAAAAGAAGTTGGCGGATTTGATTTTATCCTTGCGGACCTCGGAGTTTCCTCCATGCAGATCGACAATCCGAAGAGAGGATTTTCCTTCAAAGTTGACGGACCGCTGGATCTGCGATTGAACCAGGAGAAAGGCATCAGCGCGGCGGAGCGCCTGGATAACATTTCCGAGGAAGAACTCGCCGGAATGCTTTATGAAAATTCAGACGAGCCATACTGCGAAGAACTGGCGAAAGCAATTACAAATGAGATTCGCAGAGGCAATCGCATCGATACAACAACAAAGCTTAGAAATGTGATCGAGAAGACTTTGGATTTCCTTCCAAATAATAAAGAAAAGAAGGATATTATCAAGAAGACTTGCCAAAGAACATTCCAGGCACTTCGTATTGATGTCAATAATGAGTTCGAAGTACTGTACGAATTCATGGAGAAGCTTCCGGGAGCGTTGAAACCGGGTGGAAGAGTAGCGATTCTTACCTTCCATTCAGGCGAGGATAAGCTTGTAAAGAAAGCACTCAAAGCAGGATATAAAGAAGGAATCTATTCCGAATATGCAAGAGACGTGGTACGTCCGTCAGCACAGGAATGCGCGCAGAACGGAAGAGCAAGATCCACGAAGATGCGCTGGGCTGTGAAGGCAGAATAGTTGACTTCAATATAATGAAATGTTATAGTTAGTCAGAAATAATAGCGTTCGGTGCTGTTTGATCAGGGAATATATTTCCATATCCTGATCGAAACAGGTAAAAGGGAAACAGGTGCAAGACCTGTACGAACTCGTCACTGTGAGCAGAGAAGCGGTCTTCTTAGAAATTAGATTTCAGAAGACCGCTCCTATACAGACAAGTGTGGAGAGTCCGCACATCCACTGGGAGACCGGGAAGGTGTTCTGTATAGAAGATCTGTAAGTCAGGAAACCTGCCGGCCGCTGGTGCGGGGAATATAAGGATTCCAGATCACGAGTAATTGATTGTACCGAAAGAACCATTCTTACTGTTCGCATTACGTGTGACCAGCAATCATTCATTCGAGTCAGGGTAATTCTATCCATTTTTCGCATTTTATAATTCACAGCTTATGAGGAGACAAAAAAGAAATGAAAAATAAGAGCAGATGGCTTGCGCTTATGCTGACAGGTTCTATGATGATTTCACCATTGTCTTATACAAGAACATATGCGGCAGAAAATGAGCAGCAATATGAGACAAATTTACAGGGAACTGTTGAGGTGGAAGAAGCTGATCCAGATAAGAAACAAGATGAGAGTCAGACAGAAGACGCAGGAAATGTTAAAGAAGATAAAAGAAATGACGATTTAACGAAAGAAGATCAGAAAGAGGAATCTGATAAAGTTGATAATTCTTCGGATAAATCAGATAATCAGAATTCAATCGAAGCAGAAACAAAACCAAATTTAGAGAATAACTCAGAAAATAATTCAGAAAACAACTTAGAAAATAACTCAGAAGAGAAAGATATAGAAACCACTGGGAAAAATTCAGGCACAACTGTCTTAGATCAGGTTGCGGACGAAAAAGCTGATAATAAGGATATACAGATAAAAGATGAGACAGGTAAATCAGAATCTTCTACAGATTCTAACGATTCTACGAATACTCCGGAACCGGAACTTCCGCCACTGCAGGAGGCTCCTTCTGTAACAGGAGAATCTGTGAAGGTAGTAAAAGAAGACGCCAAAGAGTTCGCGATGTTCAAGGTCAGCGAATCAACAGTTACGAAAAAAGATGGTGAGCTTGAAATTACAATTAAGACAGCAAAAGCACATTATGATGCACTTTATCTTGGTTCTAAAGATGACCTTCTGAAGTCTTCCATAATTGAAGGAACAAAGACAGAAGATGGAGGAATGACATTTACTTTTAAAGTGCCGCAGGCGCAGGCAGGCCAGACAATTCCGGTATCTTTGAGAAGGTCAAAAGATCAGACCTGGTATGACACGATGTATCTGTGGATGTATATCCCAAATCCATCACCGAATCCAATGCCTGATCCAGAGCCAACTCCAACTCCGACACCGGAAGCAACAGTAGCAAACGGAATCTACAGTATGGACGTAACTTCCAGTTCTTCCATGTTTAAAGTAGTGGATTGTATCCTGACAGCAAAAGACGGAAAAATGAGTGCCGTGCTTACATTAAGCGGAACCGGTTACGGCTATCTGTATATGGGAACAAAGGAAGAGGCTGCAAGCGCAGATCAGTCATCCTGGATTCCATATCAGGTGAATGAAGAAGGAAAATACACTTATACTGTTCCGGTAGAAGCGTTGGATAAGGAAATCGCAGTAGCAGCATATTCCATTAAAAAAGGAATCTGGTATGACAGAACGCTGACTTTCCAGTCAGAGACAATGAAGAAGATTGCCGATCTTAATTCTACAGATTCTGAGAATAAAGGTGATTCCGGAAACACAGGAAATTCCGGAACTACTGGTGGTTCCAACAATACAGGTAATACAGGAACAAACAATTCTGTTTTTCCAGGCGGTTCTGTACCTGGAACTAATTCAGGAAAAACAGATGGAAACGACGGAAAAGCAGATAATGTATCAAAATACGAATCTGATACAAGTGGCTCTACTTCTCATGTAAACAGTGGAACAACACTGAAAGACGGTGTATACACTCCAGATCGTTTTACCTGGTCAGGTGGAACAGGTAAGGTTCAGATTACTTGTAATAAAGTGACGATCCAGAATGGACAGGCTTATGCAACGCTTGTGTTCAGCAGTGATCATTATCAGTATGTGAAAGCGAACGGAAATAAGTATTACACAACAAAGGGCGGCGGATCAGCGACAGCTGTTATCCCGGTTGCGTTGAATCAGAACAATAAGATTATTGGAATGACAGATAAAATGTCTGTCGCACATGAGATAGAATATACGATTTTCATTTATCTTGCAGCGGCGAATGGAGGAACATCTGCAAACGGAACAGATGCTTCAACAAGCAATAACCAGAAGCTGGATGAACAAGCACCTGAAATCATAGGTTTGGAATATCAGTCAGAGACAAAGCTTGACTATGCAGAATATTTCAAGATTTATCATTATGATCAGGGAATCGTACTTCTTGAGATCGACATGACGAAAGATACAGCCAGAGATCCGGAGAAAGCAGAGGATAAGAAATCAGAAGCGGATAATTCGGACTCAGAAAAATCTTCTAAGAAAAAAGTTGCATCTGTCACAATTAACAGATCTGAGGATGCAAAGTCAGCAGATACCAAGAAATCTGATACCGACAGCAAGTCAGATGCTTCTGTCGAGGAATCCGCAGCTTCGGATAACAACGGCACAAGCGAACAGGATCTGGCAGCAGAGCTTTACAAAGGAAATGTTGTGAAATATCTGATCGTTCCGGAGGATGTGGAAGTTCCGGTTGGCCTTGAGCAGGATATGATCATTGTGAAAAAACCGACAGATCATACTTATGCAGAGTCTGATGAGATTCTGAATATGATGAAAGACTTAGATCTTCTCGATAATGTTGCAGCAGTTGGAATGAAGAGCAAAGACTGTACAGTATCCGAGATTGCTGATAAGATGAAAGTAAAAGACGGTGAGAAGAATGCTGAAGTTGCATATGCAGGAACAGCGGACAAACTGAAGTTGAAGAACCTTGTGAAGAGTGAAGTGAATCTTGCATTGTTTACAGGAGATATCCTTCCGGGTGCGAAATCAGAAGAAACCGAAGTAGAAGCAAAAGATACTGACAAGAAAGACAGTAAGGATACAGAAGAGACGTTGACTTTGGAAGAGCAGACGGAGCAGTTTGAGGAGTTGACAGAGAAGCTTGCGACACTTGGTATTCCGGTACTCGTTGATCGTTCTTCCGAGGAAAAGACAGAACTTGGAAAGCAGGAGTGGATCAAGGTTTACGGTGTTCTCTACGGATGTGAAGAGCTGACGAACGAGAAGTTTGATGCGGCAGTAGCAGCGGCAGAGAAATAGGAGAGAAAAATAGAATGAAGATAAGAAGATGCAGAATCACAGCGTTAATGCTTTCAGCTGCACTTCTGCTCGGAGGCTGCGGTTCTACCGCAGCCTCCGGTGGAAACAGCGGTAATAATTCAGCAGGTGCAGATGTGACAAAGGATAAGACTAAAGATGCAGCCGACAAGACAAAAAAAGCACCGGAGATCGAAGGGCTTACCTATGAAGCTACAATGGATCTGACTTACGCGACAGAATTCGATGTATACTATTATAAGGATGGATATAAGTTGATCGATGTCCATGAAGATAAGCAATATCTGATCGTTCCGGAAGGTGAAGAAGAACCGGAAAATCTGGCGGATGATATTGTTGTGATCCAGCAGCCGACAGAGAATATTTATATGGCGGCGACAGCATCCATGTCTCTGTTTGATGCAATCGGCGGAATTGACAAGGTGAAATTCTCCGGGCTTGAGGCTTCCGGCTGGTATGTAGAGAGTGCAAAGGAAGCAATGGAATCCGGAACGATGACATTTGCGGGAAAATACAGCGAACCGGATTATGAGACTCTCGTTGACGGAGACTGTGATCTGGCAATCGAATCAACGATGATCCTTCATACACCGAAAGTACAGGAAATGATCGAAGATCTTGGGATTCCGGTATTTGTAGATTACTCCAGTTATGAGTCACATCCGCTTGGAAGAACCGAGTGGATCAAGCTTTATGGGGCGCTTCTGAATAAAGAGGAAGAAGCGGATACATTTTTTGACCAGCAGGCTCATGTAATCGAGGAACTGAAAGGCTTCGAGAACACGGAAAAGACGGTTGCTTATTTCTATGTGAGTACGGATGGTTCAATCGTTGTGAGAAAATCTGACGATTATATTCCGTCAATGATTGAAATCGCAGGTGGAAGATATGCGTTCAAAGATCTGAAGAATCCGGACAGTAACGCACCATCTGTTAAACTGACGATGGAGGAATTCTATGCGACTGCTGTAGGTGCAGATTATCTGATCTACAACGGGACGATCGACGGACAGGTAAATAGTATCAGTGAACTGGAAGCAAAGAATGAATTGTTCTCCGAATTCAAGGCGGTGAAAGACGGAAATGTCTGGTATACCGGAAAGAACTTATATCAGGCAACAGATACAGTCGGAGAGCTGATCAAAGATATGCATCTGATGCTGACAGACGGTGATGCATCTCAGATGACATTTCTTGAAAAGATGGAGTAGAAGAATGGAGCAGACAAGTTTTCATCAGGAAAATTTCAGACGGCGTACAAGATACACAGCGGTATTTCTGATTCTTGCAGCAGTATTTTGTGTTGTGACAGTACTAAATATCAATACCGGAAATGTTCATATTCCGATGCCTAAAATTCTGCGCATTCTCTTTCTGAAAGAAGGAGCTGCGACAGAGTACAAT
>OLSL01002825.1_pt1 | contig 13301 bp, 11 predicted proteins | sample 1672511 | NCBI WGS metagenome assembly OLSL01 (sample SAMEA3136694, study PRJEB25190) | human gut metagenome | biome: human gut; feature: human-associated habitat; material: faeces | place: Austria | collected 2013
TGCAAAACGGCGCGGGGCTTATTCGGGGTTTTCCACAAAATAATCGCGAGTTTGTTGGATATTGCGCTGGATTTCAGCCTTCAGCTCCTGGGGCGAGGCGAATTTCCGCTCCGGGCGCAGGCGGCGGCAGAACTCCACCCGGATGGTCTTGTCATACAGGTCCCCGTCGAAATCCAGCAGGAAGGTCTCCACCGACACGGCGTCGCCGTTGCTGACGGTGGGCCGGGTGCCCACATTGGTGACGCCGGGAACGCTGGAGCCGTCCGGCAGAAACACCCGGGTCACATACACGCCCCGCTCCGGCAGCAGCACATGGTCCGGCGGGGTCAGGTTCACTGTGGGGATGCCGATGGTGCGGCCGAAGCGGCAGCCGTGGGCAACCGTGCGGGTCAGGCAGTGGCGGTGGCCCAGGAAATCGGCGGCCCGCTCCATCTGTCCGCTTTCGATAAGGGTGCGGATATAGGTGGAGCTGACGGTGATGCCGTCCAGGGTCACCTGAGGGATGATGTCGCAGCCGATGCCCAGCTCCCGGCAACGGGCCTGGAGCTTCTGGGGGTCGCCCTGGTTCCGGTGGCCGAAGTGATAGTCGTGGCCCGCCACCAGGTGGACGGCCCCGTAGGTCCCCACCAGCAGGCGATCGATAAACTCCTGCCAGGGCATGGTCATCATGGCCCGGTCAAAGGGGGCGATGATTACCTGGCGGATGCCGTAAAGCCGCTGCATCAGGTCCCGGCGGTCGTCGGGGGTGTTGATCAGGCCCACCGGGCGGCCGGTGACCACCTCCTTGGGCGGGCGGTCGAAGGTAAAAGCGGCGGGGACGGCCTCCAGCTCCCGGGCCCGGGCGGCGGTTTTTTCCAGCAGGGCTCCGTGGCCCCGGTGAACGCCGTCGAAAAAGCCCAGGGCGATAACAGTTCGATTCAAGGTACTCACGCTCCGAAAAAGTTTTTAAGGGAGGTCATCACGCCGCCCTCCAGGCGGCTGAGACAGAGAAACTCGCCCTCCAGGCCATAGACCCGGTAGAGGCCCTCCGGCAGGGGCTGGCGGACGGTGAAGGGGTTGCCGTTGCGGCACAGGGCGTCCACCCGGGGGTGCCGGATGCGGTAGGCCGGGTGCTGGCGGAACAGGGAGTCCAGCGGGGCCAGCAGAGCCTCGCCCTCCTGCTGCACCCGGTCCAGGGTCACGGCGTCGTCCAGGGTGAATCCGGCGACCATGGTGCGGCGCAGACTGCTCATGCAGCCGCCGCAGCCCAGTGCCTGCCCGATGTCGTGGCACAGGGTGCGGACATAGGTGCCCTTGGAGCACCGGATGCGCAGAGTGTAGTCCGCCGGGCCGCTCTGGTCCAGCAGCTCCAGCTCATGGATGGTAACGAGCCGGGCCGGGCGCTCCACCTCCCCGCCCCGGCGGGCGATCTGATAGAGCTTCTGTCCGCCGATCTTGATGGCGGAGTACATGGGGGGCACCTGTTCAATGGAGCCGGTGAACCGGGGCAGCAGGTGCTCCAGGTCCTCCCGGCCGGTGAGCACCGGATGGGTGTCCAGGGTCTCGCCGGAGGTGTCCTGGGTGTCGGTGGTGCGGCCCAGCCGCAGCCCGGCGACGTACTCCTTCTGGCCGTCCTCGGCGAAGGACACGGCCCGGGTGGCCTGGCCCACGAATACCGGCAGAACGCCGGTGGCCATGGGGTCCAGAGTCCCGGCGTGGCCCACCTTTTTGGTTTTCAAAATCCCCCGCAGCTTGGCGCAGACGTCCATGGACGTCCACCCGGCGGGCTTGTCGATGATGATGATTCCGTTTGCCATGGGTCGCTCCTTTTGTCAATCCTCCCCCGCCACCATGTCGATGGCCTGGAGCACGGCCTGCTTCACCTCGCCGAGGGTGCCGTGCAGCGTGGCGCCGGCAGCAGCCGCATGGCCGCCGCCGCCCAGAAGGGCACAGACCTCCGTGGCATTGACCCGGGGGCCGGTTCGCAGGGAAATTTTCACCCGGCCGTCCTTCAGCTCCCGCAGGGTCACGCCGCAGTCGGTGCCCTCCACCAGGGCAGCCAGACTGGACAGCTCCTCCACGTCGGCCTCCGTGGCCTTGTAATCCAGGCACAGGGACAGGGGGATCTGCATGACGACCACCCGGTCGTGGTCATAATACTCCGCCCACTCCGCCATCCAGGCCTCCATAGCCAGCCGGGTGCGGCTCTTGGTGCGGAACAGGGCCTTATTCACCGGGGCCGCGTCGATACCGCAGTCCATCAGGGCGGCGGCGATGCGGTGGGTCCGGGGCGTGGTATTGGAATAGACGAAGCAGCCGGTATCCGTGGATACGGCCACATACAGGGGCAGGGCGATGTCCGGCGTCACCGGAGTCAGGCGGGTGATGATGTCGTACACGATTTCGCCGCAGGCGGCAGAATCCGCCTCCAGGCACGTCTCCCGGGCAAAAAAGCCCTGAGAGGGATGGTGGTCAATGGCCAGGTCGATACGTTCCCCATAGGGCCGTGCGTTTTCCGGCAGCAGGGACAGCGCCGCAATGTCCACGGACACCACGCGGTCGGGGACGAACCCCTCCGGGGCGGTGTAGGGCGCGGCATAGGGGGCGTAGGTAGCGGTGAGCTGGGGATTGGGCAGCAGATATGCCGTCTTGCCCAGGTCCCGCAGAGCCCGGCACAGGGCGGCAGCGGAGCCCACGGTATCGCCGTCGGGGCGGACGTGGGTCAGCAGCAGCAGACGGTCCCAGCCCAGCAGCAGCCGGGCGGCTTCAGCGGTGGTCATAGCACAGCCCTCCTCAGTCCTCCCGGTCCTCGGGCAGGACGATGTCCGCGTTCCGGGGATCGGCAGGCTTCACATGGTTCAGCATATCCAGAATGTGAGCGCCATAAGCGATGGAATCGTCGATAAAAAACTGGAGCTCCGGCGTGTAGCGCAGGTCCACACGGCTGCCCAGCTCATGGCGCAGATAACCGGCGGCGGATTTCAGGCCCTTGAGAAGCGCCTTCTCATCCGGGCAGTTCAGAGCGCTGATATACACCCGGGCATAGCGCAGATCGCTGGTGGTGTCTACATGGGTGATGGTCAGCATACCCTCGGCCACCCGGGGGTCCTTGACGGTGCGCAGCAGGGCGGAAAGCTCCTTCTGGATGGCGTCGTTGATGCGGGCGATACGGTTGGATGCCATAGGCGGTCTCCTTTCGTTTTCGATAAGATGAAAAGAGGGCAGGCGAAGCGCCCGCCCTCTGGGTTATGTGATTCGGATTTACTGGGGGATTTCCTCCATGGTGAAGGCTTCAACAATATCCCCTTCCTTGATGTCGTTGAACTTCTCGATGGACAGGCCGCACTCGTAGCCTGCGGCCACCTCCTTGACGGAGTCCTTGAACCGCTGCAGAGAGGCCAGAACACCCTCGTGGATGACGATACCGTCCCGGACCAGGCGGACCTGGCAGTCCTTGCGCTGGAGCTTGCCGTCCTGGACATAGCAGCCGGCCACGGTGCCCACGCCGGAGACCTTGTAGGTCTGGCGGACCTCCGCATGGCCCAGCAGAGCCTCCCGGAACTTGGGGGCCAGCATGCCCTTCATGGCGGACTCAATCTCGTTGATGGCGTCATAGATCACGCGGTACATCCGCATATCCACATGGGCGCGGGCGGCGGAATCCCGGGCAGCGTTGTCGGGGCGGACGTTGAAGCCCACGATGATGGCCTGGGACGTGGAGGCCAGCATCACGTCGGACTCGTTGATGGCGCCCACGCCGCCGTGGATGACCCGGACCCGGACCTCGTCGTTGCTGAGCTTCTCCAGAGACGCCTTCACGGCCTCCACAGAGCCCTGAACGTCGGCCTTGACGATGATGTTCAGATTCTTCATCTCACCGGCCTGGATCTGGCTGAACAGATCCTCCAGGGAGACCTTGGTAACAGGGGCGTTGGCCTTGGCCTTTTCCTCGGCCTTGCGCTGCTCCACCAGCTCACGGGCCAGCTTTTCGTCGGCCACGGCATTGAAGGTGGCGCCGGCGGAGGGCGTCTCGGACAGACCGGTGATCTCCACAGGCACGGAGGGACCGGCAGAGGTGATCTTCTGGCCCTTGTCGCCCACCATGGCGCGGACACGGCCCACGGAGGTGCCGGCGATGATGATGTCACCCTGCTTCAGGGTACCGTTCTGCACCAGCAGGGTGGCCACGGGGCCCCGGCCCTTGTCCAGACGGGCCTCGATAACGGTTCCCTGGGCGGCGCGGTTGGGGTTGGCCTTCAGCTCGCTGACCTCGGCAGTGAGGGTCAGCATCTCCAGCAGGTTATCCACGCCCATGCCGGTCTTGGCGGAGATGGGGCACACAATGGTGTCGCCGCCCCACTCCTCGCACACCAGGCCGTATTCCGTGAGCTGCTGCTTGATGCGCTCGGGGTTGGCCTCGGGCTTATCCATCTTGTTGATGGCCACGATAATGGGGATACCGGCGGCCTTGGCGTGGTTGATGGACTCCACCGTCTGGGGCATGATGCCGTCCTCGGCGGCCACCACCAGAATGGCGATATCCGTCACCATGGCGCCGCGGGCGCGCATGGAGGTAAAGGCCTCATGGCCGGGGGTATCCAGAAATGTGATGGGCTTGCCGTTGATCTGCACCTGATAGGCGCCGATGTGCTGGGTGATGCCGCCGGCCTCGCCGCTGGCCACGTGGGCGTTGCGGATATAGTCCAGCAGGCTGGTCTTGCCGTGGTCCACATGGCCCATGACCACCACCACGGGTGCCCGGGGCACCAGGTCCTCATCCTTATCCTGATGGTCGTCGATCAGGCGCTCCTCGATGGTGACGACGACCTCCTTCTCTACCTTGCAGCCCATCTCCTCGGCGATGATGGCGGCGGTGTCGAAGTCGATCATCTGGCTCAGGGAGGCCATCACGCCGTTCTTCATCAGGCACTTGACCACCTCTGCGCCGGTCTTCTTCATCCGGCTGGCCAGCTCGCCCACGCTGATCTCGTCGGGGATCTGCACGGTCACAGGGGTCTTCTTGATGACCTCCAGCCGCAGCTTCCGCAGCCGGTCGGCCTCCTCCTGCTTGCGCTTGTTGCTGGCGAAGTTATTGTCCCGCCGCTGCTTATTGCTGCGGAACTTCTCCTTGCCCTGTGGGGCCTGCTGGTCCCGCTTGCCGCTGCTGCGGGCGTCGGCCATATCCTGCAATTTCTCGTCGTACTTGTCCAGATTGACGTTGGTGGCCTTGCGGGTGTCCACCACCTGCCGCTGGGGCACGCGGGACATGGGCTGCTTGGGCTGCTCCGCCTTGGGCGCGCCGCCCTGCTGGGGCTTGCCGCCCTGGCCCTGACCCTGTGCCGGCGCGGATGCGCTCTGCGCCGGCTTGGCGGCGGGCTTCTCCGCCTTCTTTTCCTCCGGCTTGGCGCCCTCGGCGAAGATCACCGCGATGCTGCTCACCGGGTTGTGCTGGGTCAGATACTCAAAGATCAGGCTCAGCTCCCGGTCCTCCAGCACCTGCATATGATTTTTGGGCGTTTCGGCGTACTTGGTCAGGATCTCCGTGATCTCCTTCGTGGACACGCCGAAGTCCTTGGCCACCTCATGCACTCTGTATTTGTTAGCGATACTACCCAAATAAAGCCACCTCCATCTCAGTTGCTCGCGCCGCGCTCACGGCGCGCTGTGTTCCTGTTATCTGCCGGTCGTCTTCCGGCTTCCCTTGCCCTTCTTTACCGGCCGCGCGTTTTCATACCGTGCGCCGGGGGCCTCCTTCTTTGCCGGCCGTTTATCCCTGGGCGGGCGGCCGCTCCGTTCCTTATAGACCCGGTCGGGGCGTCCCTCCGGATACTCCCGCCGCGGCGGACGCCGGTGTTCCGGCGCGGGGGGCCTGTGCTCCGGTGCCGGAGGCTCCGGAGATGCGTGGGGCGGTTCCGGCGGCTTGCCGCCGTGAACGCGGTGCCTGCCCTGCCGCAGGTTCTTCTCGTGCTGTAATTGCTCTTCCTTCCGTTCCCTTGCCCGCTTGGCCTTCAGGTCCAGCGCCTCCGCCGCCGCGCCGTAGATCTCCGGCTCCGCCGCCGCCAGCTTTTTCACCAGCGACTGGGCGAACCCGATATCCGTCACCGCGCACATGGCCACGCTGGTCCGGCCCAGCGCCCGGCCGAAATCCTCCTTGTCCGCCGGGAAGGGCAGGCACAGACAGCTGCCTGCCCGGCCGAAGCTGTACGCCCGCCGCACCGAGGATGCCGCCGCGTCCCGTGCCGTAAAGATGACCCTGGCCTTCTTGGCCCGTGCCGCCGCGCCTACGGGCTCCTCGCCCACGGCCACCGCACCGGCGCGCAGTGCCAGACCCAAAGTGGATAACAAATGCTCTGTCACAGTGCCACCATCTGCCCTTCCAGCGCGTCGTACACCTCCGCCGGTATGGCGGTGTCGAAGGCGCGCTCCAGCGCACGGCTTTTCCGTGCTTTTTTCAGGCACTCCGGGTCCGGGCACACGTACGCGCCCCGGCCGGATTTCTTTCCGGTGCTGTCCAGCAGTATCTCCCCCTCCGGGGTCTTCACGATACGCAGCAGCGCCTTTTTGTCTTTCATTTCCCGGCAGCCCACACATTGCCGCTGGGGTATCTTACGGGTCTTCTGCATCGCTGCCGTTCCTTTCCGCAGCCGCCGCTTACTCCGCGTTGGCCGCCTTGATGTCGATCTTATAGCCGGTCAGCCGCGCGGCCAGACGGGCGTTCTGTCCCTCCTTGCCGATGGCCAGACTCAGCTGGTCGGCGGGCACCGTCACGCGGCAGGCCTTGCCCTCGTCGGCCAGCTGTACGCTGACCACGTCCGCCGGCGCCAGCGCCGCGGCGATAAACTCTGCCGGGTCCTCGCTGTACTTCACGATGTCGATCTTCTCGCCCCGCAGCTCGTCCACGATGGCGTTCACGCGCTGGCCTCTGGGGCCCACGCACGCGCCGATGGCGTCCACGTTGGGGTCCTCGGACCACACGGCGATCTTCGTGCGGTTGCCGGCCTCCCGGGCGATGGACCGCACCTCCACGGTGCCGTCGTAGATCTCCGGCACCTCCAGCTCAAACAGCCGCTTCACCAGACCGGGGTGGGTGCGGGAGATCATCACCTGCGGCCCGCGTGTGCTGCGGCGCACCTCCACCAGATACACCTTCACCATCTGCCCCTCGTGCAGCTCCTCGCCGGGCACCTGCTCGTTCATGGTCAGCACAGCCTCCGTAGCCTCGCTGCCGCTGCCGATCCGCAGGATCACGTTGCCGTTCCGGGGGTCGATGCGGCTGACGGTGCCGGTGAGGATCTCATGCTGCTTGCTGCCCCACTCGTCATAGATCATGCCGTGCTCGGCCTCCCGCAGACCCTGGATGATGACCTGCTTGCCGTTGCCGGCGGCGATGCGGCCGAATTCCACGGACTCCACCGGGAAGTTCACCATGCCGCCCAGCTCGTTTTTGGCGGAGATGCGCTTGGCCTCCTCCAGCGAGATCTGGCTGGCGGGGTTCTCCACCTCCTCCACGATCTCCTTCTGGACGTACATTTTCAGGTCCTTCTTCTCCTCATCCACGTCCACCACCACATACTCCACGCCCTCGTGGTCGCGCTTATAGGCGGTGGTCAGCGCCTGGATGATCTTGCCCATCATAAAGCTCTGGGGAATGCCCCGTTCCTTTTCCAGCATAGCCAGCGCCGCGAAGATCTCGTCACATTTCATGGTCGTTTCTCCTTCTATCTCAAGTCGTGTTGTCTCAGAATTCTACCCGCAGGCGCACCAGCGCCGTCTCGTTCTTCTCAAAGCGTACCGTCTCGCCGCCCATGTCCAGCAGCACCGCGCCGTCTTCATAGCCCGCCAGGGTCCCGGCGAACTCCTTGCGCCCGTCCTTGGGCTGGTACGTTTTCACCAGCACGGGGCTGCCCATGAACTGCGCAAAATCCCCCGGCCGCTTCAGCTGGCGCTCCAGCCCCGCCGAGCCCACCTCGAACACGTAGCTGCTCTCGATGGGGTCCGCCTCGTCCAGCAGATCGCTGACCGTGCGGCTGATGGCCTCGCAGTCCAGAATGTCCACGCCGCCGTCCTTGTCCAGATACAGCCGCAGGTACCACTGTCCCGCCTCCCGGACGTACTCTACATCCCAGATGCGGCAGCCCTGCGCCTGCACCGCCGGCTCCGCCAGCGCCCATACGACCTCGGTGATCTTTTTCACAGCAAGCCCTCCAACAGAACGTCCCGGTCATCATGGAACGATGACCATTAAAAAAAGCGGACGATCTCGTCCACTCCAGTCAACACCTTAACCTTACGTACACACATAGCATACCATATAAGCACACGAAACGCAAGGGTTTTTCCGCAAAAAGCACCCGCAAAATAGGTCGAAAAGCTGAAAAGAACGCCCTTAGGACGCTCTTTTCAGCTTCATAACGCCTCTCGACAGCAAAAACGCCGCCAAATTTACCAGCACCACCGTGGCGCCCACCGGCGTGCCCCACAGGTACGACCCGGTCAGCCCCACGCAGAAGCACACCACGCTCAGCCCCGCGGCGCAGATGACCACGCCCCGGAAGCTCCGCAGCAGCGTCATGGCCGTCAGCGCCGGGAAGATGACCAGACTGGAGATCAGCATCGCGCCCATCATCCGCATGCCCAGCACGATGGTCAGGGCCGTCAGCACCGACAGGATGGTGTTGTACAGCCCCACCTTCACCCCGGTGGCCCGGGCGAAGCTCTCGTCGAAGGTGATGGCGAACAGCCGATGGTAAAACAGCACATACAGCACCAGCACCGCCGCGCACAGCCCCACGCTCAGCGCCACATCCGCCCGGTCCATGGCCAGGATGGAGCCGAACATAAAGCTGTCCACATCCGTGGTCATGCCGGTGGTCAGGCTTGTCACCACCACGCCGATGGCCAGCGCCGACGCGCTGACCACTGCGATAGCCGCGTCCGCGCCCATCCGGCTTCTCTCCGTCATCCGCAGCAGCCCCAGTGCCGCCAGCACCACCACCGGGATAGACACCGGCAGCGGCGCCCAGCCGCAGGCCAGCGCGATGCTCAGTGCGCCGAAGGACACATGGCTCAGCCCATCGCCGATCATGGAGTAGCGCTTCAGCACCAGCGGTACGCCCAGCAGCGCCGCGCACAGCGCCACCAGGATACCCACCACAAAAGCCCGCAGGATGAACGGGTATGTGAACATTTCCAGCAGTAAGCTCATGCCTCGTCACCTCCGAACCGTTTGCCCCAGGGGGACGTTAGATAGTCCGCCGCCGTGCCGAAGAAGTACGTTCCATGGCCGGCGTGCAGAATATGGTCGGCGTAGCGCAGGGCACTGCGGATGTCGTGGGTCACCGTCACGATGGCGATGCCCTCTTTTTTGTTCAGATAGTCCAGCGTGCGGTACAGCTCCTGGGCTGCCGCCGGGTCCAGCCCCGTCACCGGCTCGTCCAGGATCAGCAGCTCACCGGCGGCGCACAGGGCACGCGCCAGCAGCACCCGCTGCTGCTGCCCGCCGGACAGCTCCCGGTAGCACCGGTCCTTCAGCTCCAGCACGCCCAGCTTGCCCATGTGCATCAGCGCGGTGGACTTCTCCTTCGGCGTGTAGAAAAACCGCATTCCCTTCCCGCTGAGAAAGCCGCTGCGTACCACCTCCGTCACCGTGGCGGGAAAGTCCTTCTGCGCCTTTGTCTGCTGGGGCAGATAGCCGATGGCGCCGGAGCGCAGGGAGGGCGAACGTACGATCTCGCCCGCCATGGGGTGCAGCAGCCCCAGCAGGCTCTTCACCAGTGTGGACTTGCCGCTGCCGTTTTCACCCACGATGCACACATAGTCGCCGCTGCGTACCTGAAAGTTCAGGTGCTCCCACACCGGCTTGCCCTCATAGCCCAGCGCCGCATCCCGGCAGTCCAACAGTATGCGCTTCTCCTGTTCCATCAGGACAGTCCCTCCTTCAGTGCCGCCGCGTTGGCGGTCATCAGACTGATATAGGTGGCTCCGCCGTCGAATTCCGCCCGGCTCACCGTCTGGCAGGAGTGGAACGTCCGCACCTGCGCCCCGGTGGTCTCGGCGATGGCCTGCGCCACCTTCCGGCTGCTCAGCTCGATGGTGTATACCACCGGTATCTCCTGCTCCTCCACCACGTCGATCAGATATTTCAGCGTGGAGAGGGACGGCTCCGTGTCTCCCGCGCAGCCGTGGAACGCCGCCCGGTAATCCAGATCATATTCCCTGCAGAAATACAGCAGCGGGAACCGATCGCCGAACACCAGCAGCCGTCGTGCCGCATGGTCCGTGATGTCCCGGAATGTCTCGTCCAGCGCCTGCAATTCGTCCAGATAGTCCGCCAGCCGAGCCCGATAGCCGTCGGCATTGTCCGGGTCGGCCTCACACAGCGTATCGCAGATGGCCCGGCACAGGGCCATGGCGTTCACCGGCGATGTCCAGATGTGCTCGTCGTACTCTATTTCCTCTTCGTGGCCATCGTGCAGATGCCCGTCATGGTCGTCGTGATCATGGTCGTGGTCATCGTGGTCGTGGTCATCGTGGTCGTGGTCGTGGCCGCCCTGCATCCCCTCGGCGTACTCCTCCCGGTATGTCTCCACGCAGTCCATCATAGCCAGCCGGTAGGGGATAGCCTCGCCTGCCGCGTCCAGAATGTCCTCCACCCACAGCTCGCTTTCCCCGCCGTTGTAGATGAACACCTCCGCCTCGCTGACGGCGATCACGTCCAGCGGCGTGGGCTCAAAGCTGTGTGTCTCCCGCCCGGCGGGCACCAGCAGCTGTACGTCCACCGCGTCCCCGCCGATCTGCCGCACAAAGTCGTAGTAGGGGAACAGCGTGCACACCACGTTCAGTTTCCCGCTTTGCGGACGGTCCTGCCGCCCGCAGCCCGCCAGCGTCAGCGCCAATACCGCCGCCAGCACCGCTGCGCCTGCTCGTCTCACGTGTCCCGCCTCCTTTGCGTGTCTTGTCTCGTAAAATCATAGTATACCACACAATGCGCAAAAAGGGAAGTGCCCGCCTTTTGCGTCCGAACACCTTTGCGCCCGAACACCGACTCCCCGTGTGCGATTAACGCACTCTTAACACGACGATGAAAAAGTTTCCTAATATGAAAGTGAAGATATTTGCGCCGGAAAACATGGAAAACACCTGTGCTTTGCATATATTTAAACGCAGAGCGGCTGAAAAATACCGCAAAAACCACGTTGCAAACGTTAAGATAATGTTAAAACAGAAAAAGACGTTAAAATTGCTAATTGAACCATTCGACGATTTCCTGTATACTTTTTCCATAGTCCGCAGCGTTTTTCTGCGGATGTGTTTTCAGTTGTTCCCGAGACCGCCATCCGGTCAACTTCTCTCCTGATAGATCGAAAAGACCGCCGTCCGGCGGTCTTTTTTGTCCCCTTCCCCCACCTGTTAATAAAGCCACAATCGGTTTCCTCAAAAGAAAATCATTCGCCATCCGTTGCAAAAATCCCGGAACCCCGCCAAAAACTGAATGGTTCAATGTAAAAAACAAGCAAAAACCATATAAAATATGTGGAGAAATCCGTTCATAGAATGTTAAAAATGTACAATATGGCGCTCAATTTTTATAAAAACTGCTAATTGCGGGCGGAAAGAGTTTCCTGTATACTTTTTTCAGGTAGCCTTGAAGGGATTTTATCCCGTGAGGAAATACCTGCGGGGCATGGTGGTGCCCCGTGCCGTTTCCTGTCAATAGACGGGTGCGGTAAAGTTTATCAGCTCCTGTGTCGACGTAGGGGCAAAAATCTGTTAAGGAGAGAAAACAATGGAAGAAAGAAAAGGCTTTGGATCCAATTTCGGATTCCTGATGGCCGCGGTCGGCTCTGCAGTCGGCCTGGGCAACATCTGGGGCTTCCCCAATAAGATGGGTGCCTCCGGCGGCTTCACGTTCCTCATCATCTATCTGATCCTGGCGGTCCTGTGCGGCTTCATCGTTATGGTGGGCGAGCTGGCCATCGGCCGCAAGACCGGCCACGGCGCCGTGGGCGCGTACAAGGCTCTGTCCAAGAAGTTCAAGTGGATGGGCTGGCTGGGCATCCTGTCCGCCTTCTTCATCCTGTTCTTCTACTGCGCACTGGGCGGCTACTGCATCAAGTACACCGTTCTGAACATCGGCGATCTGTTCGGTGCCGGCTTCGGCTCCAATGGCCTGTCCGGCGGCGAAATTTTCGGCAACTTCCTGGGCAGTCCCGCTGAGGGTATTATCTACGGCCTTATTTTCGTGGCGCTGACCATGCTCATCGTTATGGGTGGCGTCGGCGGCGGCATCGAGAAGGTCTGCTCCGTGGGTATGCCCGCCCTGTTCGTGGCTCTGCTGATCTGCATCATCCGCGCCTGCACCCTGGAGGGTACCGACGTGGCCGTGCAGATCCTGCAGGCGGACGGTTCTCTTGTGGAGGGCGTTGTTAACGGCAGTGCTCTGGACGGTCTGAAGTACATGTTCTCCCCCGGCTGGGCGGCCAATGTCGGTTATTATGTGCCCGCCAAGGCGGTTGTTGATGGCGCGGAGGTTTCCTCCATCATGGTCAATGGCGTGGCACAGGCCATCGTCGCCTACAAGTCCGGCGCTCCCAGCATCTTTAGCGTTGTTTCCACCGCTGGCGGCCAGATGTTCTTCTCCCTGTCTCTGGGCATGGGCGCTATGATCACCTACGGCTCCTACCTGCACAAGAAGGAGAACCTGCAGAAGAACGCCCTGCTGATCATCATCATGGATACCATGGTGGCGCTGATGGCCGGTCTGTGCGTCATGCCCGCCCGCTTCGCGCTGGATCCCGCCGGCAACATCGGCGGCCCCAAGCTGCTGTTTATCACCATGCAGAACGTGTTCCACTCCATGGGCACACTGGGCCCCATCTTCGGCATCCTGTTCTATCTGCTGGTGGTGTTTGCCGCCATCTCCTCCTCCATCTCCCTGCTGGAGGTCATCGTGGCCCACTTCGTGGATAAGGCCCGTATCGAGGGCAAGGGTGACAAGCGCAAGAAGTACACCCTGATCGCCGCGGCTCTGGTGGGCCTGGGCTGCATCCTGGTCTGCGCCGACTGCCTGGGTTCCAGCGGTATCGCACCGGCCAATATACTGAATATAGCGGAACCCAAGAACTGGGCGGCTGACTGGCTGGACTTCTGGGATGCACTGTCCGAGGGTGTTATGATGCCCCTGGGCGCCCTGCTGATGTGCCTGATGATCGGCTGGGAGATCGGCCCCGAGTTCGTCAAGGAAGAGGCGGAGCAGTCCGGCCATGCCATGGGCAGCTACGGCTTCTTCAAGGTCTGCGTCAAGTTCATCACGCCGCTGATCA
>OLSL01002833.1_pt1 | contig 13292 bp, 6 predicted proteins | sample 1672511 | NCBI WGS metagenome assembly OLSL01 (sample SAMEA3136694, study PRJEB25190) | human gut metagenome | biome: human gut; feature: human-associated habitat; material: faeces | place: Austria | collected 2013
AATTGATGAAACCCCGTTCTATTTCACAGTGGGAGATAAGCAGGCAGAAAACAAAGCGCTGAAATTCGATTACAAGCAGGCGGGAGTAAGCGGTAAGGCTGTTATGGAAAGCTCCGGCAAAACTGTTGTGACAATTGATGTAAAGACGAGAACTCCTATGCCTGATATAACTGTTGACGGCAGGAAATATCAGCTTGATAAAAGCAGTGAAACAGATAGTATGGTAATAACCAAAGACAAGGATAAAACTACAGTGAAGCTGGTTGTGGGCGATGGTGAGGAAAAAACCGTAATACTGCCGGAAACGGAAAAAGTGCTTAAAATTAAAACCGAGGGTAATACTTACAGCTATGAGCTTGACGGAGCAACAGGCACCTATGTGCCGGAGGCGGTATATACATCTGCGGGTAATGCTCTTATGAGAAGTCTGAAAAGAGAGCCGTTTCTTTTAATGGAAAGCACGCCCTCTTCTGTGAGCTGGCGTTCTCACAATCCGCTGAAAAGACCGGGGATGCACATGCTTTCTTCTATGCAGGCAGTTGCGCACGGAGCAGATTCGGTTCAGTATTTTCAGTGGAGAAAGAGCAGGGGCGGCTATGAGAAATTTCACGGAGCAGTCGTAGATCATAAGAACGGTTCTGATACGAGAACATTTCGAGAAGTGACGGAAGTAGGAAAGCGGCTGGAGCACTTAAGCGGCGGGATCAAAACTTTTTTAAACAGGGCGAAAGCGGCCATTGTTTTTGACTGGGAAAACTGGTGGGCTGTAGAAGACACGAGCGGACCGCGTCAGGATCTTGATTATGTGAAATGTGTGACGTATCACTACCGTGCGTTTTGGGAGTGTGGCTTGGACGTTGATTTTGTAAGTATGGACGATGATTTTTCGGGATATCGGCTTCTGGCGGCGCCACTTAATTATATGTATAAAAAGGGATATTCCGAAAAGGTCAGAGCGTTCGTGGAAGCGGGCGGAACTTATGTGACAACGTATTTCAGCGGGATTGTAAATGAAACCGATCTTTGTTTTATAGGACGGCATCCGTTGGAAGATGTACTCGGGGTGGTTTCTGAAGAAATGGACGCGCCGTCAAAGGAGTTTGAGAATTGTTTTGATTATAACGGAAAAGAATATCCGGCGTATACGATGTGTGATATCGTTCATGCAAAAGCTAAGACGGAAATTTACTCTGTTTATAAAAAAGACTTTTATAAAGGATGTCCGGTAGTAACTGAAAATGCATATGGAAGCGGAAGGGCGTATTATCTTTCGGCAGAATCGGATCAGAGGTTTCTAAGTGCATTTTATAAAGATGTGTTTATAAAGGCGGGATTGTTGAAAGAAGCATCATCTGCCGACCGCATATTAAAACGACTTCCCCATGGCGTGACGGCTGCAAAAAGAGAGGATGAGACAGGAAGAAAAGGTCTTGTTTTTGTGATGAATTTTAATGACAGGCAGGTTCGTTTGGAAGGCATTGGAAAGCAGATTGATGCAGAAAGTGGAGAAGTATATGAAAATGTGTTGGAAATGGCCCCGTTTTCATGTACGATTTTAAAGTTGAAGTAAAGCGTCAGTATGAATATTGTCAGGCAGTGAAATCAGAACATTAAGATAACGGCAGACAGAGTAAAAGAACGTAAAACGTAAGCCGATGCGCGGCGCGGGAAAATAGTGGAAGAAAGGAATCGAGAAAATGCAGTCAGCAGCAGATTTGAGAAGTTTATTGAACAGGATCGATCATCGTGGATATCCTGCTTATAAAGATACGAAAGGAACATATCGGTTTCCGGGATATGTGTTGTCTATAGATCATGTACAGGGAGATCCGTTTGCGTCTCCGTCAAAGGTGAGCATACATGTAGAAGGAAAGGCAGCGGCATTTCCGAGTGATCTTTACTGTGGGAAAGATCAGCGGATCGCGCTTCAGGATGAATTGACGCGTCAGTTTGCAAAAAAGGCGGATCAGTTTGCTTTTCAGGCAAAAGGTTCGGGAAAAAGTGGGATGATCGCTGTAAGCCGCTGCGGGCAGGAAGTTTTGGAACGTACGGCCTGCAGACTTGATCCGAACAGTGGAGATATCATTTTGCGGATGGAAATCGGTTTTCCCGCAAACGGAAGAACGATCAATGCGCGGGAGCTTGAGAAGATCCTGTTTCAGTTTGTGCCGGAATGTGTAAAGGCCTCTTTGTTTTATAAAAATGCAGATGCGGCCCGTCTGCGTAAAATTATAGATCTTGCGGAAGATCAGAGGTATATAAGAGATCAGCTTCCGAAACTCGGACTTTGCGCTTTTGTGGCAAACGGAAGCATTCTTCCGAGAGAGTCCGGCGTTTCGTCTAAGCCGATGCGCGGCGCAGTAAAGTTTCAGTCTCCAAAGGAGCAGGAAGTGACGATTACACTTCCGCATGCGGGAGTCATAAGCGGAATGGGGATCAAAAGAGGGATCACGCTTATTGTGGGCGGGGGATACCACGGAAAATCTACGCTGTTAAAGGCGTTGGAAACAGGAGTTTATCCGCATGTTGCAGGTGACGGACGGGAGTATGTGATCACCGACGATACGGCGGTAAAGATTCGCGCCGAGGACGGGCGGAGTATTAAAAAGACGGATATTTCTATGTTTATCAACGATCTTCCAAATGGAAAGGACACGGTTTTATTTTGTACGGAAGATGCCAGTGGAAGTACGTCTCAGGCGGCAAATGTAATCGAAAGCATGGAAGCCGGAACTTCTCTTTTTTTGATCGATGAGGACACAAGCGCTACGAATTTTATGATACGGGATGAACTGATGCAAAGAGTGATTCATCGGGAGATGGAGCCGATCACGCCGTTTATCGAGCGGATAAGAGAATTGTATGAAAAACAGGGGATTTCCACCGTGATCGTAGCGGGAAGTTCAGGAGCTTATTTCCATATTGCAGATACGATCCTTCAGATGGATCGATACGAGCCGAAAGATATTACCGGATATGCGAAAAAGGAAGCGGAAGCATTTCCTGCGATCAGTCTTTCTCAAGAGCCGGCGCGGCAGCCTGATTTTAAGAGATGTCCGATCGCAAATGCAGATTTAAAGGGGAATGACCGGATCAAGATGAAGACGATGGGAAAAGAAGCTGTCATGATCAACAAAGAAATGATCGATCTTCGCTATGTGGAACAGATTGTTGACAGCGAACAGGTGACAGCGCTCGGATATTGTATGCGATATGCTCAAAAACATCTTATGAACGGAAAGAAAGATCTTCGTCAAGTGATCGCAGAGATGGAAAAAGTTATAGAAAAAGAGTCGCTTGATGCGCTCTGTGAGAGCAGATCAAGTATCGCATGTATGGCGATGCCAAGAGCGCAGGAAATTTTTGCCTGCTTTGACAGATACAGAAAACTGAAACTTTAATAAGCGTGTTTTCGCAGAAAAAGAAAACGATCAGGATGAAGCGGAAAGGAACAGTAAAATGAAATTTATACATTTATCGGATCTGCATATCGGAAAACATCTTTATCATTACAATATGAAAGAAGATCAGGAACACATTTTGGAGGAAGTGATCGGATATACAGAGAAGCTTCGGCCGGATGCGGTTGTGATCGCGGGAGATATTTATGATAAATCTGTTCCGTCGGCAGAGGCGGTCGCAGTGTTTGACGATTTTCTGACACGGCTTTCATCGGTAAGCCCTCAGGTGTCGATTTTGATCATCGCGGGGAATCATGATTCGGCGCAAAGACTTGATTATGCCAGCCGTCTGCTTGGAAGCCGCGGCATCTATATTGCGGGGAAAGCGCCTGAGGAAAAAGAACATTTGAAAAAAGTTGTATTAAAAGATGAGTATGGTCCGGTGAATTTTTATCTGCTTCCTTTTTTGAAGCCGGGATATGTAAGGTTGTTGTGTGAAAACGAGACGCCGGGCAGTTATACAGAGGCTGTCGATGCGGTTTTAAGGAGAGAGGATATCGACTTTTCGGAGCGAAACGTACTTGTATCTCATCAGTTTTATACAGGAAACGGCGAGACTCCGGAAACGTGTGATTCAGAACTTTTCAGTGTCGGCGGAATTGATAATGTAGACATTTCCGCAATCAGCCGATTTGATTATGCGGCGCTTGGACATTTGCACAAGGCACAGAGAGTGGGGGCGGAACATATTCGATATTGCGGGACGCTTTTGAAATATTCGGTCAGTGAAGCGGACTTAGAAAAGTCTCTTCATCTTGTGACGATAGGGCAGAAAAAAGAGGCGGTCACAATCGAAAAATTTCCGCTTCATCCGCTGCGGGACGTACAGAAAGTGCGGGGATGTCTTTCTGGAATCTTAAGTTCGGCAGATCCGAAAAAGCGGGATGATTATGTGAGCGTGACGCTTACAGACGAAATCGATCCTTATAGACCGAAAGAACAGTTGGAAAAAGTGTACAGCCGTATTTTAGAAGTGCGGACGGATAATGAACGGACGCGTAAAAAACTTGAGTTTAAGGATGAGGATATCCGCATGGAAAATCCACTGGAAACATTTTCGGATTTCTATGAAGAAATGCATGGAAGAAAGATGTCTTTAGAAGAGGCGGAAATGATGACGCAGATTTTTGATGATGTGAAAGGAGAAGAAAGATGAGACCGATCAAACTTACGATGTCTGCGTTTGGTTCTTATTCCGGTATGGAAACGATTGACTTTACGAAAATTCAAGGCGGGCTGTTTCTCGTTACCGGCGATACCGGAGCCGGAAAAACAACGATCTTCGATGCGGTGACATATGCTCTTTACGACAGGACAAGCGGCGGACGGCGCGACGGAAATATGATGAGAAGCCAGTATGCCGACGACGAGGCGGAAACATTCGTGGAATATACGTTTGCATATCGGGACGGGCAGTATACGATCCGAAGAAACCCGGAATATATGCGCGCGGGAAAGCGGAAAAATGCAGACGGAAAGATCCGCCTTGTAAAGGAAACGTCAAAAGTCAGCCTGATCATGCCCGACGGGAAGGAGTTTCAGGGGAAAAAGCGTGAAGTTGATCAGAAAATAGAGCAGATCATCGGATTAGACGCCGGGCAGTTTACGCAGATCGCTATGATAGCGCAGGGAGACTTCCTGCGGCTGCTGCATGCGGAATCAAAAGAGCGAAAGAAGATATTTTCCAAGATTTTTCAGACGCAGATATACAGAGACGTCCAGGAACAATTAAAAGAGCAAGGAAAAGCATTGTATATACAGTTAAAAGAAAATGAAGCCGATATTCGGCGTGAGATGGAGCGCGTCGATGCAGACGGATCGAAGGTGCAAAAGGTGTGGGGAGATTTGATTTCCCAGGAAATGCCCTCGGCAGAGGCTGTAACAGAAACGCTCGGCCGGATATTAAAAGAAGGAAAAGAAGCGTACGAAACGATGGAAGCCGAAGAAACGGCGCTTCGGAAAGAATCGGAGCAGCTCCATCTTATGATCGGGAAGAAAGAGGAGATCAACAGGATCTTCGGTCTGTTAGAGCGAACAGAATCGGAATATAAAAGACTGCAGGAACAAAGCGCGGAATATGAGCTTTTGAAAAATCACGCGCTGTTGGGAGAACGTTCGGAACAGGCGAGAAGATTGGAAGTGCAGGCGCTTCGTACAAAGGAAGATGCACGGAGGATCAAAGAAGAAATCGTTACTCTGAATGAGTGGATGGAAGAGCACAGTAAGCGGGAGAACAGGCTGAAAGAAGATGCGGAGCAGGCGGAGAGTGAGATGGATCGGATCGAACCGAAGCTTCGAGAACAGATCGTGCGTTTGCGTGAGATTCTTCCCAGATATGCAAAAGTACGGAAATTAAAAGCAGAGTATGAGAAACAGACAGTTCAGATGACACGCTGCATAGATCAGTGTAAAGCGGCGTCGGAAGATTATGAAGAAAAATACAGAATCTTTTTCGGCGAACAGGCGGGGATTCTTGCACAAGAACTTAAGGAAGGTTCTCCGTGTCCTGTGTGCGGGTCGGTGCATCATCCGCATAAGGCGAAAATTTCCGAAGGCGGAGTCGATGAAAAGACAGTAGAAGAGGCGAAAAAGATCCGTGATGAAGCGGAGCGAAAGAGAGCGGCGGCACAGGAAAAATATCAGGAAGTTCGCGCACAATTTGAAACAGAAGAAAAAGCGCTTTTTGGAGAAAGGTATTCTCGGGAAGATGAAAAACAGGCGGAAGACCGGCTTGCAGAATATGAGAGCCTGCTTGCGCAAAAAAGATCGAATTTGAAAAAGCTTCAGGACGCATACAGAAAAACTGCAGAAGAAAACCAACGTCAGGCAGGGCGGGCGGAAAATCTGGTTTTACAGAAAACGGAACTGGAAGAGCGGTTCGAGCAGGAACAGGAAATGTTTCGTCAGGAGATACGAAAGCAGCGGTTTGCGGATCAGGAGGAATACCGGGAGGCGAAAAAATGGATCGAAGGCTGGAGGCAGATGAACGATCAAGTAAAGACGTATGAAAGTCTGGTCGTTCAAAAGAAAAGCAGTGTTGAGACATTGAAAGGTCAGTTAAACGGTAAAAGGCGGCAGGAGACGGAAAGTGACGTCAGAAAGAAAAATGAGACAGATATGCTTTTGAAAGAAAAGAATGTGCGAAAACTGGAGATTCACGGGAAAAATATTACCCATCAAAGCGCCTGTGACAGCCTTAAAAAGTATTTTGCGGCAGAGGAGGAACTTCGGGAAAAGTATGAAGTTGTCGGTAATCTGAGCAGGACGGCGAACGGAAGTTTGACAGGCAGTGTGAAGCTTGATTTTGAGACGTATGTTCAGAGAAAGTATTTCCGGCAGATCATACAAGCGGCGAACCGAAGGCTTGCCAAAATGACTTCCGGAGGATTTATCCTGCAGTGTCGGGAATTGAAAGATTTAAGCAGTCAGGGGCAGGCCGGATTAGATCTGGATGTGTACGATCTGGTGACAGATTCTGTCCGCGACGTAAAATCTCTGTCAGGCGGAGAATCATTTATGGCGGCGTTGTCAATGGCGTTAGGACTTGCGGATATCATTCAGAACACAGCCGGAGCGGTGAGTTTGGAGACGATGTTCGTAGACGAAGGATTCGGTTCTTTGGATGATCAGTCGCGGGAGAGGGCGATCCGTATCTTGAAAGAACTTGCAGGAGAAAAAGGACTTGTAGGTATCATTTCTCATGTCAATGAATTGAAAGAGCAGATCGACTGGAAGCTGACTGTGACAAAAAGCGGCCATGGAAGCCATGCCCGCTGGATCATATAAGACTTTTATAAAGCTCTTTTTAAATACCGGATGCTGTATGCGGGCAGGACGAGCTGTCCGTTAAGTTCCTGTACGGAAGTGTCCTTGCCGCTTGTGATCGTTTCGTTTTCAAAGGAAAGGATCTGTTCATATGTGCCGTTTAACTCATGGTGTCCGGCTGTGAATTCACAGTCGGATGCGTTGACGGCAACAAGGAATTGCTCTTTTTCTGTTTTGCGCTCGAAAATAAGCTGATGATTTGTAATAACGATATTTCGATAAGAACCGCTGCACAGCGCATCGCTTTCTCTGCGAAGAGCGATCAGGCGGCGGATCAGATCGGTGAGATCGTTTGGCTTAGGCGCATCGAAACAAGGCCTTAAGGCATAATCATTATCAGGTGATTTCGTTCCTTCCTCTCCCCATTCGCTTCCGTAATAAATACAGGGAATACCCGGCATACCGAACAAAAGTCCGTAAGCAAGGGGGATATGCCGCTTGTTTGTCAATATGGAAGCAAGCCGCGTGACGTCATGGTTATCTGCAAAAGTCATGAGATGCTTTCCTCTGTAAATGCACCACTGCTCCGGTCCGTATTGGCGGTTTAATGAGTGGGCGATCTCGAACAAGTTCATGCTGTTAAAGCTGGAATATAATCCTTTGTAACATTCGTAGTTCGTGCAGCTGTGAAGCATTTCGTTGTTGACGATCAGGTTGTAGTCTCCGAATAAAACTTCTCCTACAAGAGCGAATCCCGGCTTAATCTCTTCGCAGAAAGAGCGGAGGCGGCGCATGAAGTTATGATCGAGAGAATAAGCGACATCAAGGCGCAGTCCGTCAATGCCGAAAGTTTCGATCCACATTTTTATGCAGCTAAGCAGATGGTCTGTGACGGCAGGATTTTGCAGGTTTAACTTCACAAGTTCGTAGTGTCCTTCCCAGCCTTCATACCAGAAGCCGTCGTTATATGCGCTGTTGCCGTCAAAATTAATATAAAACCAGTCTTTATACGGAGAATCCCATTTCTTCTCTAACACATCCTGAAATGCCCAAAAACCTCTGCCGACGTGATTGAATACCCCGTCGAGCATGATCTTGATATTGTGCGAATGAAGCGTTTCACATACTGTTTGGAAATCTTCGTTCGTTCCGAGGCGACAGTCGATCTTCGTAAGATCTCTTGTGTCATAGCCGTGATTATCTGATTCAAAAATCGGATTTAGAATGATCGATCCGATCCCGAGCTCTTCGAGATATCCGGCCCAGTCTGCAATTTTCAAAATCCGGTGCATTGTCACGCCGTCATTGTGCGTCGGCGCGCCGCAGAAGCCGATCGGATAAATCTGATAAAAAGTTTCATTGTAAGCCCACATAATTTCAGTCCTTTCAGTTATTATATTTTTGCTGTGATCAGATATATGTTTCCTCGTAAACGGACATCTGTACAGCCAACTGTTGATAGGTAGATTGTAACATATCAAGGCAGAATTGACATTAAAAAGTGTAGTAGATATACTGAATAAAGGCACAAAAACAAAGATAAAGGAAGTAAAAACGGTAAAAAATGAGTTTGATGGAAAGGATCCCCAAAGATTTTTATAAATTATTTTCAAGTAAATATACGGATTACTATATGCTGTTTCTCACGGCAATCTATGAGGAAATGAGTCTGTCTTATTCCGTGCTTGGATTGACGGAAAAAGAGTGCAGGGCAGTTATGAATGAAAAGATCGCGGCAGCGGCTCTTCTGTGGGATGAGGAAAATTATGATGAAGAGGGAGAGTTTCTTACACGTTCTAATATGGCGTCCGTGTGTCTGAAACATTTTCAGGAGTGGGGATGGCTGAAACAGGACTATGACGAGGCTTTGAACAGTTACGTTGTGACATTTCCTGAATATAGTCAGATGTATGTGGAGTTGTTTAGGAGTCTGCTTGATGAACAAGAGAGCGAAGAGCGGGAAAGCGTTATGACGATATACAGCCATCTGTATACATATAGTTCCGATAAAGAAAAAAATAATGAGATTTTAAAAAGCGCCCTTCGTGTTTCCAAAAAGCTTGTGCAGATGCTTGTAAATATGCAGGACGGTATGAGAGGGTATTTTGATGAACTGTCCCGTCAGAAAGATTTTCGGGGAATACAGGACGTCCTTGTAAAGGAGATCAATAACAGTGACAGCCGAAAATATGCGATCTTGACGACAACGGACAGTTTTTATCGATATAAAGAAGCTGTTAAAGAACTGCTTGACAGAAATTTACAGGAAAATGATATGAGCAGGCTGAAACTGTTGCGGGAACTGGAAGAGGTCCGTCAAAAGAAGATGAAAGACGAAGAAAACGCGGGAAAAGTTAAAGATCCGAAAAAAACAGATGAGGCGGAGAAAATAAAAGAACTGCGGCTGGAACGGGCGGCGGCAATGTGCGAGGAAGCGGCAGATACGCTGATACGAATCGAAAGGCAGTTTGATGCGATCGAAAGAAGATATAATAAACTGATCGAACAGAAGACGATTTTTGCGTCCAGGGCGGCTGCGAGAATACGGTACGTTCTTCAGGAAGGAGCAGAAGAAGACCGTACGGTTGCGCTTGTAGATCTGTTGAATAAAAGCAGGAGAAAAGAAGAAATATCGGAAAAACTGGCGGAGCGTATCCGCCTTAGCAGACCTCACAGAGCGTTGACGGATGAAAGTCTGTACAAACGGAAAGAAAAAGGGAGAGAAGCGTTTGTTCCGGCTACTGTTTCGGAAGGCGGACAGGCGGAAGAAAATTTGGAGTCGTTTGTCTTAAAACCGCTTTATACAAGGAAAGAGCTGCAGGAGTTCAAAGAAAGAAACAGTGTCGGAAACGTATTTAGAACTACGCGGCAGACGGTTCGGTCGGCTGAAGATTTGGAAAAATTGTTTTTTATATGGCAGGAAGCGACGGAAAATGCGTTTGGCAGTGGGGAGATCACCGTAGGAGAGGAAGAAGAAACCGAACAGGGAATGCGTTTTTCAACGCTGGAAATAAGAGAGGACTAAGTCATGTTTGAGTATTTGGAAAGTATTTCTATCACAGAAGGGGAACAGATAAAAAAGACGATACAGGCGTTGTTTCGCCAGACATGTATTTTGCAGGTGAAATATGATCCGGCAACACTTGTGCCGAAAGATAATGTACAGTATGAAATCTGTGTCCGGCACAGACATTTTATAGAAGACTATCTTTCGGTACTTGGATGTGAGCTTACGCATGATGCACAAGAGCATATTTTCTGTTTGACAGGCGACGGAGCTGCAAGGGAAAAACTGAATATGACAGAAACGGTGATCCTTCTTATCATAAAACTGATCTATAAAGATAAAATTATGGGAGAAGGGTTAAACGCTCCTGTGACAACGCTGAAAGAAATGCGCGAATACGGAAAGAATACGAACCTGATCGTAAGAAAATTGAAGGCAGATGAATGGAAAGCTTCTCTTTATCTGATGCGGCTTCATCAGATCATCGACGTGCCGGGAGCGGTGAGGGACGTAGAAGACGATACGCCGATCTATATTTACAGTACGATCAATCTGTATGTGACGGCGAAAGATATGAATGATTTGATTGAAGAATATAGAGAGGAGGCAGACGGATATGAAACAGCCGAAGAAAATTTTTACAAGAATGCTGATCAATAACTGGGGCGGCATCAGCCATAAAATGTTGGAATTCCACGAGTATGTGAATCTTTTCAGCGGAAAGAGCGGATCGGGGAAATCGACGGTTATGGATGCGATACAGGTTGTTCTGTATGGGAGTGTGTCTGCTAATTTTCTGAATAAAGCGGCAGATGATTCTAAAAACAAGAGAAGCGTTTTAAGCTATCTTAGAGGAGCGCAAAAAGACGGAACGGCAAACAGGGGAGACGTTGATTTTTGTTCACAGATTGTTCTTGAGATTGAAGATACCGCCACTCATATTGTGACTTGTGTCGGGGCGGCGTTCGAGGTGGCAAAAGGGGATACGGATCTGAAAAAATATACTTATTTCAGTCATTCGGGAAGAATTCCAAAGGATGAATATTTGGAAAATAACGTACCTTATTCGATCGCACAGATTAGAAAACTTACGGAAGAAAGAAGCAGAAGCGCCGATAACAGAGGCCGGGGTGAAGTAAATAAAGTGTATCCGTCGAAAGAAGCTTATCTTTATACGCTGTACGGGGAAATCTTCGGTCAGGTAGAACAAGGTCGTATGATCACGATGGAAAAAAGCGCCATTGCTCTGAAAATGACGAGTGGAACAGGTCAGTTTATAAGAGATTATATGTTTCCGAAAACGAAAGAAGATACGGTGGCGACGATCAGTGAACAGCTTGGCGCGTACAGAGAGATCAAAGAACGGGTGGAAGATCGGATCGAAATGCTGGATAAGATCCAAGTATATGACAGAGAACTGACGAATGTGCGTGCGGAGAAAGTACGAACGGAAACAGTGCTCAAATGCATTGATATCGAGGAAAATATAATTCGACTCAAAGGACGGGAAAGTGAGTTGGAATCCGTTGAAAAAGAAGCGGACGAGGCGAAAAAAGAACAGAAGATACTTCAGGACGAACTGCAGACGATACGGGATGAAAGAGCCCGGGTACAGGCAGAATTAAATAACAGCGATTATGGAAAGAAAGAACAGGAACTAAAAGATTTAGAATACAGAATTGCTCTTCTGGCGGATAATTCGGCACAGTGGCGGCAGATCGTGAAAGGATTGAAACGATGGGAAGAAGAGGATGTTGTCACTGATTATGTGAGCAACAGAGCTCTTCAGCTTATTCAGGAAATACGAGGCGGAGCGCTTACGGAAAAGTTATGTAAAGAACTGAGGACACATCTTGACTTGGCCCTTGATAATATTACAAATGAATTGTCGGAACTTCGTATTTCGATCCATGAAACGGAAAAAGACATCAAAGAAAAACAAGATGCTGTCGAAGATCTCCAAAACGACAGAAAACCGTATCCGTTGGAATTGAAAAAGGCGAGACAGGAACTGCAGCGTGCGTTGAGCGACAGGTACGGAAGGAAAATCGAAGTTCATATTTTCGCGGATTTGTTTGATATTACGGATGAAAAATGGAAAAATGCGATCGAAGGACGGCTTGGCAGGATTAAAAAAAGTATGATTACAGAACCGGCATACGCTCTTGATGCAGCGAAAATATTTCGCAGGATGCAGCAGTTTGAAGAAGTTGATCTGATCAATAGTGAGGCGGTTCAAAAGGATTCTCCGGAAGCGGACGAAAACTCGCTATATGAAGCGGTACACGCAGAAAGCGGATATGTTGACCGGTGCTTGAAACGTTATCTTGGAAGAATACAAAAATGTGAGACGGTGGAAGAGTTAAGTACGGTAAAAGACGGAGTCACACCGGATTGTTATTCGTACAGCGGATATATGTTCCGCCATCTGCGCAGGAAGGATTATACGAAAAATGCATGTATCGGTACAAAAGTATCGAAGGCAAAGCTAAGAGAGCTGCAGGAGGAAATTATAGATCTTCAAAGTTCGCTGATCGCAGATCGTCAGACGGAAGAGTCGTTGAAAGAAGCCCGGCAATTTGAACGGTTCGGTCAGGAACCGGAACATTTGATGCGTCTTGCGGGTGCGGCAGACGAACTGGCCGATCATTACCGCCGCCAAGACCGGCTCAAAGAAGAAATCAAAGAACTGAAAAACGGAACTTTGGCAGCAGAACTGCAGGCTAAAACGAAAGAACTTACAAGCCGGATTGAAGAAAAAGAACAGGCGGCAGGAAGATTAAGAGAAAAAGAAATCGAAACAGGGAAGAAAAAGGGCAAACTGGAAGAGAAAATTAAAGCGCTGAAAGAAAGACTCGATTTTTTGATGAAGGGATATGTTCCGAATGATGAGATATTTGCCGAAGTGAGGTCGGCTTTGGAAACGAAGAGCGAAGCGGCTTATAAAAAAGAGATGACAGTGATGGCGGAGAGGCTTTTTGAGAAAGAAACAAAACTTCAGGATGAGCGGATAAAATCAAGAAATGCATTTAACAATACATATCCCGCATATGGATTTT
>OLSL01002835.1_pt1 | contig 13269 bp, 9 predicted proteins | sample 1672511 | NCBI WGS metagenome assembly OLSL01 (sample SAMEA3136694, study PRJEB25190) | human gut metagenome | biome: human gut; feature: human-associated habitat; material: faeces | place: Austria | collected 2013
CGAAGATAGTTGGCTGGAAACGGCCTGTGAAAATAGGTAGATGCCGGCTTCTCTTTTTTATTATGGCCCGTTGGTCAAGCGGTTAAGACAGCGGCCTCTCACGCCGTTAACGTGGGTTCGATTCCCGCACGGGTCACCAGGAAGAGCACCATAGCGTAAGCTAAGGTGCTTTTTTGTATGTCTAAAACCACTCGCTAGGCGAGTGGTTCGATAAAGATTATATCGATGAGTAATGAAACTCAAACGAAGAATTTTGGAATAGTACCAGTGGGGCAATTCCAGACTGGGTTATTGGCGTATCGCCGGTAGTCCTGTATTAAAAGGTTCCATTGTAAGCGAAAAACTCGCAGAAGCAGGATATTTTAGTATCCTCAGGCGCTACTACGAGTCCTTGCACTTATGCGGTTGAACCGCCGTGTACCGGTCGGTACGCACGGTGGTGTGAGAGGTCGGCTCTTTAGTTAAGAGAGCCTCCTACGCGATTCTTTTAGGTAAAAAAGCAAACAAACAGAACACTTCATTCAAATGCATATAGCGGCTATTTATTTCATACAGAGACAAATAGCGGCATAGAACAGATATAATAAAAGAAGCTATAAAAAGCAGGTATTCACGTGGAGGACGATATCGTTTCTACATGAACACCTGCTTTTTTATTTATTATTTACTGGTGGAATAAATAGTGGTAGCCAAGTATTCATCACTGACCCAACCATAAATCCCACTGTAATATACAACAACCCAGTCAGGCACATTGCTGCTATAGCCGCATTCCCATACGATGATACCGTAGGGGATATTATCCATTTTTTCATAATTTGTACCGGGACCTTTACGCATAACCAGCCCATGATCAGCAGTGGTGTAGGTACAAAGGCTATCAATTCGGCTAAGCGTTACATCTGGTGCAACGCATCCATCCGGCAGAATAACGTTGGCATTGTTTTCGGTATAATCCTGTACTTGCAGCAAGCCCCAAAGGCCATTCTGTTTTGCCCATACGCAGCCATCGCGCGCGGGGGCTAAATCTTCATATTGCCCAGCGGAAATTATCTCATTGCCGTAAACATCCAGAACCAGCTTTTGTCCGGATTGGGTTTTCACAACTACCATGCCGGATAAGTCTGCGTAAGGATATTCAACAGTTTCGTTCATGATGGACAAACTCATCTGCGGCTGATAAATGCAGGGGATTACTAAAGCACCGCTTTGGTCGCAATATCCCCAGTTACCGGCTGCATCCTTTACCGCGATTAAAGATTCACCGGCCATGCAGGCATCCTGGTAGTCGAAATCGGTTAAAATTGTACCGCTTTTATCCGCAACGGCAAAAGGTGCAGAATTGTCAACAAGATAACCGGCATATTCATCATCCCAAATGCCTTGCTGGATGCCAACCAAATCAGGAGCATACACCTGTTCGATGGGCGTGCCACTAAATGTATAGACACCAATAGCAGAACGGTAAATCTGGCTGTCACCTAAAATCCACTGGATGCCATACCCGCCGTGCCCGCCCAGCATGGTTGTAAAAGGCATTTGTTGGGCAACCAGCTCCTGGTTAATCTGTTCTTCCAGGGCATTCAGCTTCTGGTAATCGTATGTATCATCTACCCCAATGGAGAGCTCGTGCTCACCATACAGGTACGGGATGCTTTCTGACAAATCTTCCAGAAAAGCATTACAGTTGGCAGCATTAAACAGGCTCCAGCGTTCGCCCTTGCGCACAGCGTACAGATTTCGGGCAGCGGCGTAACCGGCAGTGTGGGTTTCGCGGGAGAAGAGAGGAATCATCTCGTCAAAATCATATTGCGGCGGTAACTTCCAGTTGGCATTGCTAGTGGATGGTATAGCTGTGGCAACAGCTTCACTGGTCGGGGAAAGAGCAGCGGAGGAAGCAGGTTTATTTTCTGGCGCTGCAGCACAAGCGGTAAGTATTATTGCGGTGATAACACTGGCGAAAAATGAGAATAACTTCCTTTTCATGGCTTTTCACTCCTTGCGTAAATGATTTTTCGGTAAGATGAAGAAGTAATATAAGAAAGTGAATTCATAAACCCTATAATATCTTATTTTATCAAAAATATCGGCTAATGGGAATAGCTAACAATTCTACATGGATAAATTTGGATAGTATGACAAAGATTGCAGAACTGGAGTGAAAGTTCGAATCATGCGATGAGTGATCTGCTATAATAAAAGAAACAAGGAGATGATTACCATGTTACTCGGTCATACCAAACAAATCAATGGCGTCTGGAAAATACAATCCCTAAAGCAACACAGTGAAAACGTGGCCGAGTACTGCGCACGGGCGTGCCAGCCGCTGGGACTTGAAAACTTGGGCCGTCTTACGGGCTGGCTCCATGACGCTGGGAAATCTCATAGCAACGTGCAAAAACATCTAAGAGGTCAGACAAACGAAAGAATCAATCATTCCAGCGCCGGAATGCGGTGGCTATGGGAAAATTATGGCGGAGAAACAGCTTCACCACCTTCTCGCTTGACTGCGCAAATGGCAGCATTGGCAATCGGATCCCATCACTCTGAACGTATGGATCTTTTCGACCTGGGTGGAGTAGAACCCTGGATAAAACATATGTATTCAGAGCAGGCTCAAGAGCTATATGAAGAAAGCTGCCGGGCCTTTTTTGCGGATTGCATAAGTGAAACAGAGATACGGCAAATGTTTGCCAAAGCTGCGCAGGAGGTAGAATGTCTTGTGCGGAAAATCCGAACGCAGGAAGGAAAGAAGCCGCGGCTTTGTATCTATCAGGTCATGTTGGGGTTGGCACACAGATTTTTGTTTGCAGCCCTGATCGATGCAGACTGGTTGGATTCAGGCAACTATTATAATCAAGAAGGATGCCTTCCCCCAGAGCAGCTTCCGCCATGGGATCTGATAGAAAGCAATGTTGAAACATTCCTGAACAATTTGCAGCCCCGACATAAAATAGATACCTTGCGTGCAGAAATTTCGGAGCAGTGCAAGACAGCAGGCGAATGTGCAAAGCGGGGTATTTACCGCTTGTATGTGCCAACAGGCGGAGGAAAAACATTTTCCGGGCTGCGATATTGTGTGCATGCGGCCAAAAAACTTTCGGCCCGGCATATTTTCTATGTTGCACCGTTCCGGTCGATTATCGGACAGAATGTACAGGAGTTCAAAAAGGCATTAGGCGGCAGTGAATATCTATTGGAGCACCATACGGATGCGGTGCTGGATACAGAGAACCCCGAAGTTCTCCGCCAGCTGGAACGCTGGCAGGAAGCGCCGGTGATATGTACAACTATGGTACAGATGCTGCAAACCCTGTTTTGCAGCAGGCGGCAGAATGTGCGCCGCATGGCAGCACTGGCAAATTCTATCTTGGTGTTTGACGAAATACAGTCCCTGCCCATTTGCCATACATACTTGTTCAACCAGGCGGCAAATTTCTTGGCGTACTATTTGGGGTGCGTTGTTGTTTTGTGTACGGCAACACAGCCAGCGCTAAGCGAAGTAGCAAACCCTTTGCGGTTTGCATCGCCGGTGGACCTGGTCCCGGATTACCAGCTGCGCTTTGCGCAGTTCCGAAGGACAAAGATTGAAGTGCCCGAAACAGGAAATGGATTTCAGGCAGGAGAACTCGCAGAATTTGTACGGAGCAAGCAAGACGAGAATGGCAGCATTTTGGTCATCTTGAATACCCGTTCGGCGGTCGAAAAGGTGTTTGAGGCTTTGAAACAATGCCAGCCGGAACATACACAACTTTACTGCCTGACCACGCACCTGTGTGCAAAGCACCGTGCAGATGTTATCGCAGAAGTTAAGCAAAAATTAAACACCTTACACGGTCAGGAACGTTTGATCTGTGTAAGCAGTCAGCTGATAGAAGCAGGCGTGGATGTAAGCTTTGATTGCGTCATTCGAAGTATGGCTGCGCTGCCCAGTGTGGCCCAAGCTTCCGGCCGATGCAACCGCAATGCGGAAAGGAAATGCCGCACGGTGTATCTTGTTAAAACCTACAATCTGGAAAATCTGGATCGACTTCCGGAACTGCGCAACGGCAGGGAAGCCACACGGCACCTGTTGCAGCAATTACAAAGGGATGCGGACCTGTTAGAGCCGGAAAGTATTTTGAGGTACTACCAGCTTTATTATGCAGAGTCCCAACAACAGGAACGGATGGGCGATCCGGTTGAATTAAAGGGGTACATTCCCCCAAAAACAGTGAATTTGTTTGACCTTTTGTCAGATAATCGGGAAAGTGTGCTAGCCTGGAAAGCGACAACAGGAAAACAAAAGTTCCCCAATTACTTGCTCCGGCAGGCGTTTGCCACAGCAGAAAGGAATTTCCATGCTTTGGAGGACATTACAACGCCGGTGGTGGTTCCCTATGGGGAAGATGGCGCGGATATGGCAACAAGACTTTCGTCCAGTAAACCGCTTACCCCCAAAATGCTGCGGGACGCACAACGCTTTACCGTTGGTATTACAACAAATGAAAAAATACGCCTGGCAGATCAAGGCGCACTGTACACAGTAAAAGAAGGGGCAGTGACAATTCTTAACAAGGAATATTACGATGACGAAAAGGGAATTCAGACAAGCCCCGGATTTATGCCGATACAATTTGCTTAACAAGGAGGGTTAGACTTTGCAATACGAAAATTCAATATCCATGCAGGTATATGGGCGTTATGCACTGTTCAGCGACCCAATTACCCGCGTAGGCGGCGAAAAATTCAGCTACCCGGTGCCCACCTACCAGGCATTGAAGGGCATTTATGAAAGCTGCTATTGGAAACCAACGTTCACCTGGGTAATTGATGAACTGCGCGTGATGAACCCGATTGAAAGACAATCCAAAGGCATCCGTCCCATTATGTATAACAATGGAAAAAACGATCTTTCCATCTATACGTACCTTTCCGATGTTTGCTACCAGGTGCGGGCACATTTTGAATGGAACGAACATCGCCCAGACTTGGAAAAAGACCGCAATGAAAACAAACATTACGCTATTGCAAAGCGTATGTTGGAACGCGGCGGCAGAAGAGATATCTTTTTGGGAACACGCGAATGCCAGGGGTATATTGAACCCTGCATTTTTGGCCTGGGAAAAGGGCATTATGATGATGTTTCATCCCTGGACCTAGGCCTAATGGAGCACGGCATTACCTATGCGGACGAAAACGGGAAAGGCGTGATGCAGGAACGCTTTTGGCACCCGGTAATGCAGAACGGAAAAATCTGTTTTTGCCGTCCGGAAGAATGCGAAATTGTGCGTGATATCCACCCGCAAAAGATAAAGACCTTTACGCTGGGTGAAACAGTCAGCGACTGCGATGATTTGTACAGGGAGGTGATACAGGAATGAGCTGGCTTAGCTATTGCTATAAAACCTACCAGAATAGCGTGTCAGAAATTGGAAAGCAGCAGCCTGGGAAAGTTCCACTACTGCCGGTGGCTCACACGACGCAGCAGGTCAACATTGAAGTGGAGCTGGACAAGGACGGAAACTTTCAGTATGCAGGCTTGCTGGCACAAGATCAAAGGACAACGATCATTCCTTGCACAGAGGAATCTTCGGCGCGGACATCCGGCATGGTGCCGCACCCGCTAGTGGATAAACTGCAATATATTGCGGCAGATTATCCCACTTTTGGTGGTAGTAAAGAATCCGGATGGCCGCTTTACCACAAGCAGTTACAAGCGTGGTGTACATCTCCTTATGCCCACCCGGCTGTGTGTACAGTCCTGCACTACCTGGAAAAAGAATGCCTGATCGCAGACCTGGTCAAGGCAAATATTTTGTTTATAGATGAAAATGGAACTCTGCCAACAAAATGGCAGGGAAACAAAGAAGACAAGCCCCCTATTTTGGATACGCTGACCGGTAGTGACCAGACGGAATCTTTTGTCCGGTTCCGCGTTGACAATGTTGATTTGTCGCGTGATACAACAGTCCGAGAAAGCTTTATCCGCTTTTATGAAACACAGTTAAAAGATATTGACTATTGCACAGTTCAGGGAATCAAAATGCCGGTTTCTACATTAAGCCCGTATAAGATCCGCAACCCAGGTGACCGTGCAAAGCTGATATCCAGCAATGACAATACGAATTATACTTACCGCGGGCGCTTTGCGGATGCAGCGCAGGCACTTTCGATTGGTTATGAAACAACCCAAAAGGCACACAGCGCCTTGCGATGGTTGGTCAGCAAGCAAGGGGTAAATACAGGGGACCAGACTGTACTTGTTTGGGGAACACAGAACGAAGCAGTACCCAATGTGCTGGGGGATACTCTCGATATTGCCCAGGAATATAATCCACTAGCAGGCGATGATTGGGACGATTTTGAGGAAGATACAGAAAGGTTGCCTGCGGATACCCAAGAAGAAATTGCACGGCAGTTTAACCGGGCCATTCTGGGGTATCAGCACCAGTTGAAGGACAATTCCCAAACGGCGGTCATGATTTTGGATTCTGCTACACCTGGCCGGTTGTCCATCCGGTACTATCAGGAACTGCAGGGCTCTAAGTTGCTTGCCAATATAAAGGATTGGCACGATACGTTCCAATGGCAGCTGGAATACCGCAGTGTAGAGGAGCCGACGGAACTGGGCAAAAAGCCCAAGATCAAGAAAGTTGTCTTTGTTGGTGCGCCTGCCCCGGCGGACATTGCAAAAGCAGCCTATGGCGAAAAAGTGGATGCAAAGCTGAAACAAGCCACAATCGAACGACTGATTCCCTGTATTACCAATGGGGAGCGCTTCCCGCGGGATTTGATGATCAGCGCGGTAGATCGGGCAACAAACAGCATTGGCCTGGATTATTGGGAACAACAAAAAACACAAAACATTGCCTGCGCCCTTGTGCGTGGGTACTATCATAGAAATAAGAAGGTGGATTATCCGATGAATGTTGATGAAACCATTAAAGACCGAAACTATTTGTTTGGGAGAATTTTAGCCTGTGCAGAACAGATTGAAAGACGGGCGTTGATTCAGCAAGGAAATGAGAACGAAAAACGTTTGACAAATGCAGAGCGTTTAAGAACCGCGTTTGCTCTGCACCCGGCAGCAACAACACTTCTTTTAGATAAAAAATTAAATCCGTACCTGAACAGAATGAAAAACCGTAACGGAATGGATAGCCAAAGGTATGCGATGATGCAAGAATTATTACATAAGATTGGCACAGAAAACTTTACGAACAAAAGACTTGGTGAGCTGTATCTGGTTGGCTATGCCGACCAGATGATGGACTTTAAGGCCGAAAATGCAGAATATAAAGCGAAAGCAAAAAAGCAGGAGGAATAAAAGATGGCTGTGCTGCAGAATAAAATCGACTTTGCACTTGTGATTGCTGTAAACCATGCGAACCCGAACGGTGACCCGCTGAACGGAAACCGCCCGCGCGAAACGTATGAGGGACTGGGTGAAATTTCGGATGTGTGCCTGAAACGCAAGATCCGCAACCGCATGATGGACCTTGGCCAGAATGTGTTTGTCCAGTCGGACGATCGCTGCAATGATGGCTTCAAAAGCCTGAAAGACCGTGCAGACGGCTGCCCAGCAGTGAAAAAGGCTGAAAAAGATAAAGATGCTTATGCAAAGGCTGCCTGTGAAACCTGGCTGGATGTGCGCAGCTTTGGCCAGGTGTTTGCCTTTAAGGGAAAAGAATCTAAGGGCGATGGTGTTTCCGTTGGCGTGCGCGGCCCGGTATCTATTCATCCGGCTTTCAGCGTGGACCCGATTGATGTCGATGATATCCAGATCACAAAGAGCGTGAACGGTACGACTGGCGAAAAGAAATCAAGCGATACCATGGGTATGAAGCACCGTGTGGCTTTTGGCGTGTACACAACCTTTGGCAGCATTAACTGCCAGCTGGCAGAAAAGACCGGCTTTACAGATGAAGATGCAGAAATCATCAAAGAAACGCTGCGCACACTGTTTGAAAACGATATTTCCTCTGCCCGCCCGGATGGCAGTATGGAGGTGGTTCGCCTGTATTGGTGGCGTCATAACTGCAAAAACGGACAGTATTCTTCGGCAAAGGTCCATCGCTGTCTGCATGTGGAGCTAAAAGAAAGTGTGGCACAAGCACACCGGGTGGAAGATTATAATATTACTTGCGATACCCTGAACGGATTGACACCGGAAGTGTATGATGAATACTGATGACTATCTGCAAATGTCTGGCATCCAGCACTTTGCATTCTGCCGCCGCCAATGGGCACTTGCGTACTTGGAACAACAATGGTCCGAAAACCAACGCACCGCCGAAGGCCGCCTGCAGCATACCCGCTGCCATGATGTTACCTTGACGGAAAAACGCGGCGATTTGCTGATCGCCCGCGGTATGAGGGTCGTCAGCCACCGCTTAAAACTGACCGGCGACTGCGATGTGGTAGAGTTTCACAAGGATCCAAACGGCGTGTCATTGCAGGGCCGCCGCGGCCTGTGGCAACCCATGCCCGTGGAATATAAGCATGGCCGCAGCAAGGTAAACGATGCCGACCGTTTGCAGCTCTGCGCACAGGCCATGGCGCTGGAAGAAATGCTGGTGTGCGAGGTGCCGGAAGGGGAAATCTTTTATGAAGAAACCCGGCAGCGGGAACATGTTTCCCTGACACCGGAACTGCGCAGCACCACGCAGACCATGGCGGATGAGATGAACCGCCTGTTTGCGCGCGGCTATACCCCAAAAAGCAAACCCGGCAAGCATTGCAATGCCTGCTCACTGAAAGAGCTTTGCCTGCCGGCGCTGTATCAGCAGGCAGACCCGGCGGCGTATCTGCGGGAGCATATTGAGGAGGGCGCGCCATGAGAAAGCTGCTCAACACCCTGTTTGTCATCAATGAGGACGCTTACCTGACATTGGATGGCGAAAACCTTGTTGTTACCCGCAATAAGCAGGAAACCCACCGCTATGCCCTGCATACGCTGGAAGGCATCGTCTGCTTTACTTACGCAGGTGCCAGCCCCGCTTTGATGGGAGCTTGTGCCCGGCGGGGCATTGACCTTTGCTTTTTTGACCCGTATGGCAGATTTCAAGCCCGCACCGTGGGGAAAGAACGCGGCAATGTGCTGCTGCGTCAGACGCAGTACCGCGTGTCGGATGACCCGGCCCAGAGCTGTCGCTATGCCCGGAGCTTTATCCTTGGTAAAGTGTATAACGCACGCTGGGTGCTGGAACGCGCAACCCGCGATCATCCCCAGCGTGTCCCGGTCGAAAAACTGAAACGCACCTCCACCCAGCTGGCCGCCGCGCTGCCGCTAATACAGACCAGCGATGATCCGGAACAGCTGCGCGGCCTGGAAGGCGAGGCAGCCCAGCGCTACTTTGACTGCCTGAATGACCTGATTCTGCAGCAAAAGCAGGATTTTGTGTTTGAGGGCCGCAGCCGCCGTCCACCGCTGGACAATGTGAATGCGCTGCTTTCGTTTGCCTACAGCATGCTGGCGCGGGAGTGTGCATCCGCCTTGACCGCTGTGGGCCTGGACCCTTATGTTGGCTTTATGCACCGCCCGCGCCCCGGCCGCAAAAGTCTGGCACTTGACCTGATGGAAGAACTGCGGGCGGTTTATGCAGACCGGCTGGTCATCAGCTGCATCAATCAAAAGATCATCACGGCAAAACACCTGCAAAAACAGGAAAATGGTGCCGTACTGCTGACGGATGATGGCCGCAAAGCTTTCCTGACCGCATGGCAGAACAAAAAGAAGGAAGAGATCACCCATCCGTTTTTGAAAGAAAAACTGCCCTGGGGGCTGGTGCCCTATGTTCAGGCGCTTTTGCTGGCCCGTGCTCTGCGCGGCGACCTGGAAGTGTACCCACCGTTTTTCTGGAAGTGAGGTGCCGTTATGTTGGTGCTTGTAACCTATGATGTCAACACCGAAACAGCCGCCGGTCGTCGCAGGCTGCGCAAAGTAGCAAAAGTCTGTGTAGACTACGGCCAGCGGGTGCAAAACTCCGTATTTGAGTGCCTGCTGGATGCCGCGCAATACACGATGTTCAAAGCAAAATTGACCGAACTGATCGATTCGGAATCGGACAGCCTGCGCTTTTATCAACTGGGAAACCATTACAAAAGCAAAGTCGAGCATGTGGGTCTGCACCCGGATTTTGATCAGGATGGAATCTTGTTTGCTTAGTGCGAGGGGAAGGCAATCATAAAATTCCCGGTTCCTTCGCACCAGAAAATATGGAAAAAACAGGGGCAGAAAGGGTAAAATACAGCCTTGCCTGTCAGCATGAAGATGCAATTCCTATAAAATTTGTTTCATATGCGCAAAAAGTGCCCCACTGTTTTGTGCACTTTTGCTGTCGCTCTCCGCAAGGAGAGCGTGGATAGAAATTCGGTTGCTTTTGTCTTTGGTTTTGGGGCTAAATTGTCGCTCTCCGCAAGGAGAGCGTGGATAGAAATAATGGGAAGGAATGAAAAGTCTTTCGGAGGTAGAAGTCGCTCTCCGCAAGGAGAGCGTGGATAGAAATAAAGAATTGCTAAACCTTTTCGAGAACAATTTAAGGTCGCTCTCCGCAAGGAGAGCGTGGATAGAAATTGCTGTGCAGGAACTTATCCCCCTTACAGACCCGTCGCTCTCCGCAAGGAGAGCGTGGATAGAAATATGCCAAGTTTGTGTGTTTTGCCGGGTTGCTTTTGTCGCTCTCCGCAAGGAGAGCGTGGATAGAAATTCGGATGGGGTTGTTTCCGGCTCCGGGGATTTTGTCGCTCTCCGCAAGGAGAGCGTGGATAGAAATCTCTGGTGGGGTGTTCGGAAGGCTGTGGGCTCTCTGTCGCTCTCCGCAAGGAGAGCGTGGATAGAAATCCGGTGGGTGTTGGTTGCCTGATCACTCTTGGTGGGTCGCTCTCCGCAAGGAGAGCGTGGATAGAAATCTTGGTTGCAATTACCCCTTCAAACTTTTCAAAAGTCGCTCTCCGCAAGGAGAGCGTGGATAGAAATTGGTGGGTAGAAGGTGATAGATTTTTCTATTACGGTCGCTCTCCGCAAGGAGAGCGTGGATAGAAATCCTTTGATTATATTATACGCCTTTATAGGCGTATTGTCGCTCTCCGCAAGGAGAGCGTGGATAGAAATTATTGCTCCGGGTACTTCCGTTTTCCGCGCTTGGAGTCGCTCTCCGCAAGGAGAGCGTGGATAGAAATAATACACTGCAAATCATTGTAGACGGGTGAAACGGTCGCTCTCCGCAAGGAGAGCGTGGATAGAAATATTCTGCCCATCCCCACAAGTCAAACCAGTTCGCAGTCGCTCTCCGCAAGGAGAGCGTGGATAGAAATGTGTGTTAGAGGTCACTCGCAATTCTCACACCGGTGTCGCTCTCCGCAAGGAGAGCGTGGATAGAAATCGTTGACTGATCCGGCCCCTAAGGTCGTGACCGCTTGTCGCTCTCCGCAAGGAGAGCGTGGATAGAAATCCCGCCTGTTGACACATCATCAGTCAGCAAATCGGTCGCTCTCCGCAAGGAGAGCGTGGATAGAAATTGTCTTATGTTACTAATGTTTTTATGCTGATCTGGTCGCTCTCCGCAAGGAGAGCGTGGATAGAAATACAAGATCACCTCTTAAGGACAATACCACGGATAGGTCGCTCTCCGCAAGGAGAGCGTGGATAGAAATGCTACTTTGAAGTTTGTCAATCCTTACAAATTAACGTCGCTCTCCGCAAGGAGAGCGTGGATAGAAATTTTCAATTCAAAACTCGATACTATTTTAGATAAGTCGCTCTCCGCAAGGAGAGCGTGGATAGAAATTATTCGCCTTTGCACATAAAAAATATAGGCCGTCTGGTCGCTCTCCGCAAGGAGAGCGTGGATAGAAATTCCGATAACCGGCGAAGCCGGCTTGCCCTTGACAGTCGCTCTCCGCAAGGAGAGCGTGGATAGAAATCCTTACTTGACTAACTATCATTTTACGCTACTTGTCGCTCTCCGCAAGGAGAGCGTGGATAGAAATGCAAAAAAGACACCCCCTCACAAAACCCATAGATCGTCGCTCTCCGCAAGGAGAGCGTGGATAGAAATAAAATCAGGATTACAACCATTGATTGCATCATTGAGTCGCTCTCCGCAAGGAGAGCGTGGATAGAAATTTGGCTTGGCATTGCATAAGCGAGGATGTATCATGTCGCTCTCCGCAAGGAGAGCGTGGATAGAAATAACACAGTGCAAATTGTAGTTGTCATAGTGTACGGTCGCTCTCCGCAAGGAGAGCGTGGATAGAAATTATATTATCAAGATAACACGGGCCGCCCCGCGGGTCGCTCTCCGCAAGGAGAGCGTGGATAGAAATCTATGCGGCATGTGGTGAGAGCAACTGCGCGTACCTGGTCGCTCTCCGCAAGGAGAGCGTGGATAGAAATACACTACAAAATTTTATCGACCCGCTCAAAAACGTCGCTCTCCGCAAGGAGAGCGTGGATAGAAATAACCTCCTTAACTTTTTGCAGTGCCTCGTTTGCCGTCGCTCTCCGCAAGGAGAGCGTGGATAGAAATCCCTGCATCTTGTCGTATTCGGAAGTGATTGCAGAGTCGCTCTCCGCAAGGAGAGCGTGGATAGAAATTATCAAATAGAGATATGCGCAGCCATAACCGCCGGGTCGCTCTCCGCAAGGAGAGCGTGGATAGAAATGCCGGTGCCGCCATGCAGCAGGGCAATCTCCCGTACAAGGTCGCTCTCCGCAAGGAGATCGTGGATAGAAATTGGGAAATGGATACTGTAATAGGCAAAAGCGCCGGTGTCGCTCTCCGCAAGGAGAGCATAAAATGTTTCTCTTTCTGACTGTTCAGGGTGGTTTTGTTCATGCGGATATCCGCTTTAATTTTAAAAATTGCTATAGTAAAAAGCTCTCGCATAAAATAATATAAAAATATTATATTATCTACTACTTAATAAAGGAAAAATTGTATCAAGAGTAGATGTTATGGAATATCTGTGGGATAGTGCTATGTTTATTAATGATAATACCCTTACAGTGAATATTACACGAATAAGAAATAAAATAGATGAAATTGGATTAAAGGATTATAGGAACAAATCTTTTTCTAATGGGAACATTGGTAGCAAAGATAAAATCAGCGCCAATATTGATGGCTACCATTTCAATTACCTTCTTAGGGGCTGTTATAAGCTTTATAATTACTTTGGTGATGGCAGAGTGAGCACTAGGATATTTAGAAATGAGGGTTCCTTTTGATGTAGAAATTAGAAATAACTATAGCCATAGTTTTATATCAGAAGCCAATATAAGTA
>OLSL01002859.1_pt1 | contig 13164 bp, 8 predicted proteins | sample 1672511 | NCBI WGS metagenome assembly OLSL01 (sample SAMEA3136694, study PRJEB25190) | human gut metagenome | biome: human gut; feature: human-associated habitat; material: faeces | place: Austria | collected 2013
GAAGACTGTTTCATTTTTTTTGAACATTAAGGCAGGGAAAAGGGGCGGCCGTTCTTTTTTGTTGAGTTAACCGGGGAAAAGGATTATAATAGAGAACGCGTGGAATAAGACGCAGGAAAGACAGGAAAAGGACAAAGGATAGAATATGGAGATAGATGCAATCAAGAAGAAAGTGTTGGAAGATGTAGATCCCGAGACGCGCAGAAAGAAAAAAAAAGAGATGCGCATCCAGAGACTGATCGTGACATTGCAGTTCCTGGGGATAGCAGCAGTGGTGATCCTGATCTTCTATATACTGATGGGAATCTCGACTGTTGATGGGAATTCGATGTATCCGACACTTCATGACAAGGACATCGTTATATATAACAGAAGATGTAAGGAATATAAGGCCGGAGACATCGTGGCGATCGCCCGGCCATCCGGAGAGGATTATGTAAAGCGGGTCATAGCTGTGGCCGGAGACACGGTTAATATCCAGGATGGCAAAGTATATGTAAACGGAGAAGAAGTAAGATACGACGGAGAGATAGGAACGACAGAAAAGAAGGCGTCAAAGATCACATATCCACTGAGAGTCGGAGACAAAGAGGTATTTGTCCTCGGAGATAACAGAGAAGTATCCAGAGATTCGCGGGAGATCGGAACGGTGAAGGTGTCCGATATTGAAGGAAAGATTGAGTGGTATATGGGAAGACCATAACGAAACGACAGAGGAGAATAGAAATTATGCGGGGGAAAAAACAGATAGCAGCCGTAGTTCTTGCGGTGATACTTGCGGTGGCAGCAGGGATACCGCACAGTATGGTATACGCAGAGCCGGACAGCACCGGGAATGCGCAGGCAGCAGACGCAGCGGCAGATGATACCCAGAAAGAAGAGAAAAAAGAAGAAGACATGACTCCGGAAGAGCTGGAGAAGAAGGCAGAAGAAGATGCTTATAAGATGGAGATCCAGTCGAACAGCTGGAAGAACTGGCCGCAGGGACCGGGAACATACGGAGAAGCAGCGATCGTGATGGATGCAGGAACCGGAAGTATCTTATATGCGAAGAATATTGACGGGCATGAATATCCTGCCAGCATCACAAAAGTTCTGACCAGCCTTATCGCATTAAAATATGGCAGCCTGTCAGACCAGGTAACATTTTCGAATGACTGTATATCTTTTATGCAGCCGGGAGATTCTTCCGCAGGATTAAAAGAAGGAAATGTGATCTCGTTGGAACAGGCGTTGTATGCGACACTGCTTGCCTCGGCAAATGAAGCAGCCTATGCGGTTGCGGAAAATGTCGGGAAGAATGCCGGGCACGATTACAACTGGTTCATACAGCAGATGAACGAGGAATGCAAAAGTCTCGGCGGGGAGAACTCGAACTTTGTCAATGCGAACGGGCTTCATGATGACAATCATTATACCTGTGCGCGTGACATGGCTTTGATCGGCAGGGAGATCTGGCGTTATCCGGAATTCTTAAAGATCTGTCAGGAGCAGAGTTATACGATCCCGGCATCCGATACGACGGAAGAGCACGTATTTCCGCAGCATCATAAGATGCTTATAAAAGAAAATAAAAATTATTACCAGTATGCGGTCGCAGGAAAGACGGGATATACATCCAATGCCTTATCCACACTGATCACCATGGCTGATAACGGCAATATGAAACTGGTATGTGTCGTACTCAGGACGCATGGAGCGAATATATATCCGGATACAAAGAATCTGTTCGAATATGTATTTAATAATTTCCAGAAGATTCCGGTGGCAGATGAGAAGAAACCGACAGAAGTAAAAGAATTCATAACGGCATCGGATGAAAGTGAGGACGCCGGATCCGCACAGACGGGCGGGAATGAGTACCAGCCGCTGGAAGATGGCTATGTGATCCTGCCGAAGGATGTCTCATACAAAGATACAGACTATGAGATTACAGACGTAGATGAAAAGACCAGAAAAGGAACGATCCAATATACTTATGACGGACATCCGGTAGGAAGTGCGACAGCAAAGTTCACGGAAGAATACCTGCAGAAAATAAGTACAGGGAAAGAACGTGTGGATAATAAGAAGGAGAATGTGGATAACTCCGGGACAACGAAGAACTCCGGTGGAAAATTAAGCGCAAAGAGCATCTGGACGAATTTCGTGCAGAAAGCAAAAGCAGCATGGGCGTTTGGCCAGAAGAAATATGCCGGGAAATCGGCTTCGGAACAATATATGATCGCCGGAGAATGTGTGGCACTGGTGATCCTGATCGTCAGCCTGATCGTTGTATTGATACGCCGGAGAAGATAAAAGACAGAGGATACATGAAAAATAAGGTAAAACCCCTTGACGGATTTTAGGATTGTTGCATATAATAAAGGGTGTGAAAAACGCTGACGAAGACAGTAGGATATAACAGAACGCAGCAGCGAGCCGGGGATGGTGGAAGTCCGGTGCAAGTAAGATATATCTGAATATCACTTCTGAGTTGCAGATTTTGAAAGGTTTCGGTAAGTGACTGAGTAAAAACTGACGGTATTCCTCCGTTACAGGGAAGACATATGATGGTATGTTAGGTGGTTTATAAACGTAAGTACAGCTTTCGTCCTATACAGGGCGGAAGCTTTTTTAATTCTATGTTTTAATTTTATGGAGGTAAATATGTATAAGAAAGTTTCTACGGATCTTAATTTTGTAGACAGAGAAAAACAGACAGAGAAATTCTGGGAAGACAATGACATCTTCAGAAAAAGTATGCGTGACCGTGAAGGCAACGAGATCTATATGTTCTACGACGGCCCTCCGACAGCCAACGGAAAACCGCACATCGGACACGTTCTGACACGTGTTATCAAGGATATGATTCCAAGATACCGTACAATGAAAGGATACGAAGTTCCAAGAAAGGCCGGATGGGATACACACGGACTTCCTGTAGAGCTCGAAGTTGAGAAGCTTCTCGGACTGGACGGAAAAGACCAGATCGAAAAATACGGTATGGAACCATTCATCAAGAAATGTAAAGAAAGCGTATGGAAATACAAAGGTATGTGGGAAGACTTCTCTAATACCGTAGGTTTCTGGGCTGATATGGATGATCCATATGTAACATATGATAATAACTTTATCGAGTCTGAGTGGTGGGCACTCAAGAGAATCTGGGACAAGAAGCTCCTGTATAAAGGATTCAAGATCGTGCCATACTGTCCTCGCTGCGGAACTCCGCTTTCTGCACAGGAAGTAGCACAGGGCTATAAAGATGTAAAAGAACGTTCTGCGATCGTTCGTTTCAAAGTAGTAGGAGAGGATGCATATTTCCTCGCATGGACAACAACACCATGGACACTTCCGTCTAACATCGCACTCTGTGTGAACCCGGAAGAAGACTATGCGAAAGTAAAAGCTGCCGACGGCTATACTTATTACATGGCTGTTGCACTTCTCGATACCGTACTTGGCAGACTTGCCGATGAAGAAAACGGAACAAAGGCTTACGAGATCCTTGAGACATACAAAGGAAAAGATCTCGAATACAAAGAGTATGAGCCATTATACCAGTGTGCTTACGACTGCGCTTCTAAGCAGAACAAGAAAGCATTCTTCGTTACATGCGATACCTATGTAACACTGACAGACGGTACCGGTGTGGTTCATATCGCTCCTGCGTTTGGTGAAGACGATGCCAAGGTCGGACGTAGATATGATATGCCGTTCGTTCAGCTGGTAGACGAAAAAGGTAACATGGGAGAGACGACTCCGTTTGCCGGATTATTCGTTAAGAAGGCTGATCCGGAAGTATTAAAAGACCTCGACGGACGCGGACTTCTCTACGATGCACCGAAGTTCGAGCACAGTTATCCACACTGCTGGAGATGTGATACACCACTTATTTACTACGCTCGTGAATCATGGTTCATCAAGATGACAGAAGTAAAAGATGAACTGATCGCCAACAACAATACAATCAACTGGATTCCGGAAAGCATCGGTAAAGGACGTTTCGGCGACTGGCTTGAGAACGTTCAGGACTGGGGTATCAGCCGTAACCGTTACTGGGGAACTCCACTGAATATCTGGGAGTGTGAATGCGGACACCAGCATTCGATCGGAAGTATCGAAGAGCTGAAAGAAATGTCCGACAACTGCCCGGATGAGATCGAACTTCACCGTCCATACATCGACGAAGTAACGATCAAGTGCCCATGCTGCGGAAAGCAGATGCACAGAGTACCGGAAGTTATCGACTGCTGGTTCGACAGTGGATCTATGCCATTTGCACAGCATCACTATCCATTTGAGAATAAAGAGTTATTTGAAAAGCAGTTCCCTGCAGACTTCATCTCCGAGGCTGTTGACCAGACACGTGGATGGTTCTACTCATTGCTTGCAATCTCTACACTGATCTTCAACAAAGCACCATACAAGAACGTTATCGTACTTGGACACGTGCAGGATGAGAATGGTCAGAAGATGAGTAAGTCCAAGGGAAATGCAGTTGATCCGTTCGACGCACTGGAGAAATACGGAGCAGATGCGATCCGCTGGTACTTCTATGTCAATAGTGCACCATGGCTTCCGAACCGTTTCCACGGAAAAGCCGTTGTAGAAGGACAGAGAAAGTTCATGGGAACACTATGGAACACCTATGCGTTCTTCGTGCTGTATGCGAATATCGATGATTTCGATGCAACAAAATATACACTGGAATACGACAAGCTGTCCGTTATGGATAAATGGCTTCTGTCTAAGCTCAATTCCGCAATCAAGGCAGTAGACTATGATCTGTCCAACTACAAGATTCCGGAGGCTGCAAAGGCACTTCAGAGCTTCGTAGACGATATGAGTAACTGGTATGTAAGACGAAGCCGTGAACGTTTCTGGGCTAAGGGAATGGAACAGGATAAGATCAATGCTTACATGACTCTGTACACAGCACTGGTTGAGATCTGTAAGACGGCAGCGCCGATGATCCCGTTCATGACAGAAGAGATCTATCAGAACCTGGTAAGAAGCGTGGACGAGAGCGCTCCGGAAAGTATCCATCTGTGTGACTTCCCGGTTGTAAATGAAGCACATATCGATACAGAACTGGAAGCTAATATGGACAATGTTCTGAAGCTGGTTGTTATGGGACGTGCATGCAGAAATACTGCAAATATCAAGAACCGTCAGCCGATCGGACAGATGTATGTAAAAGCTGATTTTGAAGTACCGGAATTTTACAAAGACATCGTAAAAGATGAATTAAATGTAAAGAATGTAACATTTACACAAGATGTTCGTGACTTTACTTCATATACTTTTAAACCTCAGTTAAAGACAGTGGGACCAAAATATGGTAAAATGTTAGGAGGTATTAAAGCAGCACTCGATAAACTCGAAGGAAATGCAGCAATGGATGAGTTAAATGCTACAGATGCCCTGAAGCTTGATATCAATGGACAGGAAGTGACTCTGTTCCGCGAAGATCTGTTGATCGAATCTGCACAGATGCCGGGATATGTATCTGAGAATGACAACGGAATTACAGTTGTTATGGATACAAACCTTTCCGAAGAACTTCTGGAAGAAGGATTTGTACGTGAGATCATCAGTAAAGTACAGACCATGCGTAAGGAAGCCGGATTCGAAGTTATGGATAAGATCGCAGTATCTTATGAAGGTACAGAAAAAGCAGAGAAAGTATTTGCAGACAATGCATCTACGATCGCAGATGAAACACTTGCACTGGAAGTTACAAAAGCAGTACCTGCAGGCTACACGAAAGAGTGGAAGATCAATGGAGAAGCTGTAACGATCGGTGTGGAAAAGAGATAATCAAAGCCCAGTTTGTTAGAAGGGAAGTAGAAAATGTATAATCCAAGATTTGAAAAAGACGTATTTAAAAGAGATGTACGGAACAATGTAAAGACATTGTTCCGTAAGGAAGTAGAAGAGGCAACTCCGCAGCAGTTGTTCCAGGCAGTTTCTTATGCTGTAAAGGAAGCCATCATCGATGACTGGCTTGCAACACAGAAACAGTATGAGAAAGACGATCCGAAGACCGTATATTACATGTCCATGGAATTCCTGCTCGGAAGAGCTCTCGGAAACAACCTGATCAACATGACGGCATATAAGGAAGTAAAAGAAGCTCTGGAAGAGATGGGAATCGACCTGAACGTGATCGAGGACCAGGAGCCGGATCCGGCACTTGGTAACGGTGGACTCGGACGTCTGGCAGCATGTTTCCTGGATTCTCTTGCAACACTGGGATATGCATCTTATGGATGCGGTATCCGTTACCGTTATGGTATGTTCAAGCAGAAGATCAGAGACGGCTATCAGGTAGAAGCACCGGATAACTGGTTAAAAGACGGCAACCCGTTCGAGCTTCGCAGACCGGAATATGCGAAAGAAGTACGTTTTGGCGGAAATATCCGTGTGGAATACGATGAGACAGGAAAGACACACTTCGTTCAGGAGAACTATGAATCTGTAATGGCGATCCCTTATGATTATCCGATCGTAGGATACGGCAACCACATCGTGAATACACTCCGTATCTGGGATGCAGAAGCGATCGTAGATTTCCAGTTAGATTCCTTTGACCGTGGAGATTATCACAAAGCCGTTGAGCAGGAGAACCTTGCGAAGAACATCGTAGAAGTGCTTTATCCAAATGATAACCACATCGCAGGAAAAGAACTGAGACTGAAACAGCAGTATTTCTTCGTATCAGCAAGTATCCAGGCTGCAATTACAAAGTTTAAAAAGAAACATGGTGATATCAGCAAACTGCCGGAGAAAGTAACATTCCAGATGAATGATACACATCCGACAGTAGCAGTAGCAGAGCTGATGCGTATTCTTCTTGATGAGGAGAATCTCGGATGGAATGAAGCATGGGATATCACAACAAAATGCTGTGCATATACGAACCATACGATCATGGCAGAAGCACTTGAGAAATGGCCGATCAATCTGTTCTCAAGACTCCTTCCACGTATTTATCAGATCATCCAGGAGATCGACCGCCGCTTTGTCGAGCAGGTAAGAGCACAGTATCCTGGTAATGAAGAGAAAGTAAAGAAGATGGCGATCCTGATGGACGGTCAGGTTAAGATGGCACATCTTGCGATCGTTGCAGGCTATTCTGTCAACGGTGTTGCAAAGCTGCATACAGAGATCCTGAAGAACCAGGAACTGAAAGATTTCTATCAGATGATGCCGGAGAAGTTCAACAACAAGACCAATGGTATCACACAGAGACGTTTCCTTATGCATGCGAATCCGCTGCTTGCCGACTGGGTAACAGAGAAGCTCGGAACAAAAGAGTGGATTACAGACTTATCCAAGATGAGCGGACTGAAGGAATGGCTGGATGACGAAGAGGCTCTGAAAGAATTCATGACGATCAAGTTCAAGAACAAAGAGCGTCTTGCAGCTTACATCAAAGAGCACAACGGTGTAGAAGTAGATCCAAGATCAATCTTCGATGTACAGGTAAAACGTCTGCACGAATACAAACGTCAGCTGCTGAATATCCTGCATGTAATGTATCTGTATAACCAGATCAAAGAGCATCCGGAGATGTCCTTCTATCCTAAGACATACATCTTCGGTGCAAAGGCTTCCGCAGGATATATCCGTGCAAAAGAGATCATCAAACTGATCAACTCTGTAGCAGATGTGGTAAATAATGACCTGAGCATCAATGGAAAGCTGAAAGTCGTATTTATCGAAGATTACCGCGTATCCAACGCAGAATGGATCTTCGCGGCAGCAGATGTCAGCGAACAGATTTCTACCGCTTCCAAAGAAGCTTCCGGAACAGGTAACATGAAGTTCATGCTGAACGGTGCACCGACACTTGGAACTATGGATGGAGCCAATGTAGAGATCGTAGAAGAAGTTGGAATTGAAAATGCATTTATTTTCGGCCTCAGTTCTGACGAAGTTATCAACTATGAGAATAATGGCGGATATAACCCGCAGGAGATCTACTTCAATGACTGGGATATTAAGAGAGTCGTTGACCAGTTGATGGATGGAACTTATTCACATGGTGACCATGAGATGTTCCGCGACCTGTATAATTCACTTCTGAATACACAGGGTGGAGACAGACCGGACAGATACTTTATCCTGAAAGACTTCCGCTCTTATGCAGAAGCACAGAAGAAAGTGGAAGAAGCTTACAAAGATCCGGATCGTTGGGCTAAGATGGCACTTCTGAATACAGCAAGCTGTGGTAAATTTACTTCAGACAGAACCATTCAGGAATATGTTGATAATATCTGGAAACTGGATTATGTTACAGTTAAACCAGAAGCATAATCAGTCAAAACCTCTCATACAGTGGTATGGGAGGTTTTATTATGCGAAAATACTTCAGACAGGCAGGCTATTTTGCTGCCATTCTTATATTACTTCCGTATGTGGTTACGATTCTGCTGAATGGCAGAAGCAGTTTGGCGCAGGACAATGGGACGAGCCCGTATGTGACCGTAAAAAGTGACGAAAAGAACAGAAAAATTTCACTGGATGAATATGGGATCGGGATTCTGGCTAAAGAAATTGAGGGAGATGCGGAGGAGGAAGCGTTAAAGGCACAGGCAGTGTTGATCCGGACCAGCATTTACAAAAGCATCCAGGATGAGGGCACCAACACTGTCCTGACGAAGGAATACTGGACCAGGCAGCAGATGGAGAGCAACTGGGGAGCAGATCATTATGGAGAATATTATGAGAAGATGAAAGCTGCGTGGGATGAGACGAGGGGACAGGTTCTGATGTATGACGGAAAGCTGATTCTGACCCCGTATCACCGGTTAAGCAACGGAAAAACAAGGTCTGGAAATGAAGTGTTTGGTTCGGAAGAGTATCCGTATCTTCAGAGCAGGGAATGTCCCGAAGATGTGGAGGCAAAAGAGGAGATGACCGTGTCCATGATCCAGGGAAGCGACATGGAAGTGACAGGAACTGACAGTGCCGGGTATGTGACAGCAGTCCGTTGTGGCAGTGAAACAGTAAATGGTGAAGAATTCCGGAGAACCTACCATCTTGCCTCGTCATGCTTTACGCTTCAGGATTATGACGGGCAGACAAGGGTTACGGCGAAGGGAATCGGGCACGGTCTTGGGATGAGCCAGTACACGGCAGAGAAGATGGCAGAGGAAGGGAAAACCTGTGAAGAAATCCTGCAATATTTTTTCACTGATGTCAGTCTGGAAGAGGTCACGGATATTGTGATCGAAAAAAACGAAAAGGGAGAATAAGTTGGTCATTTTCTGGCAAAAATATTGTCAGAGGTGATAGAATATGAATAAAAAGCAGCAGTCCTCTAATAAGAGGAGAAAAAGAGCGTCGATCGGTCTTGCGGTCTGCTTTGCCGCTGCTATTGTGCTTACAGGAGCCTATACATGGAGAAATTACCGGGCAAATGTGAAGGATGAGCAGGCAAAGATCGAGGAAGAACAGCAGGCGAAAGAGGAAGAAATCAAAAGAAATGCGGAAGAGACAAGCAGTATTGCAAAGAAAGCGCTGGAAGATGAAGAGCCTGTGACAAAAGAGGACAGCCAGGCTGCAAATACGGCAGCAGATGGAAGTACAGAGAACCGGATGGATACTTGGGAAACGGACAGCACGCAGACCGCAGGAACGGCAATGAACCTGAATTTCGGGGAGGACAGCCAGCTTCTGTGGCCGGTGGACGGCAATGTGCTGATGAGCTACAGTATGGATAAAACCGTATATTTTTCTACATTGGATCAGTACAGATATAATCCGGCGATGATCATATCCGGTGCGGTGAACGATAACGTGATCGCAGCAGCACCGGGTCTTGTAAAATCCATTGATAACTTTGCGCAGACGGGAATCACGGTGACACTGGATATGGGGAATGGCTACGAGTGCATGTATGGACAGCTCAAGGAAGTGCAGGTGAAAGTCGGTGATTATCTGGAAGCGGGCAATGTGATCGGATATCTGGAGATTCCGACCAAGTATTACAGTCTGGAGGGCTGCAATCTGTATTTCGAGATGTTAAAAGATGGTCAGCCGGTCAATCCGATGGACTATCTGGCTGAAGAATAAGAGCAGAAGAAAGGAAGAGGGGCTTTTTGGTCCCTCTTTGAAGCGATGAATTATACATATATTTTAAAATGCAAGGATGAAACATTATATACCGGGTGGACGAATGATATTGAAAAGCGTCTGGAAGCGCATAATGCCGGGAAAGGCGCAAAATACACCAGATCCAGGAGACCAGTGGAGCTGGTGTATCTGGAGCAGTTTGAGACAAAAGAAGAGGCGATGCGGCGGGAGTATGCGATTAAGCATATGACGCGGAGGGCGAAGATTGGGCTGGTGATGAGCTATAAAGAGACGGGGCAGTAGGGCATGAAACAGGAGAAGCAGATTTGCTTCTCCTGTCGGCATTTTGTGCAGAATAAAAAATTACTTCCGCAGCTTTAGTGGGGCGAGTTTTCTGGATTTTTCGAGGATGCAAGGTTTACAATAAAGAATACATTACAACAAAGTGGCATGCACTTCCGCCCATCACGAAGAGGTGGAAGATTTCGTGGCTGCCAAAATTCTTATGCTTATTGTTGAAAATCGGAAGCTTCAGTGCATAGATCACACCGCCGATCGTGTAAATGATTCCGCCGGCGAGAAGCCATCCGAATTCTGCACGTGTCAGATTGTTGAGAATCTGACTGAATGCGAGGACACAGATCCATCCCATACTAATGTAGAGGACGGAGGATACCCATTTCGGGCAGAATACCCAGAACCCTTTAATAATAATTCCGGTGATTGCAATACCCCATACAAGTGCGAGCATGATAAGTCCGGTTCTGCGTTCCAGTACCAGCAGGCAGATCGGTGTGTAGCTTCCGGCGATCAGTACGAAGATCATCATATGGTCGATCTTTTTCAGGATCGTGTTGACACGTTCGGAAAGATCAAAGGTATGATAGGTTGTGCTTGCGGCGTATAAAAGAATCAGGCTGACAGCATAGATTGCAAGCGAGATCAGGTAAATCCGGCTCGGTTCGTGGGCTGCTTTTATTAAAAGTGGAAATGCGGCGAAAATTGCCATCAGCATGCCGATAAAATGTGTGATTGCACTTCCTGGATCTTTAATATGTTTCTTTTTCATCACAAATCCCTCCCTAGAGATGAATAATTAAAACTACAACACGTAGTAATCAATACTACATTAAGTATATGAATATATTATACCGTTTATGCATAAAATGCAAGTGAAAATTGACTTTTTAAAAATTATTTGTTAGAATATAACGCGAATGTTACGATGCTCTTTACTTGTATTGTCACCAAGTAAGGAGTTTTTTATTGTGCATTGCGACGGATAAGGAAGATGTCGCAAGCGACCGTCGCAGGCGCGAGAATGCGCCCCGGCAGAGTTTATATGATGGAGTTTAAGGTCATATTTGTAATTGGTAATGTATTTAATAGAAAGGATAATGGATGGAAACAGTTAGATTTGAAGAAATGGGACTTTCGGAAGAGATTCAGAAAGCAGTAAGATACATGGGATTTGAGGAGGCTTCACCGATTCAGGCAAAGGCAATTCCGGCAATGATTAGCGGGATCGATTTGATCGGGCAGGCACAGACCGGAACCGGTAAGACCGCAGCATTCGGAATCCCGATTCTGGAAAAGGTAGACCCGAAGCTGAAAAAGCTGCAAGCGATCGTTCTCTGCCCGACCAGAGAGCTTGCAATCCAGGTGGCAGACGAGATCCGCAACCTGTCCAGATATATGCATGGAATTAAGGTTCTGCCGATTTACGGAGGACAGGATATCGTAAAGCAGATCCGTTCCTTAAAGAGTGGAACACAGATCGTCATAGGAACTCCAGGGCGTGTGATGGACCACATGCGCAGAAAGACGATGAAGCTGGATTTTGTACACACGGTTGTGCTTGATGAAGCAGATGAAATGCTGAATATGGGATTCCGTGAGGATATCGAATTTGTATTAAGTGGTGTTCCTGAGGAGCGCCAGACCGTGCTTTTCTCAGCAACCATGCCGAAGCCGATCATGGAGATTACGAAGAAATTCCAGAATAACGCAAAAGTGATCAAAGTTACAAAAAAGGAACTGACTGTTCCGAATATTGAGCAGTATTATTATGATGTAAAGCCGAAGAAGAAAGAGGAAGTTCTTTCCAGACTTCTTGATATTTATTCACCAAGGCTTTCGGTTGTATTCTGTAATACGAAGAAGCAGGTGGATCTTCTGGTAAATGCACTTCTCGGACGCGGATATTTTGCGGCAGGACTTCACGGGGATATGAAGCAGGAACAGAGAGACCGCGTGATGCAGGGCTTTCGGACCGGTAAGACAGAGATCCTGGTAGCAACGGATGTGGCGGCCCGTGGAATTGATGTAGATGAAGTGGAAGCAGTATTTAATTATGATCTCCCGCAGGATGATGAATATTATGTACACCGTATCGGGCGTACCGGACGCGCAGGACGCGAAGGAAGAGCATTTTCTTTCGTATCAGGAAAAGAAGTTTACAAACTGAAAGAGATCCAGAGATACTGCAAGACGAAGATCTATGCACAGAAAGTTCCGTCACTGAATGACGTTGCGAATACTAAGATGGAAAATATTCTGGATGATGTGGAGCGTGTGATCGAGCAGGAAGATCTGGACATGATGATCAATGCCATCGAAGAACGTGTCAATAATTCTGAATTTACAGCAATGGATATGGCGGCTGCATTTTTAAAGATCTGCTGTGGAATGACAGAGGATAACAAAAATACAGAGGAAAATGACTGGGAATTTGGAGATACCGGTGCAGGTGAGGATGGAATGGTACGTCTGTTCATCAATATTGGAAAGAAGCAGAGAGTACGTCCGGGAGATATTCTTGGTGCAATCGCCGGGGAAAGCGGAATGGATGGAAAGCTGATCGGAACGATTGATATGTATGATAAGTATACATTTGTTGAGGTGCCGAGGGAATATGCCCGTGAGGTACTGAATGCGATGAAGAATGTGAAAATTAAAGGGAAGACGGTGGCTGTGGAGCCGGCGAACCAGAAATAGGAGGTCGAGCCAGCTCGAATGCGCTGCGCTACTTCTCGCTGCAGGCTGTCGCCTAATAGGGATAAATAGAAGAGCCCCTGGAAGAATGAATAAATTCGT
>OLSL01002867.1_pt1 | contig 13113 bp, 9 predicted proteins | sample 1672511 | NCBI WGS metagenome assembly OLSL01 (sample SAMEA3136694, study PRJEB25190) | human gut metagenome | biome: human gut; feature: human-associated habitat; material: faeces | place: Austria | collected 2013
GAGGTAACTGTTCAGGGCGCTGACCGATCCCGTCACCGTATTAAAAGGCGTTGGTGCTTCCCGGGCCGCGCAGCTGGAAAAGCTGGGCATTGTTACCCTGGAGGATCTCATCCATTATTACCCCCGGGACTATGAAGACCGGACGAAGCTGGTCACTCTCTCCCAGCTGACCACCGAGGAGCCCGCCTGCTTCCGGGCCATGGTACTCTCCACTCCCCGCACCAGCTATGTGCGGAGAGGGCTTACCTACACCCGCTGCACCATCTCCGACGATACCGCGAGACTCCGCATCACCTGGTTCAATCAGCCCTGGATGAGCCAAAATCTGGTCCGAGGCACGGAATATTATTTCTACGGCAGCCTTTCCGGGGATGATCGGAAGTATGAACTGGTAAATCCTGTGGTAGAACAAATAGAAGCGCCCCCCACCGCCACCCGGTGCATTATCCCGGTGTATACCCTCACCAAGGGCCTCACCTCCCGGATGCTCCAAAGCCTGATTTTCGCGGCCATGGAGCGCTGTCAGGTGGAGCTTACCGACCGGCTGCCCGCAGGGGTATTGGAGCATGAGCAGCTTATGCCCCTGTATCCGGCGCTCATCGAGGTGCATCATCCCACCGCAACGGAAGCCCTATCCAAGGCACGGCAGCGGCTGATTTTCGAGGAATTCTTTCTCTATTCCCTGGGTCTTGGGCTTATGAAGGCCCGGCGGGGTCAGGAAAGCCACTATCCCTGCCAAAAGCCCATCCCCCGGTATTTTTATGACAGCCTGTCCTTTGACCTCACCGGCGCACAGAGCCGCTGTCTCAAAGAAATATCCGACGATCTTCTCTCCGGCAGTCCCATGAACCGGCTGGTGCAGGGCGACGTTGGCTCCGGTAAGACCATGGTAGCCCTGGGCGCCATGCTCCAGGCGGTGGAGAACGGCTATCAGGCGGTGCTCATGGCCCCCACGGAGCTTTTGGCGGATCAGCACAATCAGTACTTCTCGAAAATTCTCGCGCCCCTGGGCATTCCCTGCGTGCTGCTCACCGGCTCCACCCCCACTGCCCAGCGCCGGAGAATTCTGGACTACATCGCGGTGGGCGCGGCGAAAATCATTGTGGGCACCCATGCGCTGTTTTCCGGCACCGTGGATTTTTACAACCTCGGGCTGGTGGTCATCGACGAGCAGCATCGGTTCGGCGTTCGTCAGCGGGCCGCTCTGGCCGCCAAGGGAAACGCGCCCCATATGCTGGTGCTGTCCGCCACTCCCATTCCCCGGACGCTGGCGCTGATTCTCTACGGAGATCTGGACGTATCGGTCATTGACGAGCTGCCCCCGGGACGGCAGCCGGTGGAAACGTTTTTGGTAAGCTCCGGCTATCGGGCGCGGCTCAACGGCTTCATTCGGAAGCAGGTGGAGCTGGGCCGTCAGGTCTATGTGGTCTGCCCTGCGGTGGAGGAAAATCCCGAAACCGGTCTCACCGCCGCGGAGACCATGTTCGATACCCTTTCCCGCACCTTCCCGGATTTGAAGGTGGGATTGGTCCACGGAAAGCTCCGTTCCGACGCCAAGGAATACACCATGGCCGCATTTCTCCGGCATGAAATCGACATTCTGGTGGCCACCACGGTCATTGAGGTGGGCGTTGACGTAAAAAACGCAACGCTGATGGTCATTGAAAACGCGGATCGCTTCGGCCTCAGCCAGCTCCATCAGCTCCGTGGCCGGGTGGGACGGGGCAGCGAAAAGTCCTACTGCATTCTGGTGTCCGACAACCGAAATCTCGACACCAGAAAGCGGCTCAAGGCCCTGTGTGCCACCAATGACGGGTTCGCCATCTCCCAGCAGGATCTGGATCTCCGTGGCCCCGGCGACTTCTTCGGCAGCCGTCAGAGCGGACTGCCCATGTTCCATATGGCGTCGCTGGCCGGGGATATGGCGGTGCTCCAGCGGGCTCAGGATGCCGCGAAAACCTATCTCACCTCCGCCCCCGACCCCAGCGATCCCGCCAACGAAGCCCTGCTTGCCCGGGTGCATCAGCTGTTTGACGCGGCGGGCGACACCTTCAACTGATTATCAACATATCACATTTCTCCCTCCTTCTACATAGTCTAAGCGAGAAAGGATGGGCGCTGATTTCCCGCGCCCAATCCCGACAGCCATAGAAGGAGGGACTTTTTATGTGCGGAATTGCCGGACAGATTTCGCCCCAGGGACTGCCCCAGCGGGAACCGGGGTTTTACGATCATATTCTATCCACCATGACCCGCCGGGGGCCGGATCAGGAGGGCAGCTATTTTGACGGGGCCTGTGCCCTGCTCCACCGGCGGCTTTCGGTGATTGACCCCGGCCACGGCAGGCAGCCCATGACCCTGGGCGGCAAGACCATCGTCTACAACGGCGAATTATACAATGCCCCGGAGCTGCGACAGGAGCTTATCGATTTGGGCGAAACCTTTGACACCGCATCGGACACCGAAGTTTTGCTCCGTGCCTATCTCCGTTGGGGGGATCGCTGTCCGAAGAAGCTCAACGGCATTTTTGCGTTTGCCGTCTATGATCCCGACCGGCGCAGGCTGTTTCTGGCCCGGGATCCCATTGGCGTCAAGCCGCTGTTTTATGCCCAGCGGGGCGGCAGTCTGTTCTTTGCCTCTGAGCTCAAAAGCCTGCTCTGCTTCCCGGAGATTTTGCCGGTGGTGGACGCCCGGGGGCTCTATGACCTGCTGTTCCTGGGGCCGGGACGCACGCCGGGGTATGGGGTGTTCCGGGGCGTTTATGAGCTGGAGCCGGGCACCTGCGGCTATTTCGACGAAACGGGCCTTCATATCAGCCGCTATTGGCAGCTCCACGACGCGCCCTGCACCGATTCCTTTGAGGAAGCCAGCCAGAAGACCCGGTATCTGTTGGAGGATTCCATTCGGCGGCAGCTGGTGTCTGACGTCCCGATTGGGACGTTCCTGTCCGGCGGGCTGGATTCCTCCATCATCTCCTCGGTGGCGACGAAATATCTGGGGCATATCGACACCTATTCCGTGGACTATCGGGACAACGCCCGCTATTTTAGGGCCAACCATTTTCAGCCCAACTCCGACAGCGACTACATCGGCCTGATGGAGGATTATCTGGGTGCCAACGGGCACCGGATCATTCTGGACACCGATCAGCTGGTCAGCGCATTGTTCGAAGCCGCAGAAGCCCGGGATCTCCCCGGCATGGCGGATGTGGACAGCTCCATGCTGCTCCTGTGCCGCGCCGCCAAGAAAAGCTCCACGGTGATTTTGTCCGGCGAATGCGCCGATGAGATTTTCGGCGGCTATCCCTGGTACCGTGACCCGGAGATTCGCGCGGTGAACGGCTTCCCCTGGGCCCAGACCACGGACTATCGGGCGACGTTTGTAGCGCCGGAGCTTCTCAGTTGGCTGGATCCTAGGGAATTCGTGGACAATCGCTATCAGGAGACCCTGCGGCAGGCGGAAATTCTCCCGGGCACCGATCCGTTGGAACGGCGCATGAAGGAAATGATGGTGCTGAACCTCCGGTGGTTCATGCAGACGCTATTAGACCGGAAAGACCGCATGAGCATGTGGTCTGGGCTGGAGGTGCGGGTGCCCTTCTGCGACAAGCGGATCGTGGAATACCTCTACACCGTGCCCTGGCGCTATAAAGACTATCAGGGGCAGGAAAAGGGCCTCCTGCGCCACGCCTTCCGGGATCTGCTTCCCCAGGAAATCGCCCAGCGGAAAAAGAGCCCCTACCCCAAGACGTGGAACCCCGATTATATGGCGGCAGTCTCCCGGCTTTTGCGGCAGGAGCTGGAGAACCCGCGCTCTCCCCTGCTGGATTTTCTCAGCAAAGATGCGCTGCTGGGCCTGTGCAGCGAGAACCGCAGTCTCCCCTGGTATGGGCAGCTGATGACCACGCCCCAGACCATTGCGTATTTTCTCCAGCTGGCGCACTGGATGCGCAGCTATCATGTGGAGCTGGTGTATTGAATTTGAAAGGCGTGATGCAACAGAATGTTACATCACGCCCCTTTACCTATTCAATTCCCGATCAGACGCCCTTGCAGCGCCGATTCATCTGGTATAGAAATCGTACCATGTACTATCCGCCAGATTTGAATGCCACGCTTCGTGTCCATCCAGATCCACAAATGCTGTACCAGACGCCTCTTCATACCAATCTGCCAGCATAAAGTAAATGTTGTCATGTCCTCTCCGTCCTGGTTCCGGCGCCCAAAAGTTTGCCGTCTTTTTCGTTGCTTTTTGTATCAGAGAAAATCCAAATCCGCTTGCTTCTAACGACCACGCATCGGACTGAAGCAGGACATAACTGTACCCCACATGACTGTTTGCCTCTCCGCTTGTATACTCGTAGAGGTAATTATCATCCTTGACCATCGCCAGAATTTCATAGGCATACTCTGTGCCGTCCGCAGGAACCTCCGGGTACTGCGCCGTGGGCAGCGGCCCATCATTGAAGCCGCCCAACAGTCCGTGCTCCGTGCAGGCCTGCCCGCTGAGCGTATAGTCCGACATGTTTTCCTCCACATCCGTCCAAAACGCTAAGAGCAGTTTTTGCGCTTCTAGGGCGTCTACCGGGATCAGGGGATATTCCGTCTCCGGTTCCGAAGCGCTCTCGATGTGGGACGAAGGCAATGAGGCTGCCTCCAGAGCGCTTTGGTTCGATTCCCCGGCAGAGGAGTTTTCCACAGAATCTGCCGGTTTCCCCTGTGCGCTTGCCCCGCAGGCTGAGCATATTGTGACAGCCAAGGCTACCATGCATAGCTTCCACTTTTTCGTCATGAAGGCACCTCATTTATAAAAGTAAATCTCATAAAATTTTGCATCTTTGCTATTCTGATATGTACCCCCAATACTGGACACCCAGCATTGGGGGTATCTCATTTTGAATCAGATCGATTCCTTATGCGTTTAAAAGCCCTTCATACAGCCGCACATAATCCTTAGCCGGCTGCGACCAGGAGAAGTCCTGGGTCATGCAGCGCTTCTCCAGGGTCTCCCAGGTCTCGCCGTCCTGATAGACCGTCAGCGCGTCCATCAGCGCCCCGCGAAGGGCCTCGGGAGTATAGTCCTCGAACACAAAGCCCCAGCCGTCGGGATGATCCTGGTCATAGGGCTTTACCGTATCCTTAAGGCCTCCGGTGGCACGAACCAGCGGCACCGCACCATAGCGCATGGCCTGGAGCTGCGCCGTTCCGCAGGGCTCGATCAGGGAGGGCATCAGGAACAGGTCGATGCTGGACAGCACCTCCGCCGCCGACGCTTCGGAATAGGAGATCACAGCAACCTGCTCCGGAAACCGGGCTTCCAGCTGCTGGAGTGCTTCCTTTACGTCCCGCTTGCCGTTGCCGCAGACCACCAGCTCCGCGCCGTGCTCCAAAAACTCCGGCAGGACTTCCACCAGCAGCTCAAAGCCTTTTCGGGGCAGCAGTCGGCTGACGCAGCCCAGCACGGGAGTCTCCTCCCGCACCCTGAGGCTCATATTCTCCTGCATCCAGAGCTTGTTGAACACTCGCTCGTCCACGCTGTCCACAGTATAGGGCCGATGGACGAAGGGTGAGTCAAAGGGATTGATCTCCTCGTGAATGCCGTTGCGAATCCCCACGATCTGATGGTCGGCAATCACCTGGGACAAATGCCCCGATGCGTCCGGCGCTGCCAGCTCCTTTGCATAGGTGGGGCTGACGGTGGTCACGCAGTCAGCGATTTCAATGGCGCCCTTCATCAGGTTCACATCGCCGTCCAGCTCCAGGGTTCCCTGAGAGAACAGCACGCCGGACAGGCCGAACACGTCCGTCAGGGTCTGATAGCTGAAATCCCCCTGGTATTCCACATTGTGAATGGTAAACACCGTGCGAATGGGCCGAAGCGCGGGGTTCTTGAGCACCTTATCCCGGAGATAAAACAGCACCAGCGCCGTCTGCCAGTCGTTGCAGTGCACAATGTCCGGCATCCAGTCCAAAAACCGGATGGACTCGCACACCGCCTTGCTGAAGAACGCAAACCGTGCGCCGTCGTCGTGGCAGCCATAGAGCTTGCCGCGCATGAAATACACGTCGTTCTCCACAAAATAATAGGTCACACCCCGGAGCACCAGCCGGTACAGCCCGCAGTACAGGGGCTGAATGGCCACATCCAGGGTAAAATTCGTCAAAAGCTCCATCTGATCCCGGTACTTCTGGGGGATGGTATCGTAAAGGGGCATCATCACGCGGATATCCTGCCCCAGTTTTCTCACGGTCTGAGGAAACGCATAAGCTACATCGCCAAGTCCTCCATCCTTGGCGAAGGGAAACGCCTCGCTGACTGCATAGAGAATATTCATATTCCACCTCAAACTGCCGATTTCCGGCTTTTTTCCCCGCAAAATACGGGAAAAGAACCCACAGACTGCATATTGGTCTGTGGGTTCTTGCAAATTACTCCGCAGAGATTAGGTAATAGTATACAGGCTGCCCGCCGGAGAGCAAAGTGACCTCCGCGTCCGGGCAGGTTGCATGGAAGATTTCTTCCGCCACCTGAGCATCCTCCTCGGTGATGTCTGCACCGTAGAAGATGGTGATAAACTCGCTCTCCAGCTCCTTGGCCTTATCCGCCAGAGACTGGAGCAGCGCCTTGATATCCCTCTGGGTTCCGAACAGTGCGCCGCCGCACAGGGCCAGATAGTCGCCCTCATTGATGGCATAGCCGTCGAAATCGGAATTCCGGGCGGCATAGGTCACCTGCATGGTGGTCACATGGGAAATGGCTTCGGTGATAACCTCCACGTTCTCCTCCACAGATGCGGAGGGATCGAGGTTCAGCATGGCCGTAATGCCTTGGGGCACGGTGGCCGTGGGAATCACCACCACCTGCTTGTCGCTGAGAGGCTCGCACTGCTGGGCGGCCATAAAGATGTTCTTATTGTTGGGCAGCACCAGCACCACCTCGGAGGGGGTGGCGTCGATCATCTTGAGGATGTCTTCGGTGGAGGGGTTCATGGTCTGGCCGCCGGATACGATCTGATCTACGCCCAGATCCCGGAACATGGCCGCAATGCCGTCTCCTGCGCAGACGGATACCACGCCGTATTTCTTTTCAGGCTCAGCAATGACGCGACCCTCGGGCTGTGCCTCGCCGCGCTCCTGGGCCTCCAGTTCTTCTTCAATGGCCTCGAGATCGTCGGTGCTCATGGCCTTTTTGCCCGCTGCAATGTCCTCGCACTGGGTGCGCATATTCTCGATCTTGGCCAGCTCCAGGACGCCGTGCTTGGCGGCCTCGGTAAGGGCCTGACCGGGGATGTCGGTGTGGACGTGCACCTTAAAGATGTCGTCGTCCTCACCGATGACCAGGCTGTCGCCGATGCTGTTCAGGTACTCAGCATAAGCCTCCAGATCACAGTGTTCGCCCTTGCGGACGATGAAAACGGTATCGTAGGTAAAGGTGAAGTTGGACATATCCACCGCCACGGGAGCTTCCTCCGCCACGGTATCGTCCTCCCCTGCCTCAATGGGATTTCCCAGCATGGCAGCCTTCATACCCTCGAGAATCAGCACAAAGCCCATGCCGCCAGCATCCACCACTCCGGCCTTTTTCAGCACGGGGTTCTGGTTGACGGTCTCCTCCAGGGCTGCCTTTGCGCTGACAATGGCAACGTCCAGAATGGGTTCCAGGGCGTGGGTCTCGGCGCAAGCCTCAGTGGCCGCCTCGGCAGATACCCGGGAGACGGTTAAAATGGTGCCCTCGGCAGGCTTCATCACAGCCTTATAGGCAGCCTCTACGCCCTCGGTGAGCGCACCGGCCAGATCAAAGCCGTCGACGGTGTCCTTCCCCTTCATATACTTGGAGAAGCCCCGGAACAGAAGCGAGGTGATAACGCCGGAATTCCCCCGTGCGCCCCGCAAAAGAGCGGCAGCCGCGATCTCGGAGGCCTTACCGGCTGTTACGTCGTCACCGGCCTTTAGGAGTTCCTTGGACGCATTGCCCAGGGTCAGGGCCATGTTGGTGCCGGTATCGCCGTCGGGCACGGGGAATACGTTGAGATCGTTGATTGCCTGCTTATGCTTGTCAACATTGGCGGCGGCGCTGATAAACATGGTCTTCAGCTCTGCACCGCTGATAAATTCTTTCAAGTGTGTTGCCCCTCCGGGATGGGCCCGATGCCCATCGAAATCATTAGATCAGTCCACGCTGATGGAATCAATATAGACGTTGACGGTCTTCACGGGCACGCCGGTGGACTTTGCCACCACATAGCTGACCTCGTTGATGATCGCAGGACCAACGGCGGCAATATTGATGCCATGATCCATCACCACATGAAGGTCGATGGTAACGGACTCGTCTTCGTTATAGGTAACAAGCACACCCTTGCCCATGGCCTCACGCCGGAGCAGATGCACCAGTCCATCGGTGACCGAACGGACTGCCATGCCCTTCACGCCGAAGCAGTTGGACGCAGCCATACCTGCAATATTCGTAAATACATCACTGCTGATGGTAACAACACCTTTGTCTGTCTGAAAACGCATCATAAGGATTGACCTCCTTTGTCATGTGTCGCTATGGGTGCCCCGAAAAAGGCACCTCACGATATTCTAATATATTTTTATAGAAAGCACAAGAGGAAATTTGCATTTTCCCGCCTGCATCGGGATGATTTCCCGGAAAATCAGTGGGAAATCAGGCTCTTTTCCCACATTTCCGGCACCGGCAGCTCCAAAAGCTCGGCCACGGTAGCGGCAACATTGGAAAGGCCGCAGCCCTCTTGACGGAGTTCGCCGTTCCAGCCGTAAATCACAAAGGGAACCGGGCTGAGGCTGTGGGCCGTGCGCACCTGATATTCACCCTTTTTGTTTTTCTCCAGCATCACGTCGGCATTTCCGTGGTCGGCGGTGACAGCCAGCACATAGCCCAGCCGATCCGCCGCGGCGATGATCCGCCCCAGCTGTGCATCCAGAGCCTCCATGGACGTGACCACCGCGTCAAAATCGCCGGTGTGGCCCACCATGTCGCCGTTGGGGAAATTGCACCGCAGGAAGCCGAACTTCCCGGACTCCATGGCGGCAATCAGATGATCGGTGATCTCCACGCACTTCATGGCGGGCTTTTCGTTGAACGGGCAGTTGTCTGAGGGAATCTCCTCATAGGTCTCCAGCTTCTCGTCCACTTTTCCACTGCGGTTGCCGTTCCAGAAGTAGGTGACGTGGCCGTATTTCTGGGTCTCGGACAGCGCATATTCGTTGATGCCCTGGGACACCAGCAGCTCGGTGAGGGTATGCTCGATGTCCGGGGGCTCCACCAGATAGCGGGAGGGAATGTGCGCGTCGCCGTCGTATTCCAGCATTCCGGCATACAGAACGTCGTGGAACTCGCCCCGGTCAAACTTGTCAAAATTGGGATCGTCCATGGCCCGGCTGATTTCCAGCGCCCGGTCGCCCCGGAAGTTAAACAGGATCACGCTGTCGCCGGGCTTCACGGTGCCAACGGGTGCGCCGTTTTCCGCGATTACGAACTCCTGGAGATCCTGGTCGATGCAGCCGGTTTCCGCGCGGTAGGTCTCAATGGCGGTCTTTGCATCCGGGAACTGGCGGCCAACGCCATGGACGTGGCAGTCAAAGCCCCGCTTTACCATGTCCCAATCCGCCTCGTAGCGGTCCATGGTGATATACATCCGTCCGCCGCCGGAAGCGATTTTTCCGGTGAATGTATCGTCATTCAGCTCTGCCAGGGTCTGCTCCAGCTGCTCTACATAGCTAAGAGCCGAGGTAGCCGGGACATCCCGCCCATCCAGAAGAATGTGGCAGAAGACCCGCTGCACCCCATCCTGCTTCGCCTGCCGGAGCATGGTCAGCAGATGGTCAATATGAGAATGGACATTGCCATCAGACAAAAGGCCCAGGAAGTGCAGCGCACCGCCGGACTTTTTCACGCCCACGACCAGTTCCGTCCATGCCTTGGACGCAAAAATCACGCCGCTGCTGAGACTCTCCCCCACCAGCTTGGCGCCCTGTGCATAAATCTGGCCGCAGCCCAGGGTATTATGGCCCACCTCGGAATTGCCCATGTCGTCATCGGTGGGAAGTCCCACTGCGGTGCCGTGTGCCTTGAGCTTCGTATGGGGGCAGGTCGCCAGCAGATTACAAAGATTGGGGGTGCTTGCTTTCGCCACTGCATCGCCGGGGCCGCCATCCCCCAGACCGACGCCGTCCATTACCACCAAAACCACAGGTTTTTTCATTTGGTAAACTCCTTTTCAAGATACTCGGCGCAGAAACGGATCAGCACCGGACATAGCTCCTTCTTCTTTTTGCCGTCCTCGCCCAGCAGCTCCTTGCAGAGCAGCGAGCCGTACTGTTCCCGAAAGGCCTTCATAAACTCCAGGGATTTGAGCGATTTCCGGTTATTTTCGTCGCCGTATTCCAGTCCCAGGGCCATCAGTGCCCCGGTGACCGCACCACAGACATCGCCCCGGCGCATACCGCCGCCAAAAAACGCACCCAGCCGATAGGCTGTGTCCGGATCCAGATTCCATTTGTCGCAGCACGCACCCAGCACCGCCTGGCAGCAGTTGCAGCCGGATCCATGGAGATTTGTTGCTTTTTCCTGATAAGACATCGGGCTTTCCCTCTTTCAGCGGCCTACTTGCCGCATTTTTGTTCCATTGTACACGATTTGCGGCCAAGATACAAGACCAAAGCCCATGGAGCACGGCTTTTGCCGCACCCCATGGGCCTAGATTACAGAATAATGCAGATCAGTCCGCCGCTGCCCTCGTTGATGATTCGGCTGATGGTCTGCCGCAGCTTCATTCTCGCGTCCTCGGGCATCCGGGACAGCTTGGAAGAAAGCCCCTCGCTGACCAGCTCAAACAGGGATTTTCCAAAGATATTGCTCTCCCAGAGCTTTTCGGTGTTGCCCTCGTATTCGCTGAGCAGATAGTTGACGAGATCCTCCGACTGCTTTTCGTCCCCCACCATTGGCGTGAGCACCGTGGTGATGTCCGCCCGAAGCATATGGATGGACGGGGCTGAGGCCTTGAGCTTCACCCCATAGCTGCCGTTTTTCCGGAGAATTTCCGGCACCTCCAGATGCATTTCGTCGGTGGTGGGCATGACGATGCCGTAACCCGTGGCCCTTACCTGCTCCAGTGCCCCGGAAATCCGGTCATATTCCCGTTTGATCTCTCCCAGCTCCCGGAGACGGGACATCAGCTGCCCGTCGTCACCGATGTCCATGCCCGTTTCCTCGCTGAGCACCTGATAGAACAGGGCCTCCGGGAAAATCAGGCTGATGGCAACAATGCCGCTGCCGGGTTCGATGCTTCGTACCTCCATTTTCTCCAGGCCCGACTGTTCCGGTACCGCAGAAAACAGCTGCCGGGTATCCCGAAGATGGGTGGCCCCCTGAGAAAGCTCCTTTAGGCTCTGATACAACCCCGTTTTCAGCGGATGTCCCTCCGGCAGCGCCGTGACCCAGCCCGGAAGATAAAAGTCCAGTTCTTCCACAGGGAATTCATAGAGCAGCTGGCTTAAAATCTCCAGAATGTCCTCCTGCTCCATGGTCAGGCAGCTGACAGGCATCACATGAACGCCGTATTGGGTCTCCAGCTGCTCGGCCAATGTCTTCGTCTCCGGGCTGTCCGGATGGGTGGAGTTGAGCAGCACCAGAAACGGCTTTCCGGTCTGCTTCATATCGCCGATGGAGCGCGCTTCCGGCTCCAGATAGTCTTCTCTGGGAATGTCGGTGATGCTGCCGTCGGTGGTCACCACCACGCCGATGGTGCAGTGATCCTCCATGACCTTTTTCGTGCCCAATTCCGCCGCCTGGGTCATGGGAATTTCGTGGTCATACCAGGGGGTTGTCACCATCCGGGGCTGTCCGTCCTCCGTAGCCCCCACCGCTCCGGGCACCATATAGCCCACGGAATCAATGAGCCGTACCCGCAGCTTTGCGGTGCCGTCCGGGGAAATCTCCACCGCCTGCTCGGGGATGAATTTCGGCTCCGAGGTGATGGTTTTTCCGCTGCCGCTTTGGGGCAGCTCATCCCGGGCGCGCTCCCGGTGGTATACGTTGTCGATGGACGGGATCACCAGCTGCTCCATAAACCGCTTGACAAAGGTGGATTTTCCCGTGCGTACCGGCCCCACCACCGCCAGATAGATATTGCCGTCGGTGCGCCGCCCGATCTCCTCATAGATGCTGTTCACGCCTTCTCCTCCTTCCGGGCGTACTGGTTTACCGCCCTCTGGGAATCAGCAGCATTCCCTGGGGCTGCTGGTCCTCCGCAAGTCCGTTTGCCTCCATAATCGCCTGCTCAGTGGTCTTTGCCGCCTTGGCCGCATCCCACAGGGTCTCGCCGGGCCGGATCCGCCGGATTACCAGCCCCGGGCCGTCCCGCTGTTCGGCTGCTTCCTCCCAATCGGCCCCCAGCACCTCGGAAATCCGGCTGTCCCCAAAGGAATCCGCCTCCAAGGTGCCGCCGATTCGAAGCTCGGCCCCGCCAGAGCCGGTGGATGGGGTCACATGGAGCTCCTGAGCGCGAATTTCAAACCCGCATTCCTCCGCCGCCCGGGAGCCGGATTCCAGCTTTGCCTCTGCGCTGCCGCCGTGGAGTATGCCCTGACCGTCTTCCCACAAAACATGGGCCGTCACGGGCACGGAGAATGTTACATTCTCCCCTTCCCGGCTGTAGGTTCCCTCTCCGGGCAGACAGGTGCAGTAGAGTACCCGCTGAATGTCGCCGCTGACAGTCCCCCGGCCCACCGGCGAGAAAAACTGCCGGTCTAAGAGCGAACGATAACTCCGCTCCTCGGTCTCCGGGGTCAGGGTGCCCTCAAGACTGTAGGCGTCGGCCATATAGCCCATCTCCCGCCGAGCCCAGACCTTGGCCATGGACAGCAGTTGGAGCGTCACATTGAGGCCCCCGCCGTCCAGCGTTGGCTCCACATCCGCCCCGGTGAGACAGCTTGTCAGTTGGAGCTCATCCTCCTCGCCGCAGTCCCCCAGGTCGATGTACTGGGAAAAGGGCAGTGTGGCTGTTCCGGTGGTGAATGCGCCGTCGCTATTCTGATAGAGGATTTGCAGCTCCGCCTCCCCTTTCAGCACCGCGCGGGTTCCGGTCAG
>OLSL01002868.1_pt1 | contig 13103 bp, 7 predicted proteins | sample 1672511 | NCBI WGS metagenome assembly OLSL01 (sample SAMEA3136694, study PRJEB25190) | human gut metagenome | biome: human gut; feature: human-associated habitat; material: faeces | place: Austria | collected 2013
GCCGCTGGCGTTCCGGGGCTCCATTTCTATGGGCGATTTTGTACAATTTTTCCAAGCATTTCTTGGGCAACCTGCCACTGGCGGCTTCCGCGCACTGCAAAATTTCTGCTGTTCCGGCACAAAAGGGGCGCGAATGCTTTTTTCGTTCATAACTTTGTGATACCATACCTCTATAAGCATATCACTCAGACGGAGATCCTGCTATGGAACACTACGATTGGAACGAGGGCTGGCTGTTCACCCCCACATTCGACCCGGCGCTGGTGCGCCCGGAGTGCCCGGAGCTTTCCCTTACCCCGGTGCGGCTGCCGCACACGGTCAAGCCCCTGCCTTATAATTACTGCAATGAGAACGACTACCAGCGCCTGTGCGGCTACCGGCGGGAGTTTTTTGCGCCCAAAGAGTGGCTGGGCCGCACCGTGCTGCTTACTTTCGGGGCAGTGGCACACGATGCCACTGTGTTCTGCAACGGGCGGCGGATGTTCCACCACGGCTGCGGCTACACCGCCTTTACGGTAGACCTGACCGGTGCGCTGCGTCTGGGGCAGAAGAACGTGGTGGCTGTGCGCTGCGACAGCCGTGAGGATCTGAACATCCCGCCCTTCGGCGGGCAGCTGGATGCGCTGACCTACGGCGGCATCTACCGCGCCGTCAGTCTGGATATCAAGGAGCCCGCCTATCTGCGGGACGTGTTCATCGAGGCAAAGGCGGAGGGCGATTTCCGCATCTACACCGCCACCGTGGGCGAGACGGTCGGCTGCACCCTGCAGGCTGAGATCCGCAGCCCCGCCGGGAGCCGGGCGGTGTACAGCGGCGAGCTTTCCCTGCCCATCACCGGCACGCTGAACAACGTGCACCCGTGGAGCTTAGAGCACCCCACCCTGTACACCCTGACCGTGCGGCTCATCCGCCCCGGCACCGGCGGTCTGCCCGACCGGGTGCTGGACGAAAAAACGGTGCGGTTCGGCTTCCGCACCGTGCAGTTCGTGGCGGGTGGGCTGTACCTGAACGGTCAGCGGGTGGAGCTGCGCGGCCTTGACCGGCACCAGAGCTACCCCTATCAGGGCTACGCCATGCCGGACAGCATCCAGCGGCTGGACGCCCAGCTGCTGAAAAAGGAGCTGGGCTGCAACGCCGTGCGCACCTGCTATGCGCCCCCCAGCCCGGCGTTTCTGGACGCCTGCGACGAGCTGGGCCTGCTGGTGTTCCCCGAAATGCCCGGCTGGCAGCACATCGGTGATGAGGTGTGGCAGGCGCAGGCGCTGCAGAACTGCCGGGAGATGGTGTGCCAGTGCCGCAGCCATCCCAGCATCTTTTTGTGGGGTGCCCGCATCAGCGGCAGCCCCGACAACGAAGCCTTTTATAAGCGCACCAACGAAGCCATCCACCGGCTGGACCCCACCCGCCCCACGGCAGGCGCGCGGAACCACCGCAAGAGCCAGCTGCTGGAGGATGTTTACGCCTACAATGATTATTCCTACGCCGGGCGCGGCGCGGGCTGCGAGAACCGCGCCGCCGTGACCCCCGACACCCGCAAGGGCTACCTTATCAGCGAGTTCGGCGGGCAGAACTTCCCCGCCAAGCCCTTTGATGACGAGCCCCACCGTCTGGTGCAGGCGTTGCACCACGCCGCCGTGCTGAACGACAGCATCGCCCAGCCGGGCGTAGCGGGCAGCTTTGGCTGGTGCATGACCGACTACAACACCCACCGGGAGTTTGGCAGCGGCGACCGCATCTGCTACCATGGTGTGATGGATCTGTTCCGCAACCCGAAACTTTCTGCCGCCGTCTACGCCAGCCAGAAAACGCCCCGTGCCCCCTCCGACATCGTGCTGGAGGTCTCCTCTGCCATGACGCTGGGCGACCTGCCCGGCGGCGCAGCCGCCGCCTGCTGGGTGTTCACCAACGCCGAGAGCGTGCGGCTGTACCGCGGCAACGACTTTGTGGCCGAGTTTACCCCCGACCGCCGGGGACGCTTTGCCGCCCTGCCCCACCCGCCCATCGAGATCCAGGATTTCGTCGGCTCCCTGCTGGAAAAGTATGAGGGTCTTGACCAGAGCACGGCCCCGCAGGTGGCGGCCATCCTCAACGAGATGCGCCGGGACGCGCTGAACCTTTCGCCTCTCTCCCGGGCGCGGATGCTCTCCCTGCGGTTGAGCGCAAACGACCTGCTCCGGATGTACTACAAATACATCGGCGTGCTGGGCGGGCCGTCCAGCATTTACCGGTTTGAGGCAGTCTGGCACGGGCGCACCGTCCGCACCGTGGTCAAGGAGCCGGTGCAGTCGGTCCGGTTGGAATGCGTGGTGCACAACCCCATCCTGACCGACGGCCCCACTTGGGACTGCGCGGCGGTCAGCCTGCGGGCCATCGACCAGAACGGCAACCTGCTGCCCTACTGCGGCGAGGCCGTTCAGCTCAGCGTGGAAGGCCCGGTAAAGATCCTGGGCCCGGCCATCGTCCCCCTGCGGGGCGGCATGGCGGGCACCTACCTTGCCACCACCGGTGAAGCAGGCCGTGCCGTGCTGCACTGCCGGATGGAGGGCGCGCTGGATGTGGAGGCCGCCCTGACCGTGCGCAAGCGCTCCGGTGCAGAGAATGCCAATTAAATTTCGTCCTTTCATGGTAGATTTGCAATCTGTTCAAAGTTTTATCATGGTTGGCTGATATTCTATTGTTGTGAACAATCAAACGCCCTCTCCGTCCATGCGTCCGCGTGGCTGAGAGGGTTATTCTTGAGGACAAAGGACCGGAAATCTATGAGAGAGAAACTTCGTCAGTTTATGATCGGCCGCTATGGCACCGATGGCCTGAACCAATTCCTGAGCATTGCCTCGCTGGTGCTGCTCCTCATCGCCATCATCAGCCGGGTCAACCTGTTCACCTATCTGGGCGCGGCCCTGCTGATCTTCTGCTACTACCGCACCTTCAGCCGGAACATCTCCAAGCGCACCGAGGAGAACTACAAGTTCTACACCCTGAAGGACCGGGTGGACAACAAGTTCAAGGGCTGGAAAGAGCAGTGGGCCAACCGCAAGGTCTATCACTACTATCGCTGCCCCCAGTGCCGCCAGAAGCTGCGCGTGCCCCGCGGCCGCGGCCGCATCCAGATCTCCTGCCCCCGCTGCGGCACCCAGTTCATCAAGAAGAGCTGAGCCATGTTCGGATATGTTATCCCGAATCAGGCCGCACTCAGCCCGGAGGCACAGGCGCGGTACCGCGCGGCCTACTGCGGGCTCTGCCGCCGCATTGGCGCGCTGCACGGCACCCGGGGGCGGCTGACCCTGAGCTATGACCTGACTTTTCTGGATCTGCTGCTGTGCAGCCTGTACGAGGGCGAAAGCGCCTGTGTGACAGGCTGTGACCACTGCCCCATCCACCCCATCCGGAAGGTGGAGTGGCGTTCCAGCGGCCCCACCGATTACTGCGCGGACCTGAGCGTGGCTTTGCACTACTACAACGCGCAGGACAAGTGGAACGATGACCACAGCCTGCTGGGCCTGGGCTTTGAAAAGATGCTTGCTGCCCCCACGCAGCAGGCCGCTGCCCGCTGGCCCCGCCAGTGCAGCGCCATCCGCACCTGTCTGGATCGGCTGGCCCGGTACGAAGCCGAGGGCAGCGAGGATCTGGATGCCGTTTCCGGCTGCTTTGGGGAACTGATGGCCGAACTGTTCGATTACCGGCAGGACCACTGGTCGCCGGAGCTGCGCAGCATCGGCTTCAACCTGGGCAAGTACATCTACCTGCTGGATGCCTACGACGACCTGGCCCGGGACGAGCGCAAGGGCGCATACAATCCCCTGCGCACCCTGAGCAGAGAGCCCGGGTACGAGGAAGAGATGCGGGAGATCTTTGAGCTGCTGCTGGCCAACTGCGCCCGCAGCTTTGAGCGCCTGCCCTGTGTGGAGGACGTTGACCTTCTGCGCAACATCCTGTATTCGGGCGTGTGGCTCAAATATCACTGCAAAAATGCAAAAAAGAAGGACAAAACCGCCTAATCCCGGCGGTTTTCCTTGATTTTTCCGTTCCAGTCCTGTACACTAAAGATTGCTTGTGCGGCACAGCGGCCGCACAGATGGTAATAGAGACGTGAGGAAGTAGACCGATGAGAGACCCCTATGAGGTTCTGGGCATCCAGCGCGGTGCCAGTGAAGACGAGATCAAAAAGGCTTACCGTGCCAAGTGCAAGCGCTGGCACCCTGACCTGAACCCCAACGACCCCACCGCCGAAGAGCACTTCAAGGAGGTGCAGGCGGCATACGATGCCATCACCAAGGGCGAGACCGGCCCCCAGATGGGCGGCAATCCCTATGGCGGCTACCGTCAGCAGAGCTATGGCGGCTCCCAGCAGGGCTACAGCCAGCAGAACTACGGGTTTGACGGCTTCGATGGTTTTGATCCCTTCGGGTTCGGCTTTGGGTTCAACGGCTACAGCCAGCAGAGCGGTGCCAGCTACAGCGGCAGCGACTCGCCCGAGATGCAGGCAGCCCGCAACTTTGTGGTGAATGGCCGCTACGCCGAGGCACGCCGCGTGCTGGACGGCATGACCGCCCGCAATGCCCGGTGGTACTATCTTTCCTCGCTGGCCAATCAGGGCCTGGGCAACAGCATCGACGCGCTGCAGGATGCCCGCCGCGCCGTGCAGCTGGACCCCAACAACACCGAGTACCGGATGCACCTGCAGCGGCTGCAGAACCCCGGCCGCACCTACCGCACCCAGACCACCTACGCCCAGCCGGGCGGCATCATGCGCTGGTGCTGGAGCATGATCCTGCTCAACCTGCTGTGCAACTGCTGCTGCGGAGGCGGCTGGGGCTGGCGGTTCCGGATGTAAGCAAGACAGAAAAACCTCCCGTACTGGCGTACGGGAGGTTTTTCTGTTGACGTTAATAGATCACGATGGTGCGGGTGATCTTCTCGCAGGAGTAGTTGCCCGTAGCCTGAGCGGTCTGGATGTAGGTGCCCGGCTCGGTGGGGAACTCGGTGGACTTGCTGCTGAACAGGCCCTTCTTCTTATAGGTGTAAGTGACCTTCGCGTCACTGGCCACCACGCCGTCCGACTCCAGCAGAGCGCCGGTGTTGTGGGCTTCGGCCTCGGCCAGCGTCACAGCGGGCAGCTCCTCGGCCCAGTAGAGGCGGACGCCCTCCGTCTTGGGCTTGATCCGGAACATGGCCACACCGGCGGTGTTCAGGTCGCCGGACTGCAGCGCCACAGCACCCGCGATGTACCGGCCCGAATCCACCGGCTGTTCATCCAGATAGATGCGGCTGAACACGCCCTCAGGCAGGTAGCGGCGGATCATTTCCAGCGAGAGCTTAAGGCCCAGCGACATATCCTTCAGGGTGGGGATATAGAATTTCAGGGCATCCATCACCTTGACGACCTCATCGGCCACGCTCAGAAGCACGCTGACGTCGTTTCCGTCGATGAGCTGCTTGACATAGGCATAGACGTTGAACTCCTCCACCTGATCGGGGGTCTTGGACATCTTGCGGGGCAGGGGTATCATCTTGAGCAGGGTGCGGAGCTTATCGGAGAGCACGAGGGTGACGTAGCCTTTGGCTTCGCCCTTGACGCCCAGCACCACGCCGATATACTGTACGTCTGCCGGGCGGGTGACCACCGACAGCTCGAACGGGGAGCCATAGACCAGCTTGCCGGTGGCCTGCAGGCGGATGGAGACGGCTTCATTGGTCTCCTCCATCTGAGTCTGCGAAGCGAGGGGCAGCTCGGTCTGGGCCGCTGCGGCAAACGCCGGAGTCATCATGCTCAGCATGAGGGCTGCTGTCAGGAGCAGCGAGAGCATTCTTTTGGCCTTCATATGGACAAACCTCCTGTATTCATCATCTTCGCCGGGCGGGCAGATGCCCATGACCCAGCTAGAATAATTTTACCGCAAATCCCTGTCAGGGTCAATAACGGGATTCAAGCAAAAGGGCCGCTGCTCCGGATGGCAGCGGCCCTTCTCCGTTCTCTTACAGGATGCGCACCCGGATAACGGCGGGGATCGCCGAGAGCTTTGCAGCCAGCGCGGCGTCCACTGCGCCGGTGGCGTCCAGCATGGTGTAGGCCATGTTCTTCTTGCTCTTGTTCACCATGTTCTCGATGTTCAGGCCCGCCTCGGTGGTCAGGGCAGTGATCTGGCTGATCATGCCCGGCTCATTCTTGTGGATGATGCAGATGCGCTTGCCTCCGGCGCGGGGCTGGTGCACCTCGGGCATATTCACCGAGTGGGTGATATTGCCGTTCTTGAGGTAGTCGCTGATCTCCTGCGCGGCCATGACGGCGCAGTTGTCCTCCGCTTCCGGGGTGGACGCCCCCAGATGGGGCGTGCAGATGACGCCCGGACGGCCCAGCAGGGCCTCGGAGGGGAAGTCGGTCATGTAGCCGGACACCTTGCCGGTGTCGAGGGCCTCCAGCAGGGCGTCGGTGTTGACCAGCTCGCCGCGGGCATAGTTCAGCAGCTTGACACCGTCTTTGCAGAGGGCCAGCGTCTGGGCGTTGATGGTGTCCTTGGTGGTGGGCAGATAGGGCACATGGATGGTGATGTAGTCACAGAGAGGCAGCATATCGTTCAGGTTGACGCAGTGGCGGACCTGACTGCTCAGATTCCACGCAGCATCGATGGAGATGTAGGGGTCGTAGCCGTAGACCTCCATGCCCAGCTCGATGGCACAGTTGGCGACGCGGGAGCCGATGGCACCCAGACCAATGACGCCGAGGGTCTTGCCCTTGATCTCATTGCCCACGAACTGCTTCTTGCCCTTCTCCACGCTCTTTGCCATGGCGGGATCTCCGGCAAGGCCCTGCGTCCACTGGGCAGCGGCAGGCACGTTGCGGCTGCCTGCGATGAGCATTCCGATGACCAGCTCGGCCACGGCGTTGGCGTTGGCGCCGGGGGTGTTGAAGACCACAATGCCCGCCTCGGCGGCCCGGTCCAGGGGGATGTTGTTCACCCCGGCCCCGGCCCGGGCGATGCACAGCAGCTCGGCGGGGAAGTCATAGTCGTGGAGCTTGGCCGAACGCACCAGAATGGCGTCCTCGTGCTCCATGGTGTCGCTGATCTCGAACCGGTCGTCCAGCTCGGCCAGGCCGATCTTGGAGATCTTATTCATCGTCTTAACATGGTACATAACGACAGCATTTCCTTTCTTAATCTACCGAAAAATTGAGAGCCCAGCGAAGCGGGTCTTAATTTTCTTTGTCGAACTTCTGGATGAAGTCACACAGCTTCTCCACACCCTCGGTGGGCATGGCGTTGTAGATGGAGGCCCGCATGCCGCCCACGGACCGGTGGCCCTTCAGGTTGGTGAAGCCCGCCTTCACGGACTCGGCCACAAATTTGGCGTCCATCTCCTCGGAGGCGGAGCGGAAGGTCACGTTCATGTGGGAGCGGGAGCCCTTTTCGGCGGAGACGGTGAAGAGCTTGGCATTGTCCAGTACGTCGTAGAGCATCTGGGCCTTCTTCTGGTTGATCTTCTCCATGCCGGCCGCGCCGCCCTGCTGCTCCAGCCAGTCGCACATGAGACCCAGCATGTAGATGCACCAGCAGGGGGGGGTGTTGTACATGGAGTCCTTGTCGATCATGATCTGGTAGTCCAGCATCTTGGGGGTGTAGGGCAGGGCGCTGCCGGCCAGGTCCTCCCGGATGATGACAATGGTCAGGCCGGCGGGGGCCAGGTTCTTCTGGGCGCCGGCGAAGATCAGGCCGAACTTGCTCACATCCACCGGGCGGGAGAGGATGTCCGAGGACATGTCGCAGGCCAGGGGCACGGAGCCGGTCTCGGGGACGTACTGCCACTGGGTGCCCTCAATGGTGTTGTTGGAGCAGTAGTAGAAATAGGAGGCATCGGGGTTCAGCTTCAGCTGCTCCTGGGCGGGGATGTAGACATGCTTGCGGTCCTCAGAGGAGGCGGCGATGGTGACCTGACCGTACTTCTTGGCCTCCTTCATGGCCAGGTTGGCAAAGTGACCGGTCACGGCATAGTCGGCCTGGCCGGTTTTGCCGATGAGGTTCAGGGGGATCATCCCAAACTGCATGGTGCCGCCGCCCTGGAGGAAGAGGACCTTGTAGCCCTCGGGCACACCCAGCAGCTTCCGGAATTTTTCCTGGGTTTCGTCAAAAATCTTCAGAAAGATTTTGGAGCGGTGGCTCATTTCCATCACGGACATGCCGGAGCCGCCGTAGTTGGTGATCTCCGCACCGGCCCGCTGAAGGACCTCCAAGGGCAGCATGGAGGGACCTGCCGAGAAGTTGAAAACACGATCATTTGCCATAAGAATTACCCCTTTCTAATTTCAAACAGAGCAACCATTGCCGGGCGACGGCAATGGGAGTTATCCCGATTTTATTTATTATATCCGTCTAAACCGACCCCGTCAAGAATCCAGGGACCTTCTTTGCAAACCTTAGAATTTTCTCAAAAAAACCAGAGGAGGGGAGCCTGGCATTTTGTGAAAAAATGGGGGCAAATTGCCCTCTGCTTGTACTTTCTCAGGGGGATGAATGTCCGCAAAAGGGAGATTTCTCTGGAGAAAGGAGGGGAAAAAGGCCAGGGCACGGCGGGAGGCCGTGCCCTGGGAGGGGATAGGAAGTATTACACTTCTTCTTTTAGGAATCTGCGGTTTTAATTGTTACGCTGAGGGCCCCTCCGAACAATCCAGGAATGGTGACTTCCAGGGTCAGGTCTGCTGATTGGTCAGAAGAAATCACAATAGTATATGTTGCAGCTGAAAGATCACTCGGAAACGCCATTGCTACAACGTTTTCTTCTTTGTCTAAATAACAGGTGTTCCCGATGCCAATATCATCGAGGGAATCTTCAAAAGAGTATTCCGCCGTAGAATTCCTTACTATACGAGATATCTTGCTCACCCATGCCTGATCCGCTTCGTCAAATTTCAGTTCATAATAAGTATTGCCAGAAGAGTTTGTCTTCTTTTCAATACTGGGCGCCGTGGTGGGAACAGAAATAGAAGGTTCCTCGGGGCCTGGGTCCGGGTCTGTACTATCTGTCACCAGGTTTCCATCGCTGCCCACAGTGAAGGTCAAATCTTCGTAGCCAGTTGCCGAGACGGTGACAGCTACCTCTTCTCCAGAAGGAAAGCAGGCTACACTAAAATCGAGGTAGGCTGCGCCTTGACTGCCAATGCCGATTTTGAAGCCTTTCACATCGTCATCAAGAAAAGATGTTTTTTCACACAGATCACCATTTAAGGTGGCGGAGGTTACTGCGTTCAGATAAGCACTCACATCGTCATCGTTATCGCGGAAAGACACCCGATAATACTCATCGTATCCTGTTTGATGGGTAATTTCCTGAACCGTTGGGGGCTCTTTTGCTGTGGGCTCCGGGGTTTCCTCTTTTTCTTTCATCGTAAAGGTTACCGTCTGTTTCTCATAGCCATACGCTGCGGAAAGGGTCAGAGTATATGTCCCCGCTACGTTTGCCCACGATTCCGTAAACAGATTTTTACCGAGCGTTAATGTGGTTCCGTTGAAAGAATAGCCATAGCCTGTGCCTTCCTGACCCTCAGGGAGGACGGATCTTTCCTGCTCATTCGGCCCCGTCAGTTTTACAGAAGTGATGCTGGCGAAGAAATCACACGTGTCACCGCTGTGATGGCCGTTGCAGGTAATTACCACAGCCTCTCCCAGCGCAATGGGCTCTGCCGGCGCATTCAGAGAAACCTCCTCCAGCGCCTTCTGATACGAGAAGGTGAGCTTGGCGGTCTGGTAGCCCTCCACGGAGAGGGTCAGGGTGTTGGCGCCCAGCTCCAGCTTGGTTCCAAGCTTCTCTTGGTCCAGGGTGATGGTGCCCGCTGCTTTGTCAATGGTATAGGCGTCCGTGTCCAGTTCCGCGCCGCTGTACGTGGCGTCATTCAGGTAGAGCTTGCCCTGTTCTGCCAGAGCAGTCAGATATGCTTTATCCTTGCACAGGAATATAGGATCGGTACCCTCGGTGACGTGGGAGACCGCGGTATACTGGCCGTCCTCCTCCTTTACCAGGGTCAGGTCCGGCACAGGCTTGCTGGCGGTCTCGCTGAAGGAAGTGGTTTCTCCCAGCAGGTTGTCTTCCAGGACCTGCTTGACCGCGTAGGGGCGGTTGAGGGTGGTCACGGCACTGCCGGTTTGGATGTACTCGGCAAAGGACAGGTATGTGCCTCTGCTCTGCGCGGTATTGACGGCGTCAAAGTAGCCGCTGGCTGTGTAGACTTCCTCTGCCCCTTCCAGATAGACCGCGTCGTGGGTCATGCTGTCCCAGCGCTCCACAATGGCCTGGGCGGACGCGTTGCCGGTTTTCAGCTCGGTCATAATTTCTGCGTTGATCAGCAGGTCTGCCTGGAAGACCAGGTTTGCGTTCATGGTGTTGCTGCCGCCCTCAGACCCGGAACCGGAGGTGGCGCCGCCGCTGCTGGTGGAGCCGGACAGGGCGTCGATGGCAAGCCCCTTGGGCAGGTTGGCGGAGGCCGGGTCCGTTCCTTTCGTTACCTCGAATTTTTTCGAAAAGGACTGGAACCCGTCCGCGTATACCGTCAGCTGGTATGTCCCCTTGGTGGGGATATGATTGGTTTTGTCGTTGTACAGCACGAAGGTATCGCCAATCAGGTACCAGTCGTCAAGTTTGGTGAGGGTGGTGGTTTTGCCGGCGGGGTCGGTCAGGTCCACCCGGTAGATGGGCATGGTGATGCCGTAGGTCATATCCTGGACCTGGAAGTGGACATTCTTGCCAGATTCTACCGAGGCTTCGGTGAGGGTCATGGAGGGGACGGTTTCGTTTACCACGTGGATGGGGAAGAGCTTGCTCTCTCCCTGGGAGGTGACCCGCAGCTGATAGCGGCCGTTGGAGAAGAAGTTGCTCTGTCCCAGGGGGACCTGGATGCAGGCCACGGTGCCGCCGTTGTGGGGGTATGCCTTGTCCAGGGTGTAGTCCAGCTTCTCGTTGAGGGTGTTGTTTCTCTCATCCGCGGCCACCAGGGCCACGTTGGTGATCCCGTCCACCCAGGCTTTTTCCGCCTCGGTGCCGTTGGCGTAGTTGAACATCAGTTCCACGGTGCCGCTTACGTTATAGATGTTTCCGGCGGAATCGTCCTTCTTCAGAACCGCATCGGGAGAGTAGTATGCAATGGCATCCGCGTCCTGGTTGGTCAGGCTGAAGGTGGTCTTGCCGGGCTTGACGCGGACCTGTCCGGCGGCGTCGTAATTGGTCAGATGATAGTCCCAAACATAGACCGGACCGTTGGTCAGGAAGTAATAGGTCTCTGCTTTTTCTCCGACCGCCGGTGCCGTGGGATTGGCGTTGTCGGTCAGGGCAACCGTCTGGCGCTGGCTGCCCTTGGAGATCACCACTTTGGCGGGGTTCAGGGCGGTAATCTCCCACTTGACCAGGGAACCGTCGTCGGTGACTGGGGTGCAGGCGCTGGTGACATCGGTGCCATCCACGGTCACGGTGCAGTTTTCCAGGCTGTTGCCGTCGGTGAAGCGCACCGCCACGAACTGGCTCCAGCCCAGGTCCACCAGCTTGGTCTGGCTGGCCACCACCAGGTCCTGCTGGGTGGTGCCGCCGCCCCCACCGGAGGAACTGCCCCCACCGGAGGAGCTGCCTCCGCCGGAACCGCCGCTGGAAGAGGGAACGGTTTCCGTTTTGCCGGGGGAGACGGTTTTGTCGCCAGCCTTGATTCCGGTGACCCCGTCAGCGGCGGATACCTTGGTTCCCTGGGTGGAGACTGTCACTTGGCTGGCATTGGCCTGGACGGAGGAGACCTTGCCGTTGCCGGTGATCCGGGTGTTCTCGGCCGCCACGGTAATGGCGTCCACGGCGGCCCCCTTCTCAACGGTGATGTGGGCGGACTCGGACACGAGTACCCGGTCTACCTTACCGTCGATGGAGAGGTCAGACTGAACCGTGACCGTCCCCAGATCGCAGGCAGAGGCGTCCAGACGGGTGGTGCCATTGGGGTTTGCCACCACGGTGCCGCTGCCGGCGGAGGTGCCGGTGAGCTGGACGCCCTCTCCGCCGCCGCGGATGACGATCCGTCCCGTTACACGGACGTTGTCCAGGGAGACGTTGGCCGCGCCATCGGCCAGGATCAGGTCCCCGTGAACCGTCAAGTGGTCCAGGGAGACGGCGTCCCCCCGGACAATCACATTGCCCGCCACCATCCGGGCCGCGGGGCCGCTCTGGTCCACATAGGTGCCGGCCAGATTGCTGATGACCTGGGCAAACTCCGCCCGGGTGATCTGGGACTTGGGGTTGAGCTTGCCATTGGAGCCGGTGACGTAGCCGTTCTCCACCAGGGCGGCCACCGCGTTTGCGGCCCAGGAGGAGACCTCTCCCTTGTCCGGGAAGGTGTTCAGCGCGTCGGTGTCCTCCGCCTCCAGCACAAAGGCCCGGGCCAGCACGGCGAAGGCCTGCTCCCGGGTGATGGGCTGATTGGGCCGCAAGGCGCCGTTGTCCCCTTGGAAGGTCCCCATCTGCACGGCCTTGGCCAGCTCTTCATAGTACCAGTCTGTGGGTGCCACATCCTCATAACCGGACAGGGAGGCCGTGGCTGTGGCGCCGAAAGCCCGGTTGACCATGGTGGCCATCTGGGCCCGGGTCAGCAGGCCGGTGGGATTGATTTTTCCATCGTAACCGTTCAGCAGTCCATTTTCCACGGCCTGGCTCAGGGCCGGGGCCGACCAGTCCGACGGAAAATCCGTAAAGTCGTCTGCTGTGGCAGCCACAGCAGGGGTTGATAGGAGCAGAGCCCCTATCAACCCCATGATAACAGGGTTCTTGTCTCTCATTGTGTTCCTCCTATGGATGGGATTAGCTAACGCTAATTCTTGGGGTGAAAAGGGCCTTCTGCCGCAGAGGCGGCAGAAGGTGATTAGCGAATGCTAACCAACGAGCCTTAGTGTAGCACGGCGGTTTTTTCCTGTCAATTCCGTCCCCGCTGGAAATCCGCCGGAAACGCCCAAAAATCCAGGGAGAAACCCAGTAAAAAACGCTGCCCTGGGGCAGCGCGGCAAAGGGGGAAGACAGCCCGGCCGACCGGGAAAGTCACAAAAGTTCTTGTTTTCCCTCTTGCTATTTTCGACAAATATTGTTACAATAAA
>OLSL01002884.1_pt1 | contig 13054 bp, 5 predicted proteins | sample 1672511 | NCBI WGS metagenome assembly OLSL01 (sample SAMEA3136694, study PRJEB25190) | human gut metagenome | biome: human gut; feature: human-associated habitat; material: faeces | place: Austria | collected 2013
CCGCCTGCCCTCCGCGATGGACAACCGCCCCCTCAAGTGGGACGAGTTTACCCAGCGCATCGGCCAAACCGTCGGCGTCCCCCGGGACGAATGACAAGGCCAGCCCTTCGGCGAAGCCGTCGGCCTCTCCGAAAGCATCGGCAAAGCCGGATGCTGATAAGGATAAGGACAACGACAAGACGGAATCCAGCAAGAGTGAATCGAGCAAATCCGACGACAACAAGAAGAAAGACGATGAGAGCAGCAAGGGCAGCAGCTCCAAGCCGTCGAGCGGCAGTTCGTCTAAGCCGAGCACCGGCGGCTCCTCATCCAAGCCGACTGCAAAGCCCACCACAAAACCGACTGAGAAACCTTCCTCCGGCAGCAGCTCTGGCGGCAGCACCGTAGTAAAACCGACCGAGAAGCCCGCTGCAACAGCGAAGCCTACGGCGAAACCCACTGCAAAGCCCACGGCGAAGCCGACACCAGCTCCGACGCCTGCGCCTACTCCGGAGCCGACACCGGCTCCCACGCCAGCACCTACCCCGGAACCGACGCCGGAGCCGGTGCCGGAAGAGCCGTATATTGTGAGTGGAAGCATTGTCGACGGCTTATTTGATAGTGTGTCAGCAGCACGAGATTACGCTGAATCGGTATGGGGCGATAAAATTCTTAACGGAGGAATTAAAGGTTACGGATGGGAACAGGTGGTGTATTCTGATGGAACAGTTAAATATACAATCTACTGGTATTGATACAGATGAAGAGAAAGAGGAAGAGCTTTATGGCCCTTTTGACGATATATCTTCCTTAATGGAAGCTCTGAATGCTTAAATAGCGGGCATCTGTTCTAAAAAACCGAATACCGTACAAAAAGAGGATTGATTTTTGTCGATCCTCTTTTTTCATGCAATCGAGGCCGCGCTACGGTATAGTGCGGCCTTTTCACATAGATAAATTCTGTAGGAAAGGAAATGGCAAAAATGAGAAGAATACGAAAGCCTCTCGCATGGGCGCTGTCCGTAATGCTAATTTTTACAACATTACCATTAACAGCGTTTGCAGACGAGGCAGCGCCCCCGGCAGGTACCACCGGGGCTGCTACCGTAACAGCGGCCGACCTTCCAGAACCAACGCCGGAGGCCACCGTGGAACCGACCGCAGAGCCGACGCCGACACCCGTACCGGAGCCCACAGCAACACCGGAGCCGACACCTGAAGCAACGCCCTCTGTGACGTCGGAACCGACTGTAGAGCCAACGCCGGCCGCCACACCGGAGGCAACAACGCCTCCGGATAAAGCGCCGGAAGCTGCGGAGCCCTCCGCTGTCCCAGCGACGCCGGAGCCTACAGTTGCCCCGACGCCCACGCCGGAGCCCACGGCAACGCCCGTGCCTGTCGCAGACCCCTACGTTGACCACTATGCGGTGATCGACTCCGAAACCGGCGCAGCATACGCGTGGCCGGTGCCGGAGCACTTCGAGGTCACGCAGCGTTACAGCGCAGAGCACAGCGCATGGGACATCGGCGCTGCGGCCGGTACGCCGGTCGTCGCCGCGGATGACGGCACCGTGACTGTAACGCAGAAGTGGAACGGCCTTGTTACCAAAGGAGATAATAACTCCTACGGCCACTTGGTGCAGATCACGCACGCGGACGGTACGGTAACGCTTTACGCCCACCTGTCGGAGATCAACGTTCGGCAGGGAGACACAGTTGTGCGCGGCCAGCAGATCGGCCGTGTCGGCGAAACCGGCTATGCAGACGGTGCGCACCTGCACTTTGAGGTCATCACGGCGACCGGCAAGGTTGATCCTGCCGACTATCTCACCAATGACGCGGAGAGGCGCTTCGAGGAGCTGCTGGAGTCCTACGGCGGCTACATTGGAGAGGATGGAAAGCTCTACACGACCGACGGCCGCGAGGCTATCGATAGGACGCTCGCCGAGATTGCCGAAGAAGCCGGGCTGAATCTCCCGGTTTTCTATGCCAATAATGTTACTGTTTCTGAGCCGCGCTCCACCTACCTTATGAATATCGGCTATGTCACCGATGTAGAAGGGGCTACAAATGGCTGGGGCGGCAAGCGTGTCAATGGAAATGTTGCCTACTGTGTCGAGCACGGCATAGCTTTGGGGTTAGGCGATAACAGCGGCTATATACAGCAGGATTTGACAAGGGAGCAAATGAACAGGCTAACACTCATCGATTACTGGGGCCGATATAAAAACATCGCCAACGTCAAAGGGTGCAGCGCTGTAAACTACAATTGGGATACGATTGACGTATCGGCCGAATACATGGCGGAATTTTATTGCCAGCTCCTGATTTGGGAAACCATTAACAGCTTCGGCGGCGATTTTGTTGGTGCATCGAGTGTATCTATTCCCAGCACCGTAGGCGGCATGGATAACGTCGCCTCGCAGTCTACCTATAACGCCTTCAAAAAGGCTGTTCTCGCGAAAGTAGACCAGTTTTATACAACACCCAGCATCGACGGTCAAACCGTGACGTTGAAGATGGGGGAAACTGTAACACTAACGGATACAACTGGTGCTCTCGCTAACTACGATGATACCCCTGTTGTAAATAGTTCCGGAGTAACTGTCACAAAAAGCGGAAACAAAGTTACGATTACAGCGACATCCTCATCGAACTCTACTGGCATAATTGCCTTTGGTTATAATGTCGATCGTGCTTATGATGACCAAGGGCCCGGCTACTACTACCAACACTCAGTCAGTCAGGATGTAATAACCTGTGGCTTCAATGGTGGTGACCCTACATCAATGTCTTTGACCGTCAATGTTCAGAAAAACGGCTCGCTGAAGATCGTCAAGACCTCGGAGGACGGCAATGTCGCCGGCGTGCGCTTCAACGTCACAGGAGACGGCGTGAACACCACGGTGCAGACTGCCGCCGACGGCACCATCACCATTCCGAACCTGAAAGCCGGCACTGTGCTGACCGTGACGGAGCTCACCTCCGATCAGTACGTGCAGCCGCAATCGCAGACGGTCACGATCAAGGCCAATGAGACCGCGACCGTGAATTTCTCGAATGTTCTCAAGAAGTGGACGGCCACGGTTACGAAGCGCGACAGCTCGACCGGTACTGCACAGGGCGACGCCTCGCTTGCAGGTGCAGTCTACGGCGTGTACCGCGGCAATGACCTGATCGATCAGTACACCACAAATTCCGACGGGCAGTTCACGACGAAGGAGTACATCTGCGGCGATAATTGGTCGATTCGCGAAATTTCGCCGTCCAACGGATATTTGATCGACAGTACCGTATATCCTGTAGGGGCAGAACCCGAAAACTACAGTCTGGAACACAATAAAATCGAGATAACAGTAAAAGAACAAGTTATCAAAGGAAAAGTGCAGATTCATAAGCAGTATGAGGTACTCAACGGACCGCCTGCCGACGAATCCGGCGCGGTTTTTGAGGTGTACCTCAAATCCGCAGGCAGCTATAAAGCCGCAAAAGAATCAGAACGTGACACAATTACGACCACCGCCTCCGGATATGCGACGACCAAAGACATGCCCTTCGGCACATACATTGTGCATCAGAGCAAAGGAGGCGCTGGCCGAGAAACTGTTGATGACTTTGAAGTTGTCGTAGCTGAAAATGGGAAAACCTATAGCTACGAGCTTTTGAACGAGCTGAAGAACGGTCAGCTGAAGATCATCAAGACCTCGGACACCGGTAAAGTGGAAGGGATTTCGTTCCGCGTTACCCGCCTGAAGGACAACTACAGCAAGGTCTATAAAACGGATGCCAGCGGGCTGATCTTTACAGAGACACTCCCGATTTTTGAGGACAACGCAGGCACTACTAAGTATCAGTATCTTGTCGAGGAGCTGGATACGGAAGAGACCTTTGGCTATGAGCTTCCTGACCCGCAGATTGTTACGCTGCAGGATGGCGGTGTGGCTGAAGTGAAATTCCATAACGTCCCGCTTGAGATTGGTACAACGGCAAAGTTCGAGAATGGCACAAAAGATACACAAAGCGCAGATGATGTTGTCCTAGTGGATACTGTAAGTTATTCCGGCCTGCAGATCGGAAAGGAATACACTGTGTCCGGCACTTTGATGGACAAGGCCACCGGCAAGCCCTTCCTTGATTTCGACGGCCATGAAGTCAAGGCCGAAACCACTTTTACTCCGGAGTCCCACGATGGTACGGTTGATGTCATTTTCAAGTTCAACAGCTTAAATATTAAGCTGGATACAGACGTTGTCGTTTTCGAAACGCTCTACCGGGAGGGTATGGAGTTGACGACGCACGCTGATATTGATGATGAAGGACAGACTGTCAAAATTCGAGTGCCGGAAATTGGTACGACGGCAATGTCTGAGGACGGACACCGCGTCGATCCGCTCGGCAAGGTTACGATCACGGACGAAGTTTCCTACAAAAATCTCAAGCCCGGAAAAGAATATACCGTATCCGGTGTTCTGATGGATAAAACTACTGGAGACGTGTTCCTCGACGTAGCCGGAGAGGAAATCCGTTCTGAGGTGATATTCACCCCGGAGAAATCAACCGGCACGGTGACGGTCGATTTCACCTTTGATGCAAGTAACCTGCACGGCACGCAGCTCGTCGTTTTCGAGTATCTCTACTATGACGGTCTGCTGCTTGCCACACACTCCGAACTTGAAGATGAAGGACAGACTGTAGAAATCAAGAATCCGAAGATTAGCACAATCGCCGTTGTTGAGGATGGCGGTAAAACTACCCTCACCGCAGACGATGTGCAGATCACGGATACAATCTCTTACAGTGACCTTACCGCCGGTGTGGAATACCGTATGACCGGCATCCTCATGGATAAGGCTACCGGTGAAGTTTTCCTTGACTTTGACGGTAAGCCGGTCACGGCCGAAGCTGTATTCGTGCCCGAAAGAGATGATAGCGAAGCCGGAGATGCCGATACGGGCGCTACAGAGCCCGAGAAGGGGTCTGAATCAACCGAAGAGGGGAAGGGACCGGGCGAACCAGAAAACGGCTTAGAGGGCGAAAGAGACGGCATTGCCGGCATAGTCGAGCTGACATTCACATTTAATTCCCTAAATTTGAAAGAGGACACAGAGCTGGTTGTCTTTGACGAGCTGTACCGCGTCGAGACGGATACTTTGATTGCTCAGCATAAGGACATTAACGCCGAAAGCCAGACGATCAAGGTACTTGTTCCGGAAATCGGTACAACAGCGACATCCGAGGATGGTCACCGTGTTGATCCGCTCGGTGAAGTGAAGATCACAGACGAAGTTTCCTATAAAAATCTCAAGCCCGGGCGAGAATACACCGTATCCGGTGTCCTGATGAATAAAGCCACCGGTGAGGTTTTTCTTGACGCTGCGGGCAATGAGATCCGCTCTGAAGTCGCATTTACTCCGGAGGAGCCGACCGGTACAGTGACAGTTGAGTTTACCTTTGACGCAAGCGACCTGCATGGTACACAGATTGTCGTTTTCGAAGACCTCTATTATGACGGTGTTGAGCTTGCCACACACGCGGACATTGAGGACAAAGGACAGACCATAAAAATCAAGAACCCGAAGATCAGCACCGTGGCTGTTGTTGAAGACGGCGGCAAAACCACACTTTCCGCAGACGACGTTGCGATCACGGATACGATCTCTTACAGTGATCTTACCGCTGGCGTTGAGTATCGCATGACCGGCATCCTCATGGATAAGGCTACCGGCGAGGTTTTCCTTGACTTTGACGGTAAGCCGGTCACGGCTGAAGCTGTATTTGTTCCCGAAAAGCTTGACAGTGAAACAGGGGACGCCGACACGGGCACTACAGAGCCCGAGAAGGGGCCTGAATCAGCTGAAGAGGGGAAAGGCCCGGATGAACCGGAAAACGGCTCAGAGGGCGAAAGAAACAGCATTGCCGGCGAAGTCGAACTGACATTCATATTTAATTCCCTGAATTTGAAGGAGGACACGGAGCTGGTTGTCTTTGATGAGCTGTACCGCGTCAAAACGAATACCTTGATCGCCGAACACAAAGATATTGAGGCAGAAAGCCAAACTGTCAAAATCTTTGTGCCTAAGATCGGTACAACGGCAGAGTTTGAGGACGGCAGTAAGGAAATCATCGCAAACAAAGAAATTGTAGTCATTGATACGGTTTCTTATAAAGATCTCAAGCCTGAACGGGAGTATACCGCGTCCGGCATTTTGATGGATAAGGCCACTGGAAGTCCTTTTCTGGATGCTGATGGAAATATCGTCGTCGGCGAGACTGTCTTTACTCCGGAAGAACCAACCGGCACTGTGGAAGTTGAATTCCGGTTTAATGCCAATTTTGTACAAAAGGATACGGAAATCGTCGTATTTGAAGATCTTTACTATGGAGATGTGCAGCTTGCCGCCCATGCAGACCTTGAAGACGAAAGCCAAACGGTCACAGTGCATCCTCTGCACGGCTTTGTTGAAATACTAAAGTTGAATAACATGGACAACTCCCCGCTCGCTGGTACAAAATTCGGTATTTTCCGGGCGGAAACAGATGAGCTTGTCGAGGAAATCGTTACCTCAGAGTCCGGCATGGCTAAATCCGGTCCCCTGCTGTTTGGACCGTACTATCTGCTCGAAATTGATCCCAGCTATGGTTTCCTTCCAAGTGACACCAGATACGACTTCTTCATTGATGAGGATGGCGAAATCATATCCTTTGAGATTACAAATACGGCAAAAATCGGAAAAATGGATATGTCTTACCACGAGGGGAACACGCCGCGCACTGGAGACACAAGACCAATATTGCTGTTTATACTGTTATCACTGCTCTCCGGATCAGCCGTTATAGTCCTTCTCGCCTTTAGAAAACGAAAAAGTGTCTCTAAGTTGATTCTTTCCCTGACACTGTCTCTATTGACGGTTGCGATCATGTCTGCACCCATTCACGTCGATGCGGCAACAACAGATACACCGGAAATCTCCGTGTCTGGTGATACTCTCACCATGATGAAAGAGATTACCTCTCTCGATAGAAATGAGCAGATCGAATTTGCCGAAACAATTACAGAAGATGGGAAAACCTATAGGCTGATCGACGTCAGTTCCTCTGTCATTTCCGATACTGCTGTGACGGAAGAACAAGTTCTGTCTGTTCAGAGAGAAGAAATTGTTGCAGACAAGTCTGCCTCTATTGCGGATACATATACACAGGATGGCGTTACTTACAGCTTAAAGGACATCCAATTCCAGCCGCACGAAATCACAGATTATACTGCAACAGTAACGGAAGATGTCCTGCTCGGTCCTGCTGTATCGCAACCGGATGCAGATGATAGTATCACGGTACCGTACCACATTGATGAGTATGATTTGACTCTTGACTGCACCTTGCCTTTGTCATCTGTGAGTTCCGGTTCACCTTACTGGCTGGATGATGTACGCATCCCGATGCAAATATACGATACAGGCGCTCTGTATATGGAATTTAATGGCCAAGTCTTACCTTTTGACGGCAGCACTCCGCCACTCGCAGGATTTGAGAATCTCTTTCTCGATTATCTCGGCCTGAGTGGCGACACGTATCGTCTTACATCTGCAGTTTGGGATGGTGACCCCTATACAGAGAATGGTACTGAGTGCAGAGATGCCATTATTTCCGGCTCCCGGCTTGTAAGCGATTACACGGCGCATTATGGAGGCGAAATAACGCTTCCGCCTTTCACTGTTTATGACGCTACAGCTACTTATGAGGCAGTGCAGACCGTCGAAACAGGAGGGACTGAGTACACAATTCAGGCCGTAGCGCAGTATGAGGAGGATCACAGCACATTGACTGCCGTGATCCTTGGAGCTGCTGTTGGCATTATTGGTATCGCAGCTGCCGTTGCCGTTATCCTGGCAATCCTCGCGAAAAAAAGGAAACGTAAAGAAACATCCAAATAACACAAAACAACGGAAAGAGGTTCAACACAAGCTGAACCTCTTTTTTCTAATTTGAAAGAGTGGAAGGAAGAATAAAATGGGAAACCTTTGGACAAATCTCACTGATGCAATGAACAACCTGTCGTCTGCCATGACCTCACTTTTGGTCCCTTTGGCTGTAGTAGTGCTGGTTGGATGCGGCCTTGTTATGATGATCTCTCAAAATCTGGCTGAAGCTGCAAAGCACAAAATCCAGTATGTCATAATTGGCTGTGTTATTGTTCTCGGCGCTACCTCCATCGTCCAGTGGCTGGCGTCGATTCTTGTTTTCAGTTGACCCCTTGCTGGCTTTTTTTCCTAGCGAAAGAAAGCCAGCTCCAAAAGGGCAAAATTGCATTTGCCTTTTTGAAACTGGCTTTGTGGGCAAATTTACCCACAAAGGGAAAATCCAGTATTCATGCGTATTTTTCAGTTTTGGAGCGATTAAAATGAATAAGAATTTATGGAACAGAATCATAAGAACCGTCATGCCTAAAATTGATGAAACAGAACCCGAGAACGGAATTATCAAAGAATTTCAAGACAAAACAAAATTGTTTCGTTTGAACAGACTATTGTCGGATCGACGGGTTGTTTTATGTCTGGCATTGGCTCTTCCAGTCGTGATCTTACTCACAGGAAACTATTTGTACAACATATGCACGGCGTCACTTCAGGCAGCTTTCTCCGTCTTCCAAAACGAATCAACTCATATAAGTTTTGGGTTAGAGAACTGCTTTCGCTTTCCTTCCTCCTCCAGTTATTATGTGCTGATCGTATTGCTTATCCTTATCCTTGAAATTGTACTTCCGTACAAAATCAGAACATCATATAAGGACTTTAACGTAGGGCAAAAAGGTACTGAACGCTGGGCAACAACAGAAGAGCTCCGGCAACAGTATGTCGCGGTACCCGAGAGAGATCAATGCTTTGATGGTGCAGGAGGTGTCCCCATCTCTTGGGATCGGGAACGCAACGAAATCCTCATAGATCGCTCTGCAGTGAACAACTATATTATAGGAACCACACGATCTGATAAAGGCGAAAGCTACCTGTTCACCGCTATCGACATTTATAGCCGAGCTAGCATAAAACCGTCCTTAATCTTATGTGACCCTAAGCTCGAAGTCTACAAAATGTCTAGCAAGACTTTGCGCAAGCGTGGGTTCATACCGATTCTGCTCAATCTTTCAGATCCACTGCATACGAATGGGTTCGATCCCATAAAACCTGCAACGACTGCATGGAAGCAGCACGACTTTGCTACAGCTGAACTACTTGTGCAATCGTTTTGCTATTCGATTTTTAATGCAGATGGGGCGGGACCTGCAGATGATCGTTTTTGGACTGATTCGGCCACGAATACGCTTGCAGCTCTGGTTTTAGCCAATATTGAAGATTGCCTATCGCTCGACGAAAAACTCAATGCACTCGAATACACTCGTTTTCGGCAAAGGCAGTCCTTATACAAGCAGCTTTCTCCGGATCGCCAAGAAGCAGTACGCAACGGACATGCAAAAATGGACTTTGAAAGTATTCTGGACGAGCGTAACACACCTATAGAGGATACCGTTCAGTGGCAGCCAATAGTGAGACACGAAAAGGAAATCTCACTATATTCGATCGCCGTAACATTCAGCACTTTGACGTCCATCCCTTACGGTCAAAATAAAACTGCTCTGGACGCGTATTTTGAAACGCGCCCCAATACCAATAAGGCGCGCCTCAAATATACAGCTGCTCATGTTGCTGGTGATAGAACAAAAGGCAGCATTTTCTCTGTTATGAGCACAAAACTTTCCGTTTTTATGTCCGAAGGCATTGCAAAGATGACGTCATTTTCAGATTTCGACCTACTGGATGTAGGCTTCGGTAAGCAACCCTATGCCATTTTCATCTCTTTGCCTGATTATGACTTATCAAATCACTTCATCTGCACAATTTTCATCAATCAGCTGTATTTCATCCTGTCAAAGCACTGCACCGAAAAGACAAATACCGGAAAGTGCACCAGAGAAGTTGTCTTCTTGTTGGACGAATTTGGCAACCTTCCTCCTCTGCAGGATATTGACCACCTTTGTACAGTCTGTCTCGGCAGAAACATCCGCTTCAATTTGATGGTTCAGAGTACTTCCCAGCTGGAAATCCTTTACGGCAAAAAAGCTCAAACAATTCTTGGTAACTGCGGCAATAAATACTTCCTATCCAGCGGTGACCGCGAAACGAGAGAAAATTTTTCGAGGGAACTCGGGAACCAAACTGTGGTCAACGTCAATCGCAGTGGATCAAAACTATCTCTACACAAATCCTTCACTGAAATGTATGAGGAAAAACCCCTGATGAATCAGAATGAATTAAACCACCTGCACGAAGGCGAAAACGTAGTGCACCGGATTATGACACGACACGATCTACAGGGCAACGATATTTTTTCCGCACCTATCTTTAATCACGGAAACTCGAGATTTCGGTACAGACTTCAATATCTTACAGACTCTTTTCCAAACCTCGAGGATATTCCTCTGGAGAGCGTACCATGGCCGGATACGCAGCATGTAGAACTACACACCTATGATCTTGACGCTCACTTTGACCGGCTTTCCGTTCAGGAAAAGGCCGCACAGCAGAGAGATGCGCAAAGACAAAAACAACTGCAAAGGAAGGAATAGGTTAAGAATGAGTTTCAGCGTCATGACTACTGCCGAGCAGCTGCTGACAGATTACGGAGAGTACTTTCAGCAAAATAATATTATCATCACAGCCCTTCGCTCCATTTTCTGGTTTGTCCTAATAATTTTAAAAGATCTCGTTGATATACTCGCAGGCATAATGAGCGCTGCATATCAACTCCTTACGTTTGATTTTTCGTCCTTGGACGGTTTTATCAAGCAAGGCACAGTTGATAGCCAATACTCCTTCAGCCAGTATGCTTTTGTTGGATCCCTTGTTGTTTTGGTTTTAGTTGGGATTGGCCTTGCAATGATTCTCGGTTTTCAGAACGTAAAAGGCACTACGGTCCTACGTAATATTCTTTTTGGCATTCTGGTGATCGCTGTGCTACCCACAGCAATGAACATGCTTAACAACGCATTTGCCAATGCAACAGATCTGGATGAGATTCCTTTGGGAACTATCTTTAAGAGCAATACTTACGATCTGCAATACATATGCACAACAGGTAATGGCATCTTCGAAAGTGACGGTGGTAGCGTAAAGATCAACAATTTTCCTGATAATGACGAATGGATTGATAGCCTACAGATAGGTGCCGTAATACGTGGTTCCGAGATCAGCGGCATTGATGATGTCTTTTTGAAAAAGCTGGAGTACAACGATGGTGTGGTAACTGTCGTTGATTCAACAGCAAAAGGCGAGTTGCCGTTTGGAATTTATTTTGAACCTCTCGCTACTGATTACTACTATCGCTATTCTGTAGACATGTTACCGATCTTTCTTGCCGAAGTGGCTACCATACTGGTAATAATTTTTACCACATTCAAGGTTGCCCGTCTCTCATATGAACTTGTGATTCACCGTCTTTTTGCTGAAATTCTGGCTCTTACAGATCTGGCCGGCGGCAGCAAATTGCGCGAGGTTCTGAAGCTTATTGGAGCTACGTACATCGTTCTTGCCTACTGTCCTGTAGCAGTTCGGTTATTCTTATCATTCCAAAATTGGATGTTCGGTACAGATTCACCTTTCGGTGATAGTATCATACCATCGTTCCTCTTGCTGGCCATTGCAATGGCCGTAATTGACGGGCCGAATCTGATCGAGCGTATTTTCAGTATCGATGCTGGTATCCAGAGCGGATTTAAAGCCGCAATGGCCGCTGTTGGCATCGGCCGCATGGCGTCTGGTACACTGCATGGATTAGCACATGGTGTATCGAGCATAGGCAAAGGCGTCAATCGTTTTGCGGATTCCCGCCGTACCACTCCAACAGCAAAGGATAAGCGATCCGCCTTGCGCTCCAGCCGCACATGGGATTATGTAAATGCATACAAGGACGGAGAAAATGCTGCAAACGATACAGCAAAACGTCATGGATCTTCCGGCCTGAAGTCTCAGACCACTGCAGGGAAGAAGCAAGGAATTCAGGATGCCTCCCGAAAGTTATTTACCAATTCCCGACAAGCTGCAGCCCAGCTATTTAAGGACAACGGTCTCACGTCGTCCAGCGATTCTCTCAATCCCGCCTCAAGTGGTACGATGTCAGCAGATGCGATTTCCTCCGAACAGGAGAAACAGGGTGCTGAAGCAAATCTGCAGAAGATTTCTTCTCCGTCTGCGGATCATACGCTGGAACATGCACTCCACACTGAAACGCAGAATAAAGAGGCAAAAGTGGCTCCGAGTGCTGCTGAAGCTACGAAAGAAAAAGCAGATGCAAAGGGCAATAAAAACCTCCAAAGCAAGAAAAACCTCGAGAAAGGGAATTCTGCTTCCCGCACTTCCGGCGCAGCCACAGCCTCCAACGGCAGTATTTCCAGAAAACACGATTCTGCAACCAAAGCGCGGTCCTCAGATCGTGCCCAGAATACTCAGAAAAAGAACAATCTATCTGCTTCACTTCGCGATCAGCGCCCTGCAGCGTCACCACGGAATAATCCATCGACCTCCACACAAGCGTTGCAATCGGATCGTCAAAACATCAAGGAGCCTGCATCATCTACGCAGCAGGCTCTGCGGAACCAGAATAAAAAGCCGTCTGTACCATCAGAGCATGAGCACTCAACCGGAACAGAAAAGGAAAACCGCGCAGAAAGGAAGACTAACCTGAAATGAGAAATTTTGTTCCAACTGAAGTGAAAACACAAAAAAAGTTTTCCGCCAAAATTTATATGTTTGATTTCTTCTTCATTCTCGGCTTTGTTGGGTTTGGGCTCTTGACGCAGAATATGGTCATTCCTTCTCTCCGTATTATCTTCCTTATTTTCAATTTTCTTCTTGGGCTGCTTTTATCAAGACGAAGCCCCTATAACCCGGGAAAAAGACTATACCAGTCCCTCTGGATTTACTTGCGGCGTCCCAGAACCGCTTATAGACCTTTGGAAACAGAAAAAATAATTTTGAAAGGCGATGAGAAGTTTGAAAACTGAAAAAAAGAACGGAATAAAGGCTCG
>OLSL01002898.1_pt1 | contig 12994 bp, 6 predicted proteins | sample 1672511 | NCBI WGS metagenome assembly OLSL01 (sample SAMEA3136694, study PRJEB25190) | human gut metagenome | biome: human gut; feature: human-associated habitat; material: faeces | place: Austria | collected 2013
GAAGAGAAGGAAGCTGTCAAAATGATGGCAGACACAGATAAAAGACGTATGACAAATTATAACTTTTACACGGAGCAGAAATGGGGGAAAGCCAGTAATTATACGTTGTGCCTGAACAGTTCACAGCTTGGATATGCCAGGTGTGAGAAGATAATTATGGAATGCAGTAAATAACTAGAAGTGATAATTATATGATGTGATATATCTGTAAAAACAGGAGGACAATAGGTAATGCTAGAAAAATATAGAAAATCAGCATTGTTGTGGAAATAATGCGTACAACTATCGCAATCTACTTTGCATACAGAATTAAATTATAAAATTTGCAAATGTTTATTGACTCTACAACCGATATAGAGTTTATGATATGCTCATATCAGATAAGAAAGAGGAAAATGCTATGGAAAAAAATCTTACAACTGGAAGTGTATTCAAAAATGTAATTTTGTTTTCCCTTCCATATCTGCTTTCCTATTTTTTGCAGACACTCTATGGAATGGCAGATTTGTTTATTATTGGGCAATATGATGGTGTAGCAAGCACAACTGCGGTATCTGTCGGTTCGCAGATCATGCATATGATTACTGTTATGATTGTAGGTCTTGCGATGGGAACAACAGTAAGTATTGCACAGGCAATTGGAGCTGATAATAAAAAACAGGCATCTAAGGCAGTTGGTAATACCACAGTTTTATTTATGGGAGTTGCTATCGTTGGAATGGCATTGTTGCTTATGCTGGTACACCCTATTGTATCAGTAATGTCTACCCCTGCGGAGGCTGTAAATGGTACGGTCACATATCTGACAATCTGTTTTATTGGTATTCCATTTATCACGGCGTATAACATCATTAGCGCCATTTTCAGAGGTATGGGAGATAGTAAAAGTCCGATGTATTTTATAGCCGTGGCATGTATTGCAAATATTGTATTGGATTATCTTTTTATGGGAGCACTTAAACTTGGTCCTGCGGGTGCTGCACTTGGAACGACTATTTCACAGGCTATCAGTGTGCTTGTATCAGTGATTGTTATTATAAAAAGAAAAAGTGTTGTACTAAGTAAGACAGATTTCATACCTCATGGTAAGGTAATGGGGAAAATATTATATATCGGTATTCCAATCGCTGTGCAGGATGGCCTGATTCAGGTTGCTTTTATTGTGATAACGATTATTGCAAACCAGAGAGGATTAAACGATGCAGCTGCCGTTGGCATTGTAGAGAAAATTATAAGCTTTCTGTTTCTGGTTCCGTCTTCTATGTTATCAACTGTTTCAGCTCTTGGGGCACAGAATATCGGAGCAAATAAACCAGAAAGAGCAATTGCAACACTGAGGTATGCTGTGTTGATTGCAGTTGTATTCGGAATATTGGCAACTATTACAATTCAATTTACCGCCGGATCAATCGTAGCTTTATTTACCGATGGAAATACATCAGATGGAGCAGATGTGATAAGGCTTGGCAGTCAGTATTTGCGAGGCTATATTTTTGACTGCATTTTTGCAGGTATTCATTTTAGCTGCAGCGGTTATTTCTGTGCTTGTGGAAAATCCGGATTGTCATTCTTACATAACATTCTGGCAATTGTACTGGTTCGTATTCCGGGAGTTTATCTGACATCAAGGCTATTTAAGACAACATTGTTTCCGATGGGACTTGCAACAGCAGCCGGTTCGTTGTTATCAGTTTTTATCTGTGTGATTGCGTTTTATGTCATATACCATAAAGAACCGATAAGGAAGGATCATCATTTCTTCGGATATCATTAAGTTCGTTATTAAGACGTTCTGCCCACTGACGCAGAACGTCTTCTTTTGTTTGATAATTTTTATAAAGGGAGGCACGTCCAACCTCCTTACCGCTGGTGAATTTACCTGTTGTAAGGAGCTTAGTATGTTTTGTCTTGAATCTTTGTCTAATGTATCTAATCAAAAGAAAGTTATAATTCTATATCGTTCGTGTCGAAAAAATGTCATTTCACGCAGATGGCATTTTTTTAAATGCCTTTTATTGTATAATATGATGTAAGTAAGATACAACGTATTTTTATAATCGTTTTACGAATCGTTTTACAAATTGTTTTACGAATCAATTATTATAGTGTTTTATAATGTTAAAAATATTGTAAAAATGTTGTCAAAAATACAAGAAGTGCGATAAAAGGAGGAAGAGTTTATGAGGTATTCAAACTTAAAAAAGCTTGCTGCAGTAGTATTATCTATCGGAATGGTATTTTCAAGCAGTGCTGTGACTGGTTTTTCAGCAGATAACAGCAAAATGATACCTACGATTGCTGAGAGCTCATATAGCCAGGCGGCAGCAGATATAGATGATAAATATGCCTATGATGGAAAATATGTAGATAGCTGGGGGAATACACGTAAGGGTAGTCAGCTTGGAGTGACATATGAAAAGGATGCAACAGATTTTAAATTATGGGCCCCTGCGGCAACATATGTAAAAGTTAATATTTATGAAGCAGGTGCGGGTAATACTAGTAATGCCTATAAGATTGGAGCTTATACATTAGAAAAGTGGCTTATAAATGGAGAATGGAATGGTATATGGACTATAAAACTTATAGGTGATTGGGGTGACTATTATTATGATTATACGATAACCACGACAGATGCTTATCATAAGGACAGCGATCAAACACAAACATATAATATTCAGGATCCATATTCGGTTGCTGTCAGTGAAGATGGAAAGTATTCGTATATTACAGACACTTCTACAATATCGCCAGAAGGTTGGGATAGCGACAGGCACGTATATGTTGATTCAACAAAAGCCAATACTGTTTACAGGATAAGTGTCAGGGATTTTTCATCAGATGCTGAATCGGGTATGACGGCTGGTGGAAAGTATAGTGCATTTACGCAAAAGGGTGCAAAAGTAAATAGTGCGGGAGAGCTTGTATCAGGTATCGATTATTTGAAGGAGCTCGGTGTTACGACAGTACAGCTTGCACCGTTTGCGGATTATGAGGCTGACAGTGAATATGAGATTTTAAATTATAATGCACCTGAGACAAGTTATGCTTCCAATCCGTCGGACTGCAAGACTGTAATAAAAGAATGTAAAGAGATGATTCAGGCACTCCATAGTGCAGGATTTTCTGTTGTGATGGAGATGCCTTATACGCATGCTTCAGAGGAAAATTCTCTTGAAAAGTCAGTTCCGGGCTTTTTTTACAGAATAAATAATTCCGGAGGCAGGTATACAACAAATACTGGATATGGCAATGAGTTTGCCACAGAGCGCAAGATGTACCGTATTTATATGGTTAATTCCATGAAATATTGGGCAGAGGAATATCATGTGGATGGATTTTCGCTGGATTTGATTGACTGTGTAAATATGAAATACAGAGGTACATCTCAAGTAAATAAATGGCTGGATGATATAAAGAAATCATTGGCAGAGGAAGATACCAATCTGGTTATCTGGGGAGATAATTATACCAAAGAAGAAAGGCAGAATAAGACTTCAGTTTATGATGAAATTATTGGTACAACAGGTGGTACTTATGGCGATAGAAATGAAAAAGCCGTAAAAATCTATAAGCAGAAAGCAGCAATGAAATATGCCACGCCGGGAACATTGTTTATGGATGGCGGAGAGGAAATGTGTAACAGCGTTAAAGAAACAGGCAGCAGTTGCCTTGAATGGAAGGATTCGGCAGATTACGCAGATGTAGTCTCATATTACAGAGGACTTATGCAGATACGAAAAGCATTTTCACCGCTTGCGAATAGTCAGGAAATAACAGATTCGGAAGCTTATGTGCTTGCAGGTACCAGAGCTGATGAATGGGACACTATGGCAGTATTAAATAATGATTCAGATGTGGCAAAAGAAATCACAATTCCGGTTCAGACAAGAGCTGCCACAGACTGGGTTGTTATTGCTAACGGCGAAAGTGCAGGAGTTACATCGCTTGGTGAAGTGTCTGGCTCAGTTGTAAATGTTCCTGCATATACTACAATGCTTCTTGTAGACAGGGAAAGCTTTGAGGCTGTGGCTGTAACCTCAGACAAAGGAAAAGTAATTGTTAATTATGTGATAAAAGATAGTGGGCAGAAGCTACGTGAATCGATTACACTTCAGGGTACACCTGGAACGAATTATGCGGTGCCTGGTAATATTAAGATTCCATCAGGATATGCTTTTTTAAGTCAAACAGGCAATAAAAGGGGTGTGTATACATCAGATACACAGACAGTTACATATTATTATGAAGCGATAAATCCAGATACAGTAGTAGACGGAATTAAAAATAATGGAGTGTACTGTAAGAACGCAAAGTTTAAAGTGACTTCTCCTGATTATACACAGGTAATGGCAGAAAATAAAATACTTACACCTGACGCTGACGGTGCTTATACTGTATCTGCGGCAGATAGCACACAGACAATAGCATTGACAGATAGTGAAGGATATAGCATTTATCTGTCTATTACAGTAAATGCAGACCACACAATAAATAACAGCGACTGCACAAAGGAATCGACCTGCTCTGTCTGCCAGCAAACATTTCCGGCACAGACAAGCCATAGGTTTAGTGCCACCTGGACGAAAGACGATATTAATCATTGGAAGGTGTGCGAGAATGACGGCTGTACGGTAACAACAACAAAAACAAAACATAGCGGTACAGATGATGGCGATTGTACAACGCCTGTAATATGTGAATGTGGTGAGGTTGTTACAGCAGCAGAGGCAGAACATATATATGATGAGTGGAAGTCAAACGGTAATGGTACGCATACCCGCAAATGTATAACTGCCGGATGTACAAAAGTAGAAACAGAAAACTGTGCGGGAGGAGAGGCAACATGTAAAAAGAGAGCCGTCTGCACAGAATGTAATGCAGAATACGGCACATTAAACCCTGCAAATCATAACGGCAATGAAGTATGGGAACAGACAGCAGAAACACATCAGAAAAAATATGACTGCTGCGGTGCCGATATTACTAATGTAGAAGCCCATATTTGGAAAGACGGTGTGTGCAAAGTTTGTAATTATCAGTGTGAACATACAGGTGGAAATGCAACCTGTACGCAGAAGGCAGTTTGTGATATTTGCCATATTGAGTATGGAGAAATAAATGCAGATAATCATACTGGAACAGAAAAATGGACACAGACCGCGACAGAGCATGAAAAGAAATATGATTGCTGTGGTAAAGTAACGTTAGAAAAAGAAAGTCATAAGTGGAAAGACGGCGTTTGTGAAGTATGTGGTTATGCATGCGTGCACAGCGGAGGAGAAGCAAACTGTACAAAGGGTGCTGTCTGCGAAAACTGCGGCAAGGAATATACAGAAAAAAATCTGGCAAATCACAGCGGCAAGGTAGTGTGGGAACAGACAGCAGAAATACATCAGAAAAAATATGACTGCTGCGATAAGGAAGTATCAGTAAGTGAAGCACATGATTGGGAAAATGGTGTGTGCAAAGTTTGTAATTATCAGTGTGGACATACAGGAGGAAATGCAACCTGTGTGAAAAAAGCGTTGTGTACAATATGTGGTGAAGAATATGGCACTTACAATATGAGTATACATGAAGACTTGCATTTAGTAGCGGCAAAGGAAGCTACTATGACAGATGAAGGAAATATTGAATACTGGTATTGTAATGCTTGTGACAGATATTACATCAGGCAGGATGGGCTTGTTGAAATTGAAAAATCACAGACTGTTATTGCAAAGCTTAAAGATACAACACCACCGGCAGATGTAACACCACCGGCAGATGTAACGCCACCGGCAGATATAACACCACCGGCTGATACAACATCACCAGCCGATATAACACCTGCGACCGATACGGATAAAGAAGCTAAGGCAGAAGCAGTAAAAGAACAGACTCCTGGTACGGGAGATGACAAACGTACATTAGCATGGCTTCTTATGTTTGTAATAGGAGGAGCAGGAGTAATAGTATTTGGTAAGAAAAATAAGTTTACAGATAAAATTTAAAATGGAGTAAAATAATAAATTGCTGGAATTCTGATTCATTTATAGAATCTGAGTTCCAGCTTTTTGTATAAGACAAAAATTTTGTGTTATAATGTTTTACAGGCTTTTTGATGGAATATTTATTTACGAGGAGGAAGCAAAGGGTGGATGAATTGAAGTGCAATAATTGTAAATATAAAACTAATGTATCCAATGTGTATTGGATTTATAGATAAAAGGGAAGAGGAATTCAACAGCATACTTATGTTTTGGAAGGTACAAGGTTTATATGACCGGGAAAAAATAAATAAATTACTAGATGATTTCGAACAGTCATATGACAGGCTTTTTAATCAGGAGTAATTAATTCTTTGTATGTAACTTCTTGTACTGTGAAGGATTAACTCCGGCTATTTCTTTAAAAACGCGGTTGAAGTGTGTGAGGTTGGAAAATCCGGTCAGCGTTGCAACCTCGGTGACATTTTTATCAGTTTCCTTGAATAAACGTTCTGCGTTCATTATGCGCGTGTGTTTTATATAGTCAACAACAGTACGGTTAGTATTTTTCTTAAATTCACGACAAAGATAGTAAGTACTTATATGAAACATATCTGCAAGAACATCAAGTGATATGTCATGTTCGTAGTTGTTGTTGATATAGTTAATAATATGCGTTGTTCTGTTATGTCTTTCAATACCAATGGTGCTCTCTTTCATTCCAAGAACTGTAATAATTATAAGATTCACAAGTGCTTCCATCTGTTCCTGCTTGTATGCTGAGGCAGAGTTCTGGGCTTCAAGAAAATAGTACATAAGCCTTCTTAACTTTTTTAATGATTCAGTATCAGACTTGTATACACAGTATGAGTCTGCAAGCTTCTGCCTCAGGGCATCTGATGAAATTATGTCCGGTCTGAAATAAAGTACAATCCTTGAAAATGTGCATCCTTGTTCACTGTAGGAACGATGCATAGTCTGAGGTGGGAATATAATACAATCACCAGCCTCGGTTTTATACAATTTATCGTCTATATAGTGATATCTTTCACCATTATCTAAAAAATACAATTCATAATAATCGTGATAGTGCGAACGTGTCATATTATCGTTGACGCTGGCAGTATGTGCTGCAGCTATGGATTCACCAAGTGACATAAGGTTCTGTGCTACATCTATCATAATAATCCTCTCCAATTCTATGTTTATTAAGAGCTGTTCTAAAGCTGCTCTTAACATATTCCCAGATATATTAACTGTGTAATAATTGTTTATATAAAGCAATATTTATATATTTCACAACTGTATAGTTATATTTAATATATTATAAGTAGTATACAACTAAAAGCTTGAAAGTGCAAGAAATGTAAAAAAACCAATTTATCCTGTCAATATCTGTATAGTTTTAATTATTGAATAGTTGTATAAATTAATTATAAACAAAACATAAACAAGAGATTATCAGATTACTGAAAGGAGATAAAAAATAGTATGAGAATATGTTATAAGGCAGGAAATGTAACCTATAACACTAACTATTATTCGGTTATTACAGATTCAGTAGAAATAAGAATATGGTTTCTCACAGATGAAATAATCAGAATAAGAGCCGGCTTTGATGGAGACTGGGATGAAGCTTCATATAGTCTTGCTATGACAGCATGGGACTCAAGAACAGATGAGTTTTTAAAGGGCTATAGAAAAAGAGTTGAAGTGGCATACTCAGAGCTTGTGGATGGAGCTGACAAGGCAGTTATTTGCGGAAGTAAGCTTCGTATAGAAATTGAAAAGAATCCATTCCGTATATGTGTATATGATAAAGATGGAACATTATTACATGCAGATATTACAGATCTTGCATATAGAGAGGATTCAAATAAAAGGCGGATACATACAAGCCAGATAGAAGCGGATGACTACTTTTATGGCTTTGGTGAGAAAGGGGGAGATATTAATAAGGCTGAAAAGTATATGAATATGGCTCCTGGTGATGCAATGGGCTATAATCCTAAGGAAACAGATTCGTTGTATAAGCACATCCCATTTTATATAAAGCTTTCAGGCTCAACCCATAAGGCAGTTGGATATTTCTATCATACAACAGCAGAATGTGACTTTAATATGGGACGTGAAAAGAGAAATTACTGGCATCGTTACTCAAGCTTCAGATCAGATGCCGGAGATATAGATCTCTTTCTTATAGCAGGACCTTCAATAGGAGAAGTAATAAGCAGATATACAGATCTTACAGGCAAGTCAATACTTCTTCCAAAGGCAGCACTTGGATATCTTGGTTCTTCAATGTATTATCCAGAGCTTCCTAAGGATTGTGATGATGCGATACTTGAATTTATAGATACTACCAGAGAAGAAGGAATTCCTGTAGATGGTTTCCAGCTTTCATCAGGATATTGTGCAGTAGAGACAGAGCAGGGAATTAAAAGATGCAGCTTTACCTGGAATCATAAAAGATTCAAGAATCCAGAAGAATGGTTTGCAAAAATGAAGGAAAAGGGCATAGTTGTTTCACCTAATGTCAAACCTGGAATGCTCCTGGTTCATCCGTATCTGGAGGATATGAAGAAAAAGGATATGTTTGTATATGACAGCATAAAGGATGAACCCGGTAAAGGTACATGGTGGGGTGGAACTGGAATATTTGTAGATTTCACCAAAGAGCAGACAAGAGAATACTGGAAAGAATACCTGAAAGAGGGACTTATAAAGTATGGCTGTGAATCAGTATGGAATGATAACTGTGAATATGATTCTATGGTTGATAAGGATGCAAGAGTGTATTTTGAAGGTAAAGGAAGTACTATTGGTGAGCTAAAGCCGGTAATGAGTAATATCATGTGCCAGCTCTCTAATGAGGCAGTAACGGAATATAATGAGAATATAAGACCATTTTCAGTATGCCGTTCGGGACACGCAGGTATACAAAGATATGCACAGGTGTGGGCAGGTGACAATCTTACATGCTGGGATGCATTAAAGTATAACATAGCAACTATACTTGGTATGGGACTTTCTGGCGTTGCAAATCACGGTTGTGATGTAGGTGGATTCTATGGAGAGTCACCAGAGCCTGAGCTTTTTGTAAGATGGGTGCAGAATGGTGTGTTCATGCCAAGATTTTCAATACATTCAGTAAATACTGATAATACAGTTACAGAGCCATGGATGTATAGTGGTATGAAGGATTATATAAGAACTGCAATTAAACTCAGATATTCTATGTCTCCTTATCTTTATTCGCTTGAATACAGAGCACATAAGACAGGACTTCCTATTATGCAGCCAATGTTTATGGTATTTCAGAACGATAGTAATACATATAATGAAGGCGTGGATTTTATGTGGGGCGATTCATTACTTGTAGCAAATGTTGTAGAAAAGGGTGCAGAGATAAGAGAGGTATATTTACCTGATACAGGAGATAAAAATATACGTTTTTATGATTATTATACCAGAAACGAATATGAAGGCGGCAAGACTATAAATGTACCGGTGGATATAAGTTCAATTCCAATGTTTATAAAGAGTGGAGCTATTATTCCGATGGCTGCTAATGAACTTAACAATCTTATGAATGATAAGGTTGATTCACTTCATATAATAATGGCACCTGATATAGATTCTTCATTTACTATATATGATGATGATGGAAAAACTAATGATTATAAGAATGGCAGCTACTTAAAAACTGATATTAGAGTTAAAGCTGGTGCGAAGACATATATCGATTTTGAATATGAAGGCAGTTATGAGAACACAGTAGAAACAATGGAGCTGGATGTGATACATAGGGAGAAAGCACCATTCTATGTACAGCTTGATGGAAAGGAAGTGCCACATTTCCTTCATAGAAGAAAATATGAGGAGAGTGATATCGGATGGTATTACAGCCAGACTAAGAAATCAGTGCAAGTAAAGTATCCTAATCCAAAGAAAAACCATCAGGTGCTTATATCATTTGAAGTCTTTGATATGATTGGAATGTAATAGCATCAGGCAAAAGCAGGCTGTTACGAAACAGGAGAAATAGTGCAATGCACAGCTTCAGGTTATTGTGCATAAGACCAGTAGCTGACATATAAAAAATGAGTGCACAGAAATGAGGTATAATATGTTGAAAAAAATGAAAAAATATATTGCTGTTTTGCTTACAGTTACACTTATATGTTCATTTGGGCTGACAGGCTGTGGAACAAATAGCGCATCAAACAGTAAGGAAGCTACCGCAGAAAATCCTATGGTATTAACGCTGGCACATGGTTTGTCAGAAAGCCATACAGTACATATAGCTATGCTGCAGTTCGCAGAAGAGGTTAAGCAGAAGACTAACGGAAGAATAATAATCAAGATATTCCCTAATGGACAGCTTGGTTCAGAGACAGAGAATCTTGAGCAGCTTCAGGCAGGTGTTATTGCTATGACAAAAGTATCAGCACCAGGTCTTGCAACATATAATGATGCTTATAATACATTTGGCCTTCCTTATATATTTAGTAATATTGAAGAGTTTTATAAAATAATGGATTCTGATAAAATGCAGGATTTCTTCCTGTCATCAGAAGATGATGGATTCGTAACCTTAACATACTTTACATCAGGCTCCCGTTCATTCTACACAAAAGATAAGCCTATACGTAAGCCAGAGGATCTTAAAGGAATAAAGATACGTGTCCAGGATATGAAGTCACAGACGGATATGCTTACAGCACTTGGTGGAACACCGGTAGCAATGTCCTATGGTGACATATATACATCCCTTTCAACAGGTATTATAGATGGAACAGAGAACAATGAAACAGCGCTTACAACAGGTAAGCATGGTGAGATATGTAAGGTGTATTCGGTTGATGAGCATGCCATGATACCTGATGTTATGGTTATGAGCTCAAAGGTATGGAATAATATAGAGCCGGATGATCAGAAGATTATACTGCAGTGTGCAAAGGATGCTACACAGTCTCATAAGGTTATGTGGGATAAGGCAATAGATGAGGCAGTAGCACAGGCAAAGGATATGGGTGTTGAATTTATTTATGATGTAGATAAGGAAGCATTCAGAAGTGCAACAGCAGGTCTTGTTACCGAGTATAGAAATAAGTATACAGGTGTTGCAGCTTTACTTGATAGAATAGATGAGATAAGGAAAGGAGAGTAACTATGATTAATATACTTGTTAAAGTTAAAAATGTTATGAATAAGATATTATCAGCAGCAAGTGTTGTTCTGCTTGTGTTTATGACTTCGTTAGTATTATGGCAGGTGTTTACAAGATATGTGCTTGGCAAACCAGCAGCATTTACAGAAGAACTTGTTAAATACTCACTTATGTGGACAGCCTTTATAGGTGCTGCATATGCTTTCTTTACAAGAGACCATATGTCACTCACTATTATTAAAGATAAGCTCACAGGTAATAAACGAAAAATATTATTACTGGTTATAGATGTACTTATTCTTTTACTTGCAGTGTTCGTGTTTGTAATTGGTGGATTTAAGCTGGCAATGTCAGCAAGGGCAGAGTATTCAGCACTTCTTGGTATTCCAAGAACACTTGTATATGCGGTATCCCCTGTTTCAGGTATCTTTATAGTAGTTGCACAGATTATTAATATATATGAAGACTTAACCGGTGTTAAGGTAGAATAGGAGGTAAATATGAGTATTGCAGTAACTACAGTAATATTATTTGTTGTATTCGGTGTACTTCTGTTTTTAGGGGTTCCTATTTCAGTAAGTATTATTGCTTCGTCAATTGTAACTGCCATGTCAACGCTGTCATGGGATCAGATAACATTCATAACCATGCAGAAAATGAATTCGGGTGTTGAAAGCTTTTCGCTTTTAGCAGTTCCATTATTCATCCTTGCAGGTAATATTATGAATAATGGTGGTATAGCCAAGAGACTTATTAACTTTGCACAGATATTCGTAGGAAAGATTCCAGGAAACCTTGCACAGGCTAATATTCTTGCAAATATGCTCTTTGGTGCATTATCTGGTTCATCAGTAGCAGCAGCTTCTGCAATAGGAGGATGTATGAGTCCTATTGAAAAAGAGCAGAAGTATGATCCTGCTTATGCGGCAGCAGCTAACATAGCCTCAGCACCAACAGGACTTCTTATTCCACCTACATCGGCATTCATTGTATATTCAACAGTTGCAGGTGGTGTATCTATATCGACATTGTTTATGGCAGGCTATGTACCTGGAATATTGATGGGTGTTGTATGTATGATAGTCGCCTTCATTGGTGCAAAGAAGTTAGGCATAAAGGCTGTTGGAAGAGATAAGTCAGTAAGTATTTTAAAGATATTTGTTGATGCTATCCCATCATTACTTCTTATAATAATTGTTATTGGTGGTATTGTATCAGGTATATTTACAGCAACAGAAGGTGCTGGTATTGCAGTTCTGTATTGCCTCATACTTTCTATCATATACAAGAGCATGAATTTTAAGACATTTGTAGAAATACTTAAGAAATCAGCTAAGGTGTCAGGAGTAATTCTTTTCCTTATATCAGCATCATCAGCTATGTCATTCGTTATGGCTTATTCTGGAATACCAGCAGCCATAAGTAACGGATTATTAAGTATTTCAACTAATAAGGTTGTAATATTCTTATTAATGAATATTATACTTCTGGTTGTTGGTATGTTTATGGATATTACACCAGCTATACTTATATTTACACCTATCTTCCTTCCTATCGCACAGAGCTTTGGAATGACAGATATCCAGTTTGGTGTAATGCTTATATTCAATATGTGTCTTGGTAATATTACACCACCTGTTGGTTCTGTATTATTCGTAGGCTGTGGTATTGAAAATGTATCAATCGAGAAAGTAACACCTAAGCTTATACCTTATTTTATTGGTTTAATTATATTACTTATGCTTATTACATTTATTCCAGAGCTGTCACTTGGAGTACCAAAGCTTATGGGATTGATTTAGTATAAAATAACAAGACTTTTTTCCTAATATTATATAAAACAGACATC
>OLSL01002912.1_pt1 | contig 12938 bp, 13 predicted proteins | sample 1672511 | NCBI WGS metagenome assembly OLSL01 (sample SAMEA3136694, study PRJEB25190) | human gut metagenome | biome: human gut; feature: human-associated habitat; material: faeces | place: Austria | collected 2013
TCGTTTTATTTGCTTTCATGCTGGCCAGTTCTGATTCAAGCTCAGATGCCTGTCCTTCCAGACTGTTGATCTGGCTGCTCACATCTGATTTGGAATCTGCAAAAGCCGGCATAGCCATTGCAAAACATAACGCACCAACAAGGATGCTGCCTGCAATTCTTCTGCTCTGTTTCACTACATAGTCCTCCTTTTAATTTGTTCGACCAACCTATTATAGCACTTTTGAAGGACTATTACAACATTATGAGCTAATTATTACGTAATTGTTTCAAATTAACCATTTTTTACTAAAATGCGTTTTAAAAAATTTAATTTTGATATTTTTTTATTTTTCACTATCAATCTTATAATCTCTTCTACAAATTTATTCACAATCTCCTTATAGAATCGTCTAAGCATACTCAATGCATCATTATTATACCTATAACTTTGTTTTTAGCAAAAATAGTTATTCAAAAAATGGTCTGATTAACGGCCATTTTTGCATCATAATAACCTTCAAAATTTATTTGTTAATATACAATTACCCCAATCTATGATATGATGAAGATAAAAATTTGGCAGAAAGGAGACGAAAATGGACGATAAAAATCCGATGATTGACAAAATGCAGAAAGCGACGACCGAATTATTTGTTTTAAGTGCACTTATGACGGAAGACATTTATCCCTATCGGCTTACGAAGGACATCAAAGCAATGACTTTCGGCTTAATAGAATATAGCGAAGCTGGTCTGTATCCCGTTATCAGTCGATTACTCAACGCCCAGATGATCTCCTCCTACACTGTTGCGCTTGAAAACGGGCGAAACCGCACGTATTATCATATTGAAGACAAAGGCCGGGCACACTGGCGATTATTAAAAAATGGCTATGACCAGTTTATTCGTATTTCTTATTTGATCACTGAAAAAAACGGCGATTAAAAATCGACCCTTCCGGAATATTCCGGAAGGGTCTCTGAATTAGCCGCAAAAACTTCTGTATAAGTATCACCACATTTTTTGCATGTATATTTGATAATTCCATCTTCGGTACATGTTGGCATTCTTTTATTCATATATTTTTTCTATGCACGGCTTTCTTTATACTCGGCAATGACAGCTTTTACCAGATTTTCGTCTGCATCTGCCCATTTTATGATATTCTCCATTGAGACACCGTCTACATACATATTCAAAATAACTACTTTTTTATTCGTCCGCTCGCCTTGCTGTAAAGTATACCCCTTGTCAAGGACAAATTAAGAAGAAGGGATTTGTTCTTTCTAGCCAGTAGATGGCTATATCAGTTTGTTTTATTACCTTCTTCATCATACATATCCGTAGAAGGGATTTTTCCCTTAATCGGATATATGCCTGTTGTTATATATTTATAGTATTCATTGGGAGAAAGCTTCGCTAATTCCCACTGATATCTATCATTGTTATAATAATCCATCCAATCGTCAATAATAGCACGAACCTCGCTATATGCTCCACATTCTTTTAGCCTGTCTCCTATATGATCCTTCATACGTCCAAAGAAACTTTCCTGAGGTGCATTGTCCCAACAATTTCCTCTTCTGGACATAGACTGTCTTAAGCCTTTATCTTTGACAAGTTGTATAAAACTGCAACTCGTATAATGGCACCCTTGATCACTATGTAAGATTGTTTTAGTTGTAAGGGAAACTCCATGCTTTTCTATCATCAGGTTGACTGTTTCCAAAACAAAATCCACTTCTAAAGATTCGCTTAACACATACGATAAAATTTGTTTTGTAAAGGCATCTATAATTGCTGATAGATAGCAGAATCGACCATCAAATGGAACATAGGTTATATCCGTAAGCAATATCCTTCTCGGACCATATTTTTCAAACTCCCGTTTCACAAGATTATCGGCAACGTTATTAGTTTTTATTGCTTTTGCCATTCTTCTGTAAGGATTTGCTTTTCTTATGTTACACATAAGACCATATTTCTTCATCAATCGTCTTATTTTCTTGACATTCATAACAACTGGTGGATTCATATGCAACAATCTCATATAGATTCCTTGAGCCCCTTTGTCATAACCTCTGAAGCTATATGCAGCTAATACCAATTCAAAATCAGCTCTATCCTGTGCTTCTTTTTCTGCTCTTTTATCCGCTGAATGTACCCAGTTGTAATAACCGGATCTTGATACTCCTGCTATTTCACAGAGCATCTTAACTGACAATGTATTATTTGCTTTATTTATCGTCTCATGGATGATTTCAAATTTGCTTTCTGAAGTCTCCATGACTAATCTCTCTTCCTCGAATTGTCCGCAATAATAATTTTTTTTTAAAACTCTACTTCTTGTCTTAGATACAAAAGCTCGTTCTGCATACGTTCTATGGATTGCGGTGACGACAAATCCTCTTCATTTGTTGCTTTCATAGGAATTCTTTTTTGTCTGTTTTCGCCCTCGGTAAAGCCATTGCCCGATAGAGCCTGACGCTTTATTCTTTGCACAATGTCATCTATCTGTTTTTGTCCAAAGTACTCTAGATTATATCCAAAATCCAGAAGAATTTTTCTTGGAGCGTTACCAGCCTGATAGCTGATCCAAAAATCCTCTTTAAATTTAGCTGTAAAATAAAGCTTGTTCTTTGTCACATTAAGTGTGTACGGGTTAGCTTTGAGTTCCTTAATTTGTTTCGGTGTGTATTCTTTCATATTTCCTCCGATAGATACTTTTATTATACATCATCTACCAGAAGAAATCCCTTCTTTTATTGTCCACTAACCAGGATTTTATCCCTTCTTCTTGTGTCCATTTTTAAGGAACCCTTCTTCTTATCGTGTCCATTCTATGGGGTATATTTTACTTCACCAAGATTACACATGATATTCACTTCCTCTCTGATACCATCCTCAATCGGAATACCATATTCTGCTTCCATGATTTTTATTTTATCCTTTGCCTTCATCTCCATTGACAACAGTACACTCAATAAACGATGCAACTGAAGTCTTTCGTCATGATTTGGAACTTCATCCGCCAAGCCAATCATAATGATATTTATCAAATCCAGTTTTCCGGCCCATGTGCGATGACCGATGATTTTATCATCTTTCAAATGAATATGATTCAGCGTATTCGCCTTGTTATTCATGCACACCCAGATTGAGTAAACTTTCTTGATATCGTTATAGTGTTGATGAACAAAATCCCGTTCCTTTTGAGATGAAACCATTCGACTGACATAGAAAATAGCTCTGTTCAGAATATCATACTCATCAGGATCATCCTTCTGTGCTTCCACATTGATAATGATCTGTGTGAGTCCATCTCTCATTCGAGCGTAAAATACAATGTCAAATCGTATAAAGCCTTCTTTTTCTTCTGTATTCTCGGTATTTAAACCGATAATCTTATCTCCCTGACGTTCATTTGTGAGTCCCGGTTCTACCGGAACAATTCCTATCTTTGGTTCTCCCTCTATCAAAGGAACTACATCCATCGGCTGCATCCCCTTGAATTCATCTACAGTATAGACCAGTATCTGCGCCAAAATATACTTATTGCCAAGTAAGCGTTTGGCGCTGTTATCATACTGAGCTGTGTCACTGGTCGCTTTCAGCGCATTCGTGATTTCTGTATTCACAGGATAACCTCACCCTTTCTCTGGTGATTTTATTATACTGGAATTGAGGTTGAATTTCAAGATAAGCACGCACATCCAGCTGAATGATTTCAATTCGGGACATTCCAAAAAATTACGACCACACATTTTGATTAACCCGTTGACTTTAAAATAAAATCTGCTATAATAAACTATGCTTTATCCATTCGTTTGCATACCGCGCATGTTCAGATGATAGATTATTGTAATTGTAAGTGAATCATCATCATAAGGGCTTGTACTGGTTTCGACGGGGATGTTGAAGTTTGAGAAGCCATCCGCAGACTCCGGAGCTGCGTTAAAAGCCGGAACCTAAATATAAAAGCAGACGATAAGTTAGCTTTAGCTGCCTAATTAGGCGCTTGTCGGCCCGGGACTGCTCACCATTCCGGTTACCGGCATCGAAGAAGGTGAGGACCTCCAGAGCTTAAGCTTTGCGGCTTTGGAAAATTTATGAAGCTACTGATGCTGTAGGCCTGTCATTAGGCATATGGCAGAGGGAATGAATGTATAATGACTGTGATGGGAGATGCTTGGATGGAGATATCTTCGGACCGGGGTTCGACTCCCCGCAGGTCCACTAAAACTGAACAAGTTAATCTCTGTATATGATATTATCGTATACAGGAATATGTTTTGTTTGGTGTATCGAAGAAAATAAAAGTAACGACATTGTATGTTGCGAAAGTAATCTACAGTGTCGTTATTTTTATGGCATAATTCGGATTTGAATTTGAAAAATCAGGATTCAAGGAAGATAAAGATAAGCAATTGAAAGCTATCTATTCCGATATTGAATTTATAGATATAATGGAAGCTGTTTGCTCTGATACCAGAAATTATGTTTCCGATAATGCCGGAGCTTCACTGGAACAATTTAAAGAACATATTCAAATAAATGACGTATTATGCGATTGGATAGAAAACGCGCCTGTTGACCATGTTATCAGCAAAATAGATACAAAAGTTATTAATAAAAAAATAATTATCATTATTGCATTTTGCATACTTATTTTTATTTGTTTAAGTATCCTTTCGCTAGAAATAAGAAACTGGATTATCGACGCAGCTTTTGGGAATCTTAAAGTAATCTCAAATTAATGGAGAAAAATGAATACACCAAAAAAAATCAAAAATTATTTGAAAAACATGAAATATCAGTTGTCGCTTGTTTATTCTAAAGAAGATGTTCGAGCAATTATGGATATCATCCAGGAACATGTTAATATTTTTTTAGAACAAAATCCATCCGCTTCTGAAGAAAATATTAAGCAATGTATTTGTGAAATAGGTGATTTTCTTCAAGTCGGCATAGAAAACATTGATTTTCACACATTAATGCAAAAGATAGAGGTAACTAATCGGGCAAAAAAGAAAAGTATATATTATAGCTATCTTCCGTCTCTGTGGAATAAATGCTCAAAAATTAACCCGCGGCCAAGCTTTTAGATTTACGCTGCGGGTTAATTTTTATATCCAATCATTTTTAATTGTTCTGACTCAGATATTCCTCCAGACAAATGCCCTTATCATACATCACCTTAGCCGCTTCCTTGCCGACATAGCGATAATGATCATCCTCAGCCGCAGCCCCCGTCACTGATTCCTTTCCGGATGGATAACGCAGGACAAAGCCATACTTATACGCATTGTCATTCATCCATGCCAGGACACTGTCTGTATCCTGTCCATAGTCTTCATCACCGGCAATATCAATTGCCAGACCGGTTTCATGTTCACTGGTTCCGGGCTTTACAATCACCTGTTCAGCCTTACTTGTTGCTTCTTCTGCAGAATAGCCTTCATCCTCATAATTCTGGATCGTATCGTCCATCAGCGCCTGCTGCTCTTCCCGTGTTCTGTATGCATCGCTGACGATCGGATAGATATCCTCCGATCTGGCCGCATCAAACATCTCCTGAAGATCTGTGAGAATACGTGAGTCAACAGACTGACCATTGCGTAATTCCGTCAGATCAATACTGTAATCATCAGCAATCGGATGGGTACTGTTCACCAGGAGCAGCCGCCAGTCTGAACTTGAAGCGGTACTGTCTGTTTGACCGTCAGATGTCTGATCTAATCCATCTGCGGATGCTGTATCTGATACACTCTCATCGCTCTGTGAAACATTGCTGTCCGCTGTCTCATCCGCATCTTTGGCGGCCATGACACTCTCCGGCGGCACACTGCCGTTATTCCCCATTGGATCCGTGCACAGCACAACCAGAAATATAACAACAAGAAACAAAGCCACTATCGATAAAATAATCTGCTGAAATGTCTGTCCTTTTCTACTATGGTACCTTGTATTTCGTTCTGAATAACGTGTTCTTCTTTTTCTCATATATCGCAGCCCCTTTATTTCTTAATATTATAGCAAAAACTTTGCATCAAAGTCTTGACCAAACTGTAAAAATTTTATTAATTTTTGTCTTATAAAGGCTGCATCCCGATTCGTCGATCAGCGAAGGCGGATCTTCATCTCACGCTCTGCTTCTCGCCGCTGATCCTTCTTGGCAATATCTTCACGTTTATCATATAGCTTCTTTCCTCGAGCAAGGCCAATCTGGACTTTCACAAGGCTGTCCTTGAAATACACCTGCAGCGGCATGATTGTATAACCTTTCTGGGAAACCTGTCCCAGAAGCTTCGTAATCTCGCGTTTATGCAGCAGAAGCTTTCTTGTACGAAGCGGGTCTTTGTTGAAAATGTTGCCTTTCTCATAAGGCGCTATATGCATATGCTCAATATAAATCTCTCCATGATCTGCATGAATAAAAGATTCCTTAATGCTGCACTTGCCCATGCGGAGAGACTTTACCTCTGTACCGTGCAGAACGATACCCGCCTCATACTTATCCTCGATAAAATAATCATGATACGCTTTCTTGTTATTGGCGATCAGTTTGGTTCCTTTTCCGGCCATTACATTTCCCCCTCTGCAAAAATGCTGTCCTCCAGCATAAAATTCACGGCTTTCGCCAGAAAATCTACATCTTTGACAATGATACGGACATGCTCACCCAGCTTGAAGGTTCTTCCGGTATCTTCTCCCGTTAATGTATACGTATTCTCATCAAAAATATAATAATCATCGTCCATATCCTGCAGTCTGATCAGACCCTCACAGGTATTCGGCAATTCCACATACATGCCCCAGTTGGTAATGCCTGAGACGACGCCTTCGTATCTCTGACCAATCCGTTTGGACATATACTCTGCCTTCTTCATCTTCTCAACTTCACGTTCAGCCTCATCCGCCCTGCGCTCTGTACTGCTCGTCTGAACAGCGACATCCGGCAGAATATGATGATAATGTGCCTGACGCCCGTCATCTAGCTGACCGTGAAGATTCTCCTTGATAATACGATGGATCTGAAGATCCGGATATCTTCGGATTGGTGACGTAAAATGACAATAGTAGGAAACTGCAAGTCCAAAATGGCCGAGATTTTCCGTTGTATAGCGGGCCTGCTTCATGGATCGCAGTACCAGTCTTGAAATCATGGTTTCTTCCGGCGTTCCTTCAATCTTACCTAACAATTTCTGAAATTCCATCGGATGAATGCTGTCCTGACGGATATTCATATAATATCCATAGTTCTTAATCAGGATCATCAGACGTTTAATACGATCTGTATCCGGGGATTCATGACTTCTATAAAGAAATGGCAGTTCCTGCCAGAAGAAATCCTCTGCAATGGTCTCATTGGCCATCAGCATGAAATCCTCGATGATCTTCGTTGCCGGATTTCTGTCATATGGATGAATATCCACCGGGAAATCCCGATCGTCCAGTTCAATCTTGGATTCAGGAAAATCAAAATCAATACCTCCGCGCTCCTTGCGTTTCTTGCGAAGAAGATCCGACAATGTCTTCATCTCTTTAAACATCTTCACCGCATCCGCATATACGACCGTTAATTCTTTGTCCCCATCCAATATACGACTAACCTGGTTGTAAGACATACGGTGATTGACTCTGATCACACTCTCCGTAATTTCATGGCCGATAATACCGCCCCGTTCATCCAGCTCCATCAGACAGCTGAGTGCCAGTCTGTCCATCCCTTCATTCAGGGAACAGATACCATTGGAAAGGGCATGGGGCAACATCGGAATCACCTTATTGACCAGATAGACGCTGGTGCCTCGCTTCAGTGCCTCTTTGTCAAGGGGAGATCCCTCCTTGACATAATGCGTCACATCTGCAATATGCACCCCCAGAAAATAGTGGCCATCCTTCATCTCAAGAGTAATCGCATCATCCAGATCCTTGGCATCTTCTCCATCAATGGTCACGGTCATCCGATCTCTCAAATCTCTGCGCCCTTCAGTCTCTTCCGGGCTGACAGATTCCGGAACAGATAAAAGCTGTGTTTTCACATCCTCCGGAAATTCCGTCGGCAGATCGAAGGCTTTCACAACCGCCAGAATATCTGTCTTCGGATCATCCGCATGGCCGAGAATCTCTGTCACAGTTCCTTCCGGATTCTTACGATCATTGCCATAATCCGTCAGTTTCACCACAACACGATGGCCATTCACCGCCCGCATGGTCTTCCCGCACGGGATAAAAATATCACTGCCAATCTTCTGGTTATCCGGGATCACAAAACCATAATTCTTATTCTTTTGAAAAATACCGATTACTTCCGTAAAACCGCGTTCAACAATCTGAAGTACCTTTCCTTCAGCCCTCTTGGCTGCCCTTGTACCGCCCGCCGGGACAGCCGATGCCACCAGCTGGATCAGAACCGTATCCCCGTGAAAAGCACCCTTTGTCTCATCCGCCGGGATAAATACGTCCTGCTCCATGCCCTCAACTGTCACAAAACCAAAGCCCCTTGTACTGCCGCAGAACTTGCCTGTGAAGGTATCCGGTTCCGCCTTCTTATATCGCCCATTCTCAGTCAATGTCAGTTCTCCGTCGGCAATGAGCTGATCCAGAAATTCCTTAAATTCCTCCTTCTCATGCTTCGGCACTGAAAATACCATGCAAAGCTCTTTGAACTTCATCGGTTTGTAGTTCTTCTCTTCAATAAAATCCAGGACCATTTTTCTTCTTACATCAAAAATAACCTTGTCCATGCTTGTCACCTCCTGTTTCTATACTCGCTCTTCTATTCTTCAGCCGGATCTATATCCGTCGCTAACATTCTCTGTGCATTCTATACATTCTATCTGCAGAAAGAACAAAAACACTCCCGAAGGAGTGTTTCTATTCATCTTGCTGTACATGTTCAGGCCGGAAGTATTACCGGCTGAATGATACTGCCTTCAGCAGTCTGACATTCTTAGTATCCCCAGCTCATGTTCATCACAAGAGATAATACAATAAAGATCGCTGCCAAAATAGCTGTTGATCTCTCAAGTAAAGCATCTTCTGTGTGCTTCTTACCATGGGTCGTGAAATATGTGTCGTTGCTTCTGCCTGTAATTCCGCCAGACAGATCCGCACCCTGACCTTTTCCTTTAAATACTAAAAATACAAGTACTAAACATACAATGATATATACCACTGTGGCTGCAATTCTGATACCGCTCATGCGTACACCTCCTGCATTCAATCTAAATCATTATAGCACAGGTTCCTACAGCATGTAAAGTATATTTTATCGTTTCACAAGAAGTGAATGACCAGTCATCTCTACCGGTTTCTCCAGCCCCATCATATCGATGAGTGTTGGCGCCAGGTCTGCCAGGCAGCCTCCCTCTTTGAGTGTGTAGGCCGGATCATAATTAATCAAAATAAATGGCACCGGATTGGTTGTATGAGCAGTGAAAGGCACCCCTGTTGTATAATCAACCAACTGTTCACAGTTGCCATGGTCTGCACAGAGAATCATCTGGCCATCCACTTCTTTCAATGCCTCAACAGCACGGCCGACACATGTATCTACTGCTTCAACCGCTTTAATCGCTGCAGATTCAACACCTGTATGACCCACCATATCCGGATTAGCGAAATTGATGATGATCACGTCGTATTTATCTGATTTGATGGCTTCTACGAGTTTATCGCACACTTCGTAAGCGCTCATCTCAGGCTTCAGATCATAAGTCGCTACCTTTGGAGAATTCACAAGGATTCTGTCCTCTCCCGGATTTGGTGCTTCGACACCGCCGTTAAAGAAGAATGTAACATGTGCATATTTCTCTGTCTCAGCAATTCTTGCCTGCTTCAGTCCTTTAGAAGCCAGGAATTCACCAAATGTATTTTTGATTTCTACTTTGTTGAATGCCACTTCTTTATTCGGGATTGTTACATCATATTCTGTAAAACAGATATAGGTTACTTTCTTGCGTTCGCCTCTGTCAAAACCATCAAATTCATCTGCGCAGAAAGCTCTTGTGATCTCACGAGCGCGGTCCGGTCTGAAGTTGAAGAAGATAATGGAATCACCGTCATTGACTGTAGCCGTCGGCTTGCCGTCTCTCATAATGACAGTCGGTACAACAAATTCATCATAAACTTCCTGCTCATAGGATGCCTTAACCGCATCATATGGGCATTCTGCCTGTATGCCTTCACCAAAAGCGATGGCACGATAAGCTTTTTCTACACGGTCCCATCTGTTGTCACGGTCCATGGCATAGTAACGGCCCATAACAGAAGCAATCTGTCCAACACCCAGTTCCTGCATCTTCTCGTATAATTCTTTGATATAATCTGCACCTGATGCCGGCGGTGTATCACGGCCATCCAGGAAGCAGTGAACATAGACATGCTCAAGTCCATGACGTTTTGCCAGCTCCAGCAACCCATACAGATGTGTATTATGGCTGTGGACACCACCGTCGGACAACAGACCATATAAGTGCAGTGCAGAATTGTTGGCTTTAACATTCTCAATGGCCTTTAATAAAGCCGGATTTTCAAAGAATGTACCATCCTGGATCTCTTTGGTAATTCTTGTAAGATCCTGATAAACAATACGTCCGGCGCCCATGTTCATATGTCCGACCTCAGAGTTGCCCATCTGACCTTCCGGAAGACCAACGGACAACCCGCTGGCATTGCCTTTGACAAATGGATAGGTTGCCATTAAATTATCAATGACAGGTGTCTTTGCTTCATAAACAGCATTGGCATCTTTTTTGTCATTTAAACCAAAACCATCAAGAATCATTAAAACTGTAGGTTTTTTACTCATTTTCTCTCACTTTCTTCAAAAAAGGGCGCCGAATTATTCAAGACGCGCCCCAATTGATATTGTTATTGATAAAAATTATTTGTTGTAGTTAACAATCTTGCCGAAGTCCGGTTTCAGAGATGCACCGCCTACAAGGCCGCCGTCAATATCCGGTTTTGCGAAAAGTTCAGCTGCATTGCCTGCATTCACAGAACCGCCGTACTGGATACGGATAGCTTCTGCTGTTGCTTCATCATAGATCTCACGGATACACTGACGAATTGCACCGCAAACTTCCTCAGCCTGATCTGCTGTTGCAGTTTCACCGGTTCCGATTGCCCAGATTGGCTCATAAGCAATAACTGCTGTCTTTGCCTGATCTGCTGTTACATTCTGAAATGCGATCTTGATCTGCATACGGATCCATTCGATGTAAATTCCCTGTTTGCGCTGTGTCAGAGACTCGCCGCAGCAGACAATCGGTGTAATACCGTGTTCAAAAGCCTTGAGAACCTTACGGTTGACAGTTTCATCTGTTTCAGCAAAGTATTCTCTTCTCTCAGAATGACCAAGTACAACATATTTCACACCGGCATCTGTCAGCATAGCAGGAGAAATCTCGCCTGTATAAGCGCCGGATTCTTCAAAATACATATTCTCAGCACCAATATTGATGTTGCTGCCTTTAGCTACTTCCATACATGGAATGATATCGATAGCAGGTACGCAGAAAACAACATCCACGTCATCATTTGCTACAAGTGGTTTCAGTGTTTCTACAAGAGCCACTGCCTCACTTGGTGTTTTGTTCATTTTCCAGTTGCCTGCAATAATCTTCTTACGCATGATATTACGATCCCTTCTATATAATAAATAATTGACTCATTATCCACTTAAATTATTTGTCTGTTGCTGCTGCAACGCCCGGAAGTTCTTTGCCTTCAAGGAATTCAAGAGATGCGCCACCGCCTGTGGAGATATGTGTCATCTTGTCACCAAAACCAAGCTGGTTAACAGCAGCTGCTGAATCACCGCCACCGATGATCGTCACTGCATCTGTATCAGCCAGTGCCTGAGCAACTGCAACAGTACCTGCAGCAAAGTTAGGCATCTCGAATACGCCCATCGGTCCGTTCCATACAACTGTCTTCGCATCTTTGACAGCGTTGGCAAACAGTTCTCTTGTCTTCGGTCCGATATCAAGGCCCATCCAGCCGTCATCGATCTGGCCGGCATCGACTACTTTCACATTGGCATCATTAGAAAATGCATCAGCAATTACTGTATCTACAGGAATAAGCATCTTCACGCCCTTATCAGCAGCTTTCTTGATCATATCGTTGGCATAATCAAGATAATCATCTTCACAAAGAGATGTACCGATCTTACCGCCCTGAGCCTTCATAAATGTATAAGCCATACCGCCGCCGATGATCAGAGTATCCACTTTGTCAAGCAGGTTGTTGATAACAGAAATCTTGCTGGATACCTTGGAACCGCCAAGAATAGCAACAAAAGGTCTTGCAGGGTTATTGACTGCATTGCCAAGGAAATCGATTTCCTTCTGCATCAAATAGCCAACAGCTGCTGTCTTCACATACTGAGTGACACCGACGTTGGAGCAATGTGCTCTGTGAGCTGTACCGAAAGCATCATCCACATAAACATCGCAAAGGCTTGCCAGTTCTTTGCTGAAGGCTTCCCCATTCTTTGTCTCTTCAATTCTGTAACGTGTGTTCTCAAGAAGAACAACATCGCCATCTTTCATGGCAGCTACAGCAGCTTTTGCATTTGGACCAACGACCTCAGGATCTGCAGCAAATTTTACGTCCTGACCAAGAAGTTCGCTTAAACGAACAGCAACAGGTGCCAGAGAAAGTTCAGGCTTTGCTTCGCCCTTTGGCTTACCAAGATGTGAGCAAAGGATAACTTTGCCGCCGTCAGCGATGAGTTTCTTGATTGTCGGCAGGGATGCTACCAGTCTGTTCTCATCTGTAATCTTTCCATCCTGTAAAGGAACATTAAAATCGCATCTTACTAAGACTCTCTGGCCTTTAACATTAATATCATCAACAGAAACTTTATTCAGCATATTATTATCTCCTTTTGTCTGACTATATTTAAGCGCCCTTTAAGCGCAAAAACGGGTCCGGTCCAATGAGA
>OLSL01002916.1_pt1 | contig 12929 bp, 12 predicted proteins | sample 1672511 | NCBI WGS metagenome assembly OLSL01 (sample SAMEA3136694, study PRJEB25190) | human gut metagenome | biome: human gut; feature: human-associated habitat; material: faeces | place: Austria | collected 2013
TGAATGGGAAGATTAAAAAACAAAAAAATGTCAAAAATTTGTTTGACATTTTTTTGTTTGTGTGATATGATGTGGAAAATGAAAAATAGGAGTGATGTATTTTGAATCATAAAAGAGTAAAAGATGGCTTAAATAAAAGAGAAAAATCAATATTAAAGTATATTGCAAAGCAAATTGAAAAGAACGGTTATCCACCATCAGTAAGAGAGATAGGAAAAGCAGTAGGTTTAAGTTCAACAGCTACTGTACATGGATATTTAGCAAGATTAGAAGAAAAAGGTTATTTAAAGAAAGAAACTCAAAAAGGTAGAACATTAAAGCTACTAAAAGATGAAAATGGAGAATCTGTTGCTAAGAAAAAAAGAGAAGAGACTAAAGACTTTTATAGTGGTAGAGAAATGGTAGAAGTCCCTGTTATTGGAAAAATTACAGCCGGAGAACCAATTCTTGCAGTTGAAAATGTAACAGATACATTTCCAATTCCAATTGATTTTGTTGGAAATAGCGAAAGCTTTATGCTTACTGTCAGAGGAGAAAGCATGATAGAAGCAGGAATATTAAATGGAGATTATATTTTAGTTAGAAAACAAAACACTGCAGAGAATGGACAAATAGTAGTTGCATTAATAGATGAGGAAGCAACAGTAAAAACTTTTTATAAAGAAAAAGATCACATAAGATTACAACCTGAAAATAGCACAATGGATCCAATAATAGTTCCAAATTGTGAGATATTAGGCAAAGTAATAGGAGTATTTAGAAAGATGTAATTGCGTTATTAGCAGATGGAGGAAGTATATGGGGTATGGTGATTTTTGGTTTATTGACAAAAGAGTCCAAACAAAGAATTTAAAAAGATGGTTTCTATATGGCATTTTACTATTTGCATTTGTTACAGTAGGAATTATTGTTGGAATAAAATCTATGTATCAGCCATTTAATAGTTATGTAGTAAGCAATGATGTTATTACTATTAAAGTAGATGAAGCTAAAAAAACAAATGTAAATGGATATGTAAAGGGAAGTATTTCCAATAATAGTGATTCGGAAGTAAATGGAAAATACATTAAATTTATTTTTTTATCAAAAAATGATGAAAACATAGGAAGCGAATACATAGAGATAGGTACATTAAAACCACAAGAAACTAAAACATATGAAGAAAAATTTAGATACCAAAATATAGATAAACTCATTATAACTATTAGTGATTCTAAAGAATAATATATACAATAAAAAATTAAAATGAACTAAAATTGATAAATAAAAAGATTTACGATTGAAGTGAACCAAAATTGTTAGACAAAATTTGTTTAATAAGGAGGGTTCATTTTTTTATTGTTTATATAAATAAAAAAATAAGTAAAAAACAATTGATATTTTTTTAGATATGTAATATAATTGTAACGAAAATGTAATAATAATGAAATAAATATGTAATAATATATATAAATAGTGAAAGGGAAGATGCAAATGTTTAACTGGGGACAAGATATAGGAATAGATTTAGGAACTGCAACAGTAATCGCATATGTAAAAGGAAAAGGAATAGTATTAAGAGAACCTTCTGTTGTTGCTGTTGATAATAACACAGGAGAAGTCTTAGCAGTTGGAAAAGAAGCAAGAAGAATGTTAGGTAGAACACCAGGAAACATTGTTGCAACTAGACCTTTACGCGATGGAGTTATTTCAAATTATACTGTAACTGAAAAAATGCTAAAATATTTCATTAATAAAGTTTGTGGAAAATTTATTTTTGCACCTCGTATAATGATTTGTATTCCATCACAAGTAACAGAAGTAGAAAAAAAGGCAGTAATTGATGCAGCCTCACAAGCAGGAGCTAAAAAAGTATATTTAATAGAAGAACCAATTGCAGCAGCTATTGGCGCAGGAATAGATATATCTAAGCCTTGTGGAAATATGGTAGTAGATATAGGAGGAGGAACTACAGACATAGCGGTTATTTCTCTTGGAGGGTCTGTTGTAAGTGAATCATTGAAAATTGCAGGAGATAAACTTGACGAAGCAATTGTAAAATATATTAAGAAAAAACATAATGTAATGATAGGCGAAAGAACGGCTGAAGATTTAAAGATTAATATAGGATGCGTATATCCTAAAATTCAGGATATGGAAATGGATGTTAGAGGTAGAGATCTAATTACAGGACTTCCAAAGACTATTACAATTCATTCAAGTGAAATGCTAGAAGCATTAATAGAACCAGCCATGATGATAGTTGACAGTGTTCATTCAGTATTAGAAAAAACACCACCAGAACTTGCTGCGGATATAAGTGATAGGGGAATTTACATGACAGGTGGAGGTTGCTTGGTGGATGGATTAGATAAATTAATTCAAGCAAAAACAGGAATTAATGTTATGATTGCACAAGAAGCAATATCATGTGTAGCCCTTGGAACAGGAAAAGCACTAGATAATTTAGATTCTTTAGATGGAAGAAGAAAGTAAAACATAAATAAAAATCTAATGTAAAAAAACATTAGGTTTTTTTATGTGTAAAAACGTTACATAGTATATCATTTGATAAGATGACTATTACATAAAATACTTGCATAATCTTATAATAAATTATATAATATATATTGATTTTATATTTTTAAAGGTGAAATGAATGAATAAAACTAAGCGAAAAATATTTGAAACATCAATGAAATTATTTGCTGATAAGGGCTATGATGCAACAAGTATAGAAGAAATTACGGCAACCGTAGGGGTTGCAAAAGGAACACTATATTACCATTTTTCTAGCAAAGAAGAGATATTTCAATTCTTGGTTGAAGAAGGTGTTAAGTTATTAAAAAATAGTATTATAATTAAAACAGAAAAAATAAATAATACTATAGATAAATTAAGGGCAATAACGTTGATTCAAATAAAAATATTATTCAAATATGAAAGCTTTATGACGATTATATTAAGTCAAATATGGGGTAACGATGAGCGTAGTCAATTATGCAAAAAGTATGTATTTGAATATATTCAAATGATAGAGGAAATTGTTAAAGACGGAATAAAAAAAGATGAAATAACACAAGGAGATAGTAATGTAATTGCATCCGGAATATTTGGATTTATATCATCAAGTTTTATTTATAAAATGAGACACGAAGGAGAAATTGATGTACAAGAACTATTTTCAGAAGTAGATAACTTGTTCATAAAAAAGTTAGCAAAGCAAAAATAGGAGTGAGTTTATATGAGAATATTAAAGGATTTTAAGATACCAGATTTTAAGTTTCCTAAATTTAAAATGAAAGAACTATCAGAAATTGATGAAGTAAAAGTTGATTATGAAGCAGTAAAAAAAGCAGAAGAAAACAAGAAGAAAAAAGAAAATAAAAATTATGAAGGAACACATTTTGAAACTATTAAGCAATCATTTATTAATAGTTTAGAAAAATATCCAGAAAATACATTTATGCTTGAGAAATTTAATCCAAAGGGTGAATGGACAAAAATAAAATATGAACAATTTTGTAATGAAGTAATAGGATTTGGAACTGCATTAACAAGAAAATTAGGACTAAAAGATACAAGAGTTGTTATAATAGGTGAGAATACTTATCACTGGTATATATCATACATGACAATGCTATGTGGAGCAGGAATTGCTGTCCCCGTAGATAAAGAATTACCAGAAAATGAAATCGAAAACGTAATAAAAAGATCAAAAGCATCAGCTGTCATATTCTCTACAAAGAAATCAGAGGTAATAAAAAGAGTTTCTGAGAAATTACCAGATGTAAAATATTTTATTCAAATGAATTCAGATAGTGAGTTAGCAAATAGATTTGTAGGAATGCAATATTTAATAGATGAAGGAAAACTATTAGTAAAAAATGGAGATAATAGCTTCATGGATATACAAGTTGATCCAGATGAATTTAAGGTGTTACTATTTACTTCTGGAACAACATCAAATGCTAAAGGAGTTATGCTATGTAATAGAAACTTAGCAGAAAATATTAATGCAGCATCAGCATATGTTGACTTAAGATCAGATGATAGACTAATGTCTATACTTCCTTTACATCATACATATGAATCTTCAATCGGATTTTTATATCCTTTTGCAATGGGAGCATCAATTAGCATATGCCAAGGGTTAAAATACATAGTTCCAGATTTGAAAGAAACAAATCCAACAGCATTATTAACTGTTCCATTACTTGTAGAAAATTTATATAAGAAAATAAATGCAAATATTAAGAAAAGCAAAAAAGATGGATTAGTAAATTCAATGATACATGTTACAAATGCATTAAAGAATGTTGGAGTAGATATAAAGAAAAAAGTATTTGCAGAAATATATGAGAACTTAGGTGGTAAAATTAGAATTATAGTTTCTGCAGCTGCACCAATAGATGCTAAAATAGGAAAGTGGCTTGAAGATATAGGAATTACATTCTTACAAGGATATGGATTAACAGAAACAGCGCCTATTGCAGCGTTAACACCAGACTTTCAAACGAAAGTTGGATCTGCCGGTAAAGCAGTTGTATGTGCTGAGCTAAAAATTGACAATCCTAATGAGAATGGTGAAGGAGAAGTATTGATAAAAAGCCGCACATTAATGTTAGGATATTACGAAGATGAGGAAGCAACACATGATGCTATAATAGAAGAAAATGGTGAAAGATGGTTTCGATCAGGAGATATAGGATACTTAGATAATGAAGGATTTTTATATATAACAGGAAGAAGTAAAAATGTAATTGTAACACAAAATGGTAAAAATATATATCCGGAAGAAATAGAATTAATGCTTTCAAATATACCAGAAATAAAAGAATGTATGGTATATGGAAAAAAAGATGAAAAAGAAGACAAGGAATTAATAATTTCCGTAAAGGTTATACCAAATTATGAAGAAATTGAAGCTAAAAATGGAAAAAATCTTACGGAAGAAGAAGTTTACAAGATTATTTGGGAAAAAATTAAAGAGGTAAATAAAAAGCTAACATCATACAAAGCTATTAAAAACCTTGAGATTAAACATGATGAATTTGTAAAAACGACAACTATGAAAATTAAGAGATATGCTGAACTAAAAAAAGACAAATAAATCTATATTTCCCCTTGACTTTGCAACGATCTTGTAATAAAATTGTAATGAAATTAGAAAATCGTAAAAATCCTAGTGAGATTCAAAGCGATATATTATATTACAAAAGCACGTAGGATAAAGGAGGGAAGGTTTACAATGTCTAGATCTGGCATAGTAAACGTGAGAATGGTAATCACGGAAGAAAAAATATTATCAAATATTGATAAGGTACAAAAATTAATTAATCCAAATAGTAAGAAGCAAATAGTTCAATTAGAAGAAGATGCGTATTTTAAAGACTTAATAGAATCAATAAAAACATATTTAATTGAATATCCAAAAAAGAAAAATTTTCCAATTAGCGTATACAAAGCAGCTTACGGATTAGTAGAATATGCAACAAATCAATTTGAAGAAAATACAAAGAAAATAGAAGAATTAATAAGACAAAGAGAAAAAAATATTGCTTTATCAGCAAGTTTAAAAGAAACTTTAAATGCTATAGAAAATAGAGATGAGAATTGGAAGGAAAGTGTTAAAAATATATCAGGACAATTTCCAGAAGATATTATAGATACATTAAACTTAATTGGAAGAACAAAATCAAATAAATCTCAAAACTATCAAGATGCTGTAAAATTGATTAATGCAAGAATAAATAACCTAGAAACTAACTTACATATTGAAATAGATATGGAAAGAATAGAAGATAGATCAAAAGCTCTAAGCTATATAGGAATAGAAGTAGCTGATGCATTAAAATTAATACCAACACCTGAAGAGCCTATTATAGAAGAAATTCAAGAACAAGAAGAAGCTCCTATTCAAGTACAAAATAATGTTGTTGAAGAAAAAGCTGAAAAGGAATACTTAGAACAAACAAGAGTAGAAATAAAACCAAGTTTATGGCAACGTATTAAAAATAGCAAAGTAGTAAGAGCAATCTCATATGCTATGAAAATTAAAATTGTACTTCAAAAACCTGCTGCATTACCAGAAGGTAGAGGAGAATAAAATGAAATGTTAAAAAAATCCGATAAAAATTATCGGATTTTTTTTGGGGTTAAATTTCTATAATTAGTACAAAATAGGCCGGTAACCACTTCAGATATGAATTTAAATCCGAAACAAGATGAAGTAGTTGTTAATATAATTATAGATGGTCATAGTATAAAAGATAATCCAGATTATACGGGAAATGATGAAATGCGGATTAAAAAGCAATTAGTTTCGCAAGGTGTTAAAGTCGAAGATGTATTTTTAACATTTATTAGTATATTAGCATTTATCTTTTGGCAAGTTATAGCGATTGTATCTCTGAAGCAAGATAAAGATGATAAAAAACAACAAAAAGAAAAGTACAACGAACAAAACATTTCTAATATAGAAATAAATGATGAAAGATTTGGAAAAGTTATAATAAAACGCGATGCTTTTAAACACCAATATGATGGAGAAATAAAAAATGTAAATTTTGATGGAGAATTATTAAATGCTAGTTTATCAAGTAAGGATACTGTAAACATAGAGAAAATAATAGAAAATTTAAAGACTTTCTGTGATAGAGCAGTATTGATGAAAAATAGAATATATCCAGAACTTGCTGAATGTTTAAAAGATAGTGATAATTTTGATGAGGAAGATAACTTAATTGAAAATACAGAAGATTTTTTAAGGGAAAAGTTTAAATTTAGTTTAATTAACCTTTATGATGAGGAAACAGTAGAATTATGGGGCTCTTGGGAAGATAGCGGAAATCAAGATTATTCTATTAAGTACAATATAAATCAAGATGATTTTGAATATGAGCTTTTATAAAAGTGTAAAGACGCACCATAATGGAAGGTGCGTCTTTGAAAACCTCTGTGTGACAGAAGGTTTTAGCTTGTGCAGATAATTCTAATCTCGGAAAGGATTTCGTTCTGTCTCTTTTTTGTTCCTGTAAGAGTAGAGATAAACTTCGGATACTTTCCCTTGAGAGCTTCCAGCTCGGCAGTCAGTTCGGTGATTCGTTGAGATTTCAGAGTCTGAATTTCAGTATCAATTTCTTTGAAGCGAGCATATTCCTTGGGTAAGCCCTTAACGGTATTGCTAACGCCTTTTCGAAAATTAGGATGCTTTCCTTCTATGGTTCTCTGTTCTTTCCTCAACTGTGCAATTCTTTCCTGTACGTTCATAAATATAACCTCCTGTTAGGTTTTCAATGTGAACACTCCGAAGAGTGTATGAAGGGAAATCCCCATTCATACTTTAAGTATATCATATTATGTTAATTTATTCAAGTTACTCGCATTTATTATATTTTAATAAAAACCGCATTTTGAGCAAATTCTATCTAACATATTTTTTACTTTTTCCTTTACCTTTAATTCGTTCTATTTCTTCTAATCTTTGTTTTTCTTTAGTAATAGCTTTTTCAGCCTCTTTCTTCCAAAGAATAGTTCTTCTTTCAATCATATACAAATTTTGAATGTCTTCATTTAGACTTTTTATCTTTGGTGCTAGTTCTTTAAGTTGTTTGTCAAAATCATCAATATCTTCTTGCTTTACAGATTTTCTTTTCTTTCTTTGTAAATTTTCTCTTGTTCCTTTTAGAGTTCTTACTTCATCTTCTAGTTTGCCTCTATAATTGTTTAAATCGTCTAAAGAGCTTATTTTATTTTTACTTAATAAAACTTCTTCTAATTCTGTAAGGGCTTTTTCAACAATTTTTCTTTCCTTATTGTATTCTTCTAGTTCAAAAACACCATCAATATATGCTTTTTTAATTCTTTCTAATCTATTTTTTTGATTGTTTATTTCCTTTTCAAGTTGTTCTTTCGGCTCATCAAATTTTTGTTTTATCATAGGCAAGAAGAACTGATTAACAACAGAATCGTATTCAACAAGTTCATTTACGAGCTTACTCATAAAGTCATCAACAATCTTTTCTTTAAACGAAATCTTACAATCATTACAATAGTAGTAAAAATAGGTATTTCCGTTCTTCTTTGTGGTTGCTTTTCCACCTAATATTCTGCTACATTTAGGGCATTTAAGTTTTTGAAGATATAAATAAATTAGTGTTCTTTGATAACTTCTTGAATTCTTTTTCTTTTGAACTTGGCAATCTTCCCACATATCTTTTGAAACAATTGGTTCAACCACATTTTCGTAATACACAGGATGTTTAGTTCTTTTTCCGTGGACAAAATCGCCTTTATATATTTCATTTTCTAAAATTGTAACAATAGTTGAATCACGCCAATTTGTTTTTCCTAAAACTTTCTCCTCATTTAAGATGTTGCTTATTTTCTTGTAAGAGTAGCCATTGTAATATAAATCAAATATTCTAACCACAATGTCTTTGGTAGAATAGTCTATCACTAACTTTTTATCTTCGTGCTTATAGCCTAGTGGAGCTATATGAGGAATATGTCCACTTTTAATAGCACCTGCTAAACCAATCTTAGTTCTTTCGCTAGTTCTTTCAATTTTATTTTGACTAACACTCATTAGAAGTTTTGAAATCATTTTGCCATTGGCATTTGTAGTATTTATCTCATCATTTACACAGTCTAAGTAGGCAGCATTTTCATCAAGAAAAGTCATTAAATTTTCCCAGTCATAGATACTTCTTGTTATTCTATCTAGCTTTAAAGCAACAATGGTATTTACTTTTTTAGCTTTTATATCTTCTTTTAATCTTTCAAACTCTGGTCTATAATTTCCTGTTTTAGCACTTATTCCAGCATCTTCATAATAGTCAATAATTTCATAATTTTTAAACTTACAAAACATCTCAAGTCTTTCTTTTTGCTCTGGCAAACTGAAACCCTCGCGAGCCTGATCTTCAGTTGATACTCTAAGATATAGTCCACATTTTTTCTTGTTTTCCTCCATTTATAACCCCCCATACACAAAAGAAGTGCCAATAGTAATACAACATCAATTACTAATGACACTTCTTAAAATCTTTTTTATAAATTAAATTCATTTTCTTTGAATATAAATCCTTATAAAACATACAACATCCTCCGTATACATAACTTGTCTACTTGAGATATTATATCACGATTTTTTGAAATGTAAAATTTCCCAATGATTACACGGCTTTTAGGTATTCTTCTAGCTCTGATATTTTTATTTTATTTGTTAAATTTGAAATATAAATATCATTTGAATAATTGAAACATAAGAATGTAATACCTTTAATAATTACCCTGTGTGGCTCAATGTATGAAAGATTTGTTTTATCTATTTTTCTAATTGTGCCATTAATGAATGTAGGGGTAACCCTTGCAAATTCACATATAAAGTCTAATCGTTGTTTTAAGGATTCTTCAAATTGTAGTGTTTCTTTAATTATTTTCATTTTCTTCACCATCCTTCCATTTGAGATTTAGGATGATTTTCATTTGCTTATTTCAAATAGGCAAAAAAAATCAACCAGATTTATTTCTGATTGATTTTGTATCTCATCTGTTCTTATAAAAGTTCGAACAGATTCGTCGTTGGTGGGCAGGGATGGATTCGAACCATCGTACTCGTATGAGAACAGATTTACAGTCTGCCGCCTTTAGCCACTCGGCCACCTACCCAAATATTAAATTAAAAAGAAAATGGTGCGCCCTCAAGGATTCGAACCTTGGACCCACCGGTTATGAGCCGGTTGCTCTGACCAACTGAGCTAAGGGCGCAACTCAATGCAAGTATAAGTATAAAACATTTATAGAAATATGTCAATACTTTTTCACAAAAAATTCACAGTAAATTTTAGCAATATATATTGACAATTGCTAAAAATGGATATAATATATAGTAAGTTTAGCAGTCGAGAAGTTGAATTGCTAAAAGAAGGTGTAAAAGTGGATAATAGAAAGAAAAAAATATTACAAGCAATTGTAGAAGAGTATATAAATACAGCGGAGCCAGTTAGTTCTGGTAGCATTGTAAAAAAATATGGGTTAGACCTAAGTAGTGCTACAATAAGAAATGAAATGGCAGACCTAGAAAAAGTAGGATATATAGAAAAAACACATACATCTAGTGGAAGGGTTCCATCAGCTAAAGGATACAGATTATATGTAAATGAATTACTAAATGATCAAAATATAAGTATAGATGAGATTAAATATATTCAGTCAAAACTTGAAACGCGAGTAAATGAAATAGAAGAATTAACCAAAATAGCAACTAGTACATTATCAGAAGTTACACATTATACAACTGTGGCAATAGGACCTAAAACAGCAATGCAAAATATAGAAGAAATAAAGTTTGTGTTATTGGGAACCAGAATGTTAATGGCAGTAATACTAACAGATAGCGGAATTATAAAAGAAACTATTATTAAGTTTGATGAAGACATAACAAATGAACAAGTAGACACCTTGAACTTTATATTTAATAATAAATTAAAAGGAAAACCATTAGAGGAGATAGACAAACCCCTAGAGGAATATATTTTTTCACATATGAATTATAGTTTGAAGGTAATTAAACCTATATTAACTCAGTTAAATAAAACAATCAATTGTGAAAATAGAATATATCTGGAAGGTGCCAATAAAGCATTTGATTTACCTGAATTTAAAAGCTTAGATGTTGTAAAGAACTTTATGAATGTTATTGACCAAAAAGAAATTGTTACAGATCTATTAACAACTGGATTTGCAGATGACATTAATGTATATATAGGTAATGAAAATGAAAATGAACAATTAAAAGATTTTAGCATTGTTACTTTTAAACACAGATATAAAAATAAAGATTTAGGAACAATTGGGATCATAGGACCAACTAGAATGGATTACTCAAAAGTTATATCTGTTATGAAGTATATTAGTAAAAAACTTAATGGTGAATAACATAATATAATTAAAGAAAAAAGAAAGAAGGGATAAAATGGCCGAAAAGGAAGAAAATAAAGAGGCAGAACTAAAAAAAGAAAAAAATAATAGTGATGAGATAATTGAATTAAAAAAGCAAATAGATACTCAGAAAATTGAATTAGGAGAAACAGAGGATAGATTAAAAAGGGTTGCAGCAGAATTTGACAACTATAAAAAAAGAAGTGCAAAAGAAAAAGAAATGATGTACAATTCTTTATTAGCAGATATTATTTCAAAATTTTTGCCAGTAGTAGACAATTTAGAAAAGGCATTAGAAGCAAAAACAGAAGATGAAAATTATAAACAAGGAATAGAATTAGTATTAAGACAATTTAAAGATGTGCTAACAGCTAGTGGAGTAAAAGAAATAGAAACTGTTGGAAAAACCTTTGATCCTGAATTACATGAAGCTGTAGGATCTGTGATAGATGAGAATTTAGGAGAAAAAGAAATAAAACAAGAATATAGAAAAGGCTATATGATTGGAAATAAAGTTATTAGACATTCAATGGTAATAGTTGCAAATTAGAAGTGATGTAGTTACAGTATATAATTTAAATGTAAGTACATAAATAATAAGTTATTAATTTTAAAAATATATAATAAATATGCTTAAGGAGTGTCCCCGATATGCCAAAGTGGCAGAAAAAGGAACGTCCCCTAAGTGCCAAAAGAAAGGAAGTTTTAAATTATGGGAAAAATTATAGGTATTGACTTAGGAACAACAAATTCATGTGTTGCAGTAATGGAAGGTGGAGAACCAGTTGTAATTCCTAATGCTGAAGGAAATAGAACAACACCATCAGTTGTTGCTTTTTCAAAAAATGGAGAAAGATTAGTAGGACAAATTGCAAAACGTCAAGCTGTTACTAATCCAGATAACACAGTTATATCAATCAAAAGAGATATGGGAACAAATAGAAAAGTAAAAATAGAAGGTGACGAATTTTCACCACAAGAAATTTCAGCAATGATACTTCAAAAATTAAAAGCAGATGCTGAAAATTATTTGGGACAACAAGTAACACAAGCTGTTATTACTGTGCCAGCATACTTTAGTGATAGCCAAAGACAAGCTACAAAAGATGCAGGAAAAATAGCAGGACTTGAAGTATTAAGAATTATTAATGAACCAACAGCAGCAGCATTAGCATTTGGTATGGATAAAGAAGACCAAGATCAAAAAATTATGATTTATGATTTAGGTGGAGGAACATTTGATGTATCTATTCTAGATATTGGTGATGGTGTATTCGAAGTTCTAGCAACAAACGGAAATACAAGACTTGGTGGAGATGACTTTGATGAAAGAATTATTAATTATTTAGTAGATGAATTCAAAAAATCAAATGGAATTGACTTAAGAACAGATAAAATGGCAATGCAACGTTTAAAAGAAGCAGCTGAAAAAGCTAAAATAGAGCTTTCAGGAATGCAACAAACACAAATTAACTTACCATTTATTACAGCAGATGCTAACGGACCAAAACACTTAGATGTTACATTAACAAGAGCAAAATTTGAAGAATTAATTAGTGACTTAATAGAAGCTACTAAAATACCAGTTCAAAATGCTTTAAAGGATGCAGGAATTACAGCTGCAGATTTACACAAGGTATTATTAGTTGGTGGATCTACAAGAGTTCCAGCTGTTCAAGAAGCAGTTAAAAAGATAACAGGAAAAGAGCCAGATAAAGGAATTAACCCAGACGAATGTGTTGCTATTGGTGCAGCAATTCAAGGTGGTGTTCTTTCAGGAGATGTAAAAGACTTAGTATTATTAGACGTAACACCATTATCATTAGGTATTGAAACATTAGGTGGAGTATTTACAAAATTAATTGAAAGAAATACAACAATACCAACTAAGAAATCACAAGTATTCTCAACAGCAGCAGATGGACAAACAAGTGTTGAGATTCACGTTTTACAAGGTGAAAGAGAAATGGCTGCATATAACAAAACATTAGGAAGATTCCAAT
>OLSL01002930.1_pt1 | contig 12867 bp, 10 predicted proteins | sample 1672511 | NCBI WGS metagenome assembly OLSL01 (sample SAMEA3136694, study PRJEB25190) | human gut metagenome | biome: human gut; feature: human-associated habitat; material: faeces | place: Austria | collected 2013
GGAGATTGGCTTAGAGGAAGTAGGTGCACCTGGAACAACAGCAGCACTTGCAATGCTCAATGACCAGGTGAAGAAGGGCGGCGTTATGGCATCTTCTTATGTGGGTGGACTCAGCGGTGCATTTATTCCGGTCAGTGAAGATCAGGGAATGATCGATGCAGTAAATGCAGGCTCTCTTACACTTGAGAAGTTAGAGGCAATGACATGTGTATGCTCTGTAGGACTTGATATGATCGCAATTCCTGGAAAGACATCAGCAGCGACAATCTCAGGAATCATTGCAGATGAGATGGCAATTGGTATGGTCAATCAAAAGACAACAGCAGTGCGCCTGATTCCGGTTATCGGTAAAGACGTTGGAGATGTGGCAGAATTTGGTGGACTGTTAGGTTATGCACCGATTATGCCGGTGAATGAATTCGGATGTGATGCGTTTATCAACAGACAGGGACGTATCCCGGCTCCAATTCATAGTTTTAAGAATTAATAGGGAGAAATTTGATGAGTAAAGTTGCAATTGTAACGGATAGTAATAGCGGTATAACACAGGAACGTGGAAAAGAACTTGGGATTTTTGTCCTTCCGATGCCATTTTTTATCGATGGAGAACTTTATCTGGAGGATATCACACTTTCCCAGAGTGAGTTTTATGAAAAGCTCGGAGCAGATTCTGATATTTCAACATCACAGCCATCCCCGGGAGAGGTCATGGATCTTTGGGATAAAGTTCTGGAAGAATATGATGAGCTCGTATGTATTCCGATGTCCAGTGGTTTGAGCAGCACATGTGCAACAGCTATTACTCTTGCAGCTGAATATGACGGACGTGTTCAGGTGGTTGATAATCAGAGAATTTCAGTTACACAGGAGCAGTCTGTTCTGGATGCAATGAATCTGCGTGAAGAAGGAAAGAGTGCAGCAGAGATTAAAGAAATACTGGAGAAAGAAAAACTTCAGGCAAGTATTTATATTACGGTGGATACTTTAAAATACCTGAAAAAAGGTGGAAGAATCACACCGGCAGCGGCGGCAATCGGAACGGTGCTGAACTTAAAGCCTGTTCTTCAGATCCAGGGAGAAAAGCTGGATGCATTTTCTAAAGCAAGAGGCTGGAAAACAGCGAAGAAGACAATGCTTAACGCGATCGAGAAAGATCTGAATGGACGCTTTGCAGATGTTAAGGATCAGATGGTTCTTGGCATGGCTTATACATGCAGTAAAGAAGAAGCACAGGAGTGGAAAGCAGAGATTGAAGAAAGATTTCCGGGATATGAGATTATGGAAGGATCATTGTCATTGAGTGTGGCCTGCCATATTGGTCAGGGGGCACTGGCGATTACTTGCATGAAGAGATTGTAAACTGGTAACTGTGACGAAATGCGTAGCATTTTGGAAGTTGGCTCTGAACAGTTACATAATCTGTATTGGTGAGAGGTGGTACTGTTCACACGTGGTGTGAGCAGTACTCTGCTTTTTTAGGAGAATATTATGAAAATCGTTGGTCTTATTACAGAATATAATCCATTTCACAATGGACATCTTTATCATATTAAAGAATCTCTGCGTGTAACCGGTGCAGATGCAGCCGTTGTTGTTATGAGTGGTGACTATGTACAACGAGGAACACCTGCAATCATGCCGAAAAGGATACGTGCAGAGATGGCACTGATGTGTGGTGCTGGAGCTGTCTTTGAACTTCCGGTCTGTTATGCGACGGGATCTGCGGAGCTTTTTGCACTTGGATCCGTATCTCTTTTGGAGTCTCTTGGAATTGTTGATTCTATCTGTTTTGGCAGTGAATGTAATGATCTCCCAATCTTGGAACAGCTTGCAGAACTACTTCTTGAAGAACCTGAAGCCTACCAGATTCTGTTGAAAGATTATCTGAAACAAGGGATGTCTTTTCCACGCGCCAGACAGGAAGCAATTCTTTCTTATACAGAAGATCCTCGGTTTGCAGAGATTTTAAGAAATCCGAACAATATTTTGGGGATTGAATATTTGAAAGCAATCAAAAAACTTGGAAGCAGGATGGAACCTTATACGATTGCAAGACGTGGTGCACAGTATCATGATGAAGAACTGGACAGTGATTATAGTTCCGCTACGGCAATTCGTTCACTGCTTGCTTATTCAAGTTCATCTTTCAATACAGAACCAGTAGAAGGAAATTACGATGAGCTTTCGTTTTCGGGAATACTGTCAGAGTTGGAAAACCAGGTTCCAAAATGTTGTCTGGAACTTTTGAAGGATTATCATAAAGTACAGTATCCGATTTCACAGAATGACTTTTCTCTGATTTTGAAATATAAGCTGTTAAATAAACAGCCGGAAAGTTTGGTTCGATATGTGGATGTCTCTCCGGAGATTGCATTCAGAATTGCGAATCAGTTAAACAACTTTTTTAATTATAAACAGTTCTGTGATTTGTTAAAAACACGAGAACTTACGCAGACCCGAGTTAACCGGGCATTGCTTCATATTATGCTTGGAACGAAAAAGGCAAATGTGGAAGAATATATTGACAATGGCTATCATATGTATGCACGCCTGCTTGGTTTTCGAAAAGACAATGCAAAGCTTTTGACAGCTATGTCGAAGGAAAGCAGTCTTCCGGTTTTGACGAAAATGTCTGAAATTGACGATCTTCCGGAACTTGGTCAGAAAATGCTCAGACATGATATGCTTGCTTCAAATCTGTATACCTCAGTGGTGACGGATAAGTTTAAGACGGCGTTTCAGAATGAATATAAGCAAGGGGTTTTGAAGGTGTAAATTTTAATAAGAGCCAGAACAGTTGTCGTGAGAGGTGACTGTTCGGGCTCGTAATGTTCTTAGAAAAAGACAATGTTTGATAAAATTGTAACAATCTTACAAATATCCTATTACAAAGTTCAGATTGTATTTGAAAATGCACATAAAATGACTTGTATACAAAAAACGATTGAGTTATAATAGGACTAAGTGAGATAAAAAGAAAGGTGGCATTAAATCATGGGATTTATTGATGAAATCAAAGCAAGAGCGAAAGCTTGCAAAAAGACAATCGTTCTTCCTGAGACAGAGGACGAAAGAACTTACAAAGCAGCAGAGACAGTACTGAAAGAAGGACTCGCTGATCTGGTGCTTGTAGGAAGCAAAGAGGAGATTGAGAAGAACAAAGGTACATACGACATCTCCGGTGCAACAATCGTAGATCCTGCAACAGATGCAAGAACAGAAGGATATATTGCAAAACTTGTTGAGTTAAGACAGAAAAAGGGAATGACTCCTGAGCAGGCAAAAGAACTGCTTCTTAGTAACTACTTATACTATGGTGTAATGATGGTTAAGATGGGTGATGCAGACGGAATGGTATCCGGAGCATGCCACTCTACGGCAGATACACTTCGCCCATGCCTTCAGATCCTGAAGACAAAACCGGGAACAAAGCTCGTATCCGCATTCTTCCTTATGGTAGTACCGAACTGCGACATGGGAGCAAACGGAACATTTATCTTTGCTGATGCAGGACTTGAGCAGAATCCAGATCCGGAGAAACTTGCGAACATCGCTATTTCATCCGCAGATTCTTTCAAACTGCTTGTTGAGAAAGAGCCAGTTGTTGCTATGCTTTCTCACTCAACAAAGGGAAGTGCTAAGCATGCAGATGTAGATAAAGTTGTTGAGGCAACAAAGATCGCTCAGGAACTCGCACCAGAGCTTGCTCTTGACGGAGAACTTCAGCTTGATGCAGCTATCGTTCCATCAGTCGGGGAATCTAAAGCACCGGGAAGCAAGGTCGCAGGACATGCTAACGTACTTGTATTCCCAGACCTTGATGCTGGTAATATTGGATACAAACTTGTTCAGAGACTTGCTAAAGCAGAAGCTTACGGTCCTCTGACACAGGGAATCGCCGCTCCGGTTAACGACCTTTCCCGTGGATGCAGCGCTGAAGATATCGTAGGCGTTGTAGCTATCACAGCTGTACAGGCACAGGCTGAATAATTGTAATTGTTTACAGATTTTTTAAAATAGTTACGGGTAATCAAAAGAAACAAAGAGGGTAGTGTGAGCTGCCCTCGGATAATAAGAATAAGGTTTTTTCAGGAGGAAAAAAGAAAATGAACGTATTAGTAATCAACTGCGGAAGCTCATCTCTGAAATTCCAGCTGATCAACGCTGAGACAGAGAAGGTACTTGCAAAAGGACTTTGTGAGAGAATTGGAATCGACGGACGTCTGACATATCAGCCGGCTGGCGGAGAGAAAGAGAAATCTGATCTGGCTATGCCAACTCATACAGAAGCAATTCAGTTTGTAATTGATGCTTTGACAAATGAGAAGACAGGAGTTGTTAAGAGCCTTGATGAGATCGGAGCAGTTGGACACCGTCTCGTACATGGTGGAGAGAAGTTTGCTTCATCTGTAGTAATCACAGACGAAGTAAAGAAAGCAGTAGAAGAGTGTAATGATCTTGCACCACTTCATAACCCGGCAAACTTGATCGGTGTTGCAGCATGTGAGAAACTGATGCCAGGAACACCTATGGTTGCAGTATTTGATACAGCTTTCCATCAGACAATGCCGGAGAAGGCTTATATGTATGGACTTCCATATGAGTACTATGAGAAATACAAAGTAAGACGTTACGGTTTCCACGGAACAAGCCACAGCTTCGTATCTAAGAGAGCAGCAGAAGTAATGGGAAAATCTTACGATGAAGTAAAGACAATTGTATGCCACCTCGGAAATGGATCCAGTGTAAGTGCTGTTCTTAACGGAAAATGTGTAGATACTTCTATGGGACTTACTCCACTTGAAGGACTTGTAATGGGAACACGTTCAGGTGATATCGATCCTGCAATCATGGAGTTCATTGCTAAGAAAGAGAACCTTGACATTGAAGGTGTTATGGAAGTACTGAACAAAAAGTCTGGTGTATTTGGAATTTCAGGCGGACTTTCAAGTGACTTCCGTGACCTGACAGACGCTATGAATGCCGGAGATAAGAAAGCTAAGATCGCTATGGATGTATTCTCATACAGAGTAGCAAAATACATCGGATCTTACGCTGCAGCTATGAATGGTGTAGATGACATCGTATTTACAGCTGGTATCGGTGAGAACGATGATTATGTAAGACAGGAAGTATGTAAATACCTTGGATACCTCGGAGTGGATTTCGATTTCGAAGTGAATACAGGACTCAGAGGAAAAGAAGCTGAGCTTACAAAAGAAGGATCTAAGGTAAAAGTATTTGTTATTCCTACAAACGAAGAGCTTGCAATCGCTCGTGAGACATTAGCGCTTGTAAAATAATTGAAGAAATCTTAATATGAAAAAGTGTATACGATGGTGATCTGTAAAGATTATATCGTATATGAGCGCAGGACTGAGGTGCCAGGAGAGCAGTTCAGTCCTGCTTTTGCGCATAGAAGAAGCAAAAATGTATCCAATACATTTTGCTCTTCACAATATTTTTAATAGAAATTATAAATATCTGTTGACAAACATTTTTTCCATGATATAATAGTTTAGGTATGAATAGGAGAAATACATTATGTTGATTAACCTATCAGACGTTTTGTCAGACCAGCATAAGACGGTTGAAGAAACTGTGCGGCTGGAGATGGAAGAGATCCGGTTACAATCCGGAACCTACCCCATTATCAGCAAGGAGCCGGTTCATGTTAAAGTAGAGCATATAAGGGGAAAAGAACTGCTCATCACAGCTGAGACCAGATTGAGTGTCATGATTCCATGTGACCGTTGTCTGGAGGATGTGAAACGGGAGTTTGAACTGAATTGTGTGAAACATGTGGACGTAGGCCTCTCCGACGCAGAACTGACAGAGGAGCTGGATGAATCAAACTTTATTGACGGATATCATCTTGACGTGGACAAACTGCTCTTTCATGAGATTTTGTCGAGCTGGCCGACGAAAGTACTTTGCAGGGAAGACTGCAAGGGATTATGCAATGTATGCGGTCAGAATTTAAATACGGGGTCTTGTAACTGTGAAGATACAGGGCTTGATCCGAGAATGTCAGTTGTCCGTGACTTATTTAAGAATTTTAAGGAGGTGTAACCTATGTCAATCTGTCCAAAGAATAAATCTTCAAAAGCAAGAAGAGATAAAAGAAGAGCTAACTGGAAGATGAGCGCACCGAATCTGGTGAAATGCAGCAAGTGCGGCGAGCTTATGATGCCACACCGTGTATGTAAGGCATGTGGATCTTACAACAAGCGCGAGATCGTTTCAGTTGACTAATGATCAATAAGATATTGAGTGTACTGCGAACAGAACACTTGAGGGCGTAAAAACTTTGTGTTTTACGCCTTTTTTTATTGATTTTTATACTGATATCCAGTAGAATAATTTCAGTAGCGCAAGGAGGAAATGATATGTCAGAGATTACAAGGGTTGCTCTTGATGCCATGGGTGGAGACAATGCACCAAGAGAGATGGTAAAAGGTGCCGTAGAGGCAGTGCAGAAGAGAAAAGATATCAAGGTACTGCTGACAGGTAAGGAAGATGTGATTCGCAAGGAACTCTCCGCTTATACGTATCCAAAGGAGCAGATTGAGATTGTGAATGCTACAGAGGTTATTGAGACGGCAGAACCTCCGGTGAAAGCAATCCGTGGTAAGAAAGATTCATCCATTGTTGTTGCGATGAAGATGGTGAAGAAAGGGGAAGCAGATGCTTTTGTATCTGCAGGAAGTTCAGGAGCTGTTCTTGTTGGAGGACAGGTTCTTGTAGGCAGGATCAAAGGTGTTGAAAGACCACCGCTTGCACCACTGATTCCTACATTAAAAGGTGTTTCACTTTTGATCGATTGTGGAGCTAATGTAGACGCGCGCCCATCTCACCTGGTACAGTTTGCAAAGATTGGATCCATTTATATGGAAAGCGTTATGGGAAAGAAGAATCCGACAGTTGGTATCGTGAATATCGGTGCTGAAGAAGAGAAGGGAAATGCGCTGGTGAAAGAGACATTCCCACTGTTAAAAGAATGTCCTGACATTAATTTCATTGGAAGTGTTGAGGCACGAGATATTCCTTACGGAGCAGCAGATGTCATTGTCTGTGAAGCATTTGCAGGTAATATTATTCTGAAGCTTTATGAGGGTGTTGCAGGAGCACTGCTTAAGAAAGTGAAGAAAGGAATGCTTTCTTCTTTGCGTAGTAAGATAGGGGCACTGCTTGTGAAACCTGCTTTAAAGGGTGTACTGAAAGATTTTGATACAAGTGAGTATGGCGGCGCACCGCTTCTTGGCCTGAACGGACTTGTAGTAAAGACACATGGAAGTTCAAAGTCAAAGGAGGTATGCAACTCAATCATTCAGTGTGTTGCATTTAAGGAGCAGAAGATCAATGAGAAGATAAAAGAGGCAATTCAACAGGAGACCCTGGAAGAAAAGAAAGAAGAGAAAGAAGTCGAATAAGACAGGAGGAGTTTTACAATGACAGAATTTGAAAAACTGCAGGCAATTATTGCGGACGTACTTAATGTTTCACCGGAGACAATCACACCGGATACTACATTCGTAGATGATCTTGGAGCTGACTCTCTGGATATTTTCCAGATCATTATGGGAATTGAAGAAGATTTTGACATCGAGATCGATAACGAAGAGGCAGAGAAGATCACAACAGTGCAGGATGCTGTTGATCAGATCCAGAAAAAGAAGGCTAATGAATAATCAGATAGTGAGATGAAAAAGCCCGTTTGGGCTTTTTCGTTTATTAACACAAAGGAGGCCATTTAAATGGACAGAGTAAAAGAACTGGAACAAAAGATCGGATATGTGTTTAAAGACAAAAGCCTGATCGAACGTGCATTGATGCATAGTTCTTATACAAATGAGAAACATTTGAAGAAATATGAGTGTAATGAACGCCTGGAGTTTCTTGGAGATGCAGTATTGGAATTGGTATCAAGTGCTTATTTATTTAATGAATTTCCAAAGGTATCTGAGGGAGAACTGACAAAGACACGTGCAAGTATGGTATGTGAACCGTCTCTGGCAATGTGTGCAAGAGATATCGGACTTGGAGATTACTTGCTTCTTGGAAAAGGAGAAGAGGCGACCGGTGGAAGAAAAAGAGATTCTATCACATCTGATGCGATGGAAGCATTAATCGGTGCTATCTATCTCGACGGTGGTTTTACTAATGCAAAAGAGTTTATCCATCATTTTATTTTGACAGATTTAGAGGATAAAAAACTCTTTTATGATAGTAAAACAATCTTACAGGAGATCGTGCAGGCGAATATGACGGGGAATGTAAGTTATGAACTGATTGATGAACAGGGACCGGATCATAATAAGATTTTCGAAGTGGAAGCAAGAATCGGGGGAAAAGCCTGGGGACGTGGAAAAGGAAGCTCGAAGAAGTCAGCAGAACAGCAGGCAGCTTATGAGGCAATTCTGAATCTCAGAAAGAAAAAGTAAAGAGGACTTTATGTATTTAAAGAGTATCGAAGTACAGGGATTCAAATCTTTTGCCAATAAGATTAAATTTGAATTTCATAACGGAATTACAGGTATTGTAGGACCGAATGGAAGTGGTAAGAGTAATGTCGCTGACGCCGTCCGTTGGGTTCTTGGAGAGCAGAGAGTGAAGCAATTGCGTGGAGGCACCATGCAGGATGTGATTTTCTCGGGAACTGAGAACCGGAAGCCGCTTAGTTATGCTTCGGTTGCAATCACATTGGATAATTCAGATCATAAACTTCCGGTAGAGTACGAAGAAGTCACTGTTACACGTAAATTGTACCGATCCGGAGAGAGTGAGTATCTGATCAATGGTTCAGCCTGCAGATTGAAAGATATCAATGAGATGTTCTATGATACAGGTATCGGTAAAGAAGGTTATTCAATTATCGGACAGGGACAGATTGATAAAATCCTTAGTGGTAAACCTGAGGAACGCAGGGAGCTTTTTGATGAGGCGGCAGGTATTGTTAAGTTTAAACGCCGTAAAGCTGCGGCTATCAAGAAGCTTGATAATGAAAGAAATAATCTTGTCCGTGTTAATGATATTTTATCAGAACTTGAAAAGCAGGTTGGCCCATTACAGGTACAGTCTGAGAAAGCAAAGGAATATCTTAATTTAAAGTCAGATTTGAAAAAATATGATGTCAACGCATTTTTATTAGAAACTGACCGTATAAGAAAAGAAATTGCTGAGCTTGATAATAAAATAGAGATTGCTGATAATGATCTGGCTGGCTCAAGAAATGAATATGATGCTACTAAGGCAGAATATGAAGCGGCTGAGAACCAGCTTAATGAGCTTAATCTTACAATTGAGCAGACTAATCAGGTATCTTCTGCATTAGAGCTTGATAACCAGAAGTTCAAGGGTGAGATTAATCTGTTTGAGGAACAGGTTAAGACATTTAACGCCAACAAGCAGCTTCATTCTGAGAGAATTAATGACATTGAGAAGGATAAGACTGCCAAGACAGCTTCGATTAATGAATTAAAGAAGCAGGCAGAGGCGATTAATACAGAGATTAATGAATATAACACAAAGCTTAATGCCATTAATGAGGAAGCTGAGGCTGTAAAGGCTGAGATAGACGGAATATCAGGACAGATAGAGAACCGTCAGACACTTATATATGATAATCTGACAGAACAGTCATCTATCAAAGCAGAGAACCAGAAGTTCATTACAATGCTTGAACAGCTTGAAATCCGTAAATCGCAGTTAAACAGCAGGATAATAACTGGAAAAAGTGATGAAACAGCACAAAGACAGGTAATAGCTTCTATTACTTCACAGTTAAAAGAATGTGATGTTAATATAAGCAGTATCAATGCTTCTATTGCAGAAGGCAATGCCAATGTAACATCTATTAAGGGTGTAATAGCTGAGAAGACACAGGAACTTGACAAGCTTACACAGAATTACCATAGAAGCAAGTCAAGACTTGAATCTTTAGTTAATATAACTGAACGATATGACGGATATGGCAACAGTATCCGTAAGATAATGGAGTTAAAGGACAGTACCCCTGGTATTCTTGGTGTTATCGCAGATATTATTAAAGTAGAGAAGCAGTATGAAACTGCTATTGAAACTGCACTTGGTGGAACAATCCAGAACATAGTTACTGATAAAGAGAATACTGCTAAGGAGCTTATTAATTACCTTAAAGTAAATAAGCTTGGCCGTGCAACATTTTTACCACTCAATGCTATTCATTCAAGAAATACATTAGAGAATGATAATTGTATTAATGAAAAGGGTGTTGTAGGAGTTGCGAGCAATCTTGTAAGAGTGTCTTTTGAATATGAAGGACTTGCCAAGTATCTGCTTGGCCGTATTCTTGTAGTTGATAATATAGAAAATGCTCTGGTAATTGCAAGAAAGTATAAATATTCATTAAGAATTGTAACACTTGAAGGTGAGCAGCTTAATCCAGGCGGTTCAATGACTGGTGGTGCTTTTAAGAATTCAAGCAACCTTCTTGGACGAAGAAGAGAGATTGAAGAGCTTAAGACAGAGGTTTCAAGCATAAGCAAGACAATAACAGAAACCAAAGCTTCTATATCGGAGCTTAGAAGTGAAGTCGGTAAGAACAGGGATAATCTTGACCAGTTAAATAAACAGCAAAGAGAGATACATATTAAGAAGAATACTTTAGATGTAACTCTTAAGCAGGCTGATAACAAGTTAAAAGAGATAATTGATGGATATTCAAATGCAGTAAATGAACAGGCAGGCATAGATGCTGAAATATCAAAAGTCAACAGCAATAAACAGCAGGTAAGCGGAAGTCTTAATGTGCTTGACAGCGAGAATGAGGCTTCAAGAAAAGAGATTGAGAACCTTAATAAGCTGCTTGAAGAAAAGAAAGCGAATGAGGCGGCAGTATCACTTAAGCTTGAGAATTTAAAGATATCACATTCATCAGTTGAACAGAAAGCTGCATTTATTAATGAAAATATTCAAAGACTTTCTGATGAGATTAATAGTCTTGATAATGAAAAAGAGAGTATTAACGATAAGATAAATCAGACAGCAGAATTAATAAAGACTAAACAGCAGGAAATAACTGATGTTATGGATAGCATTGAAAAGACAGTTAAAGAGCTTGAAGCTAATAACGAGAAGCTGGCTAAGCTTAAAGCTGACAAAGAAAAGGTTACTGCAAGCCATAAGGAGTTCTTTAAGAAAAGAGAAACCCTTAATGAGCAGATTATCCTTCTTGAAAAAGAAAGTATGCGTCTTCATAACCAGCACGATAAGCTTGATGAATCTAATGATTCGCTTGTTGATTATATGTGGAATGAGTATGAGCTTACATACAGCTATGCATTGGAATTAAAGAGTGATGAATTAACTAATCTTAATGACTTAAGAAAGCAGATTAATATACTTAAAGCTTCTATTAAGAAGCTTGGTGATGTAAATGTTAATGCTATTGAAGAATATAAAGAAGTCAGTGGGCGTTATACTTTCTTAAAGACACAGCACGATGATATGATTGAGGCTGAACAGTCACTTATGAAGGTTATAACTGAACTTGATAATGGAATGAGAACACAGTTTACTGCCAAATTTGAAGAGATAAAAGTAGAATTTGATAAGGTATTCAAGGAATTATTCGGCGGCGGACGTGGTACAATTGAACTTGTGGAAGATGAAGATATACTTGAAGCAGGAATTATAATTGTATCCCAGCCACCAGGAAAGAAGCTTCAGAATATGATGCAGTTATCAGGTGGAGAAAAGGCTCTCACAGCAATAGCGTTATTATTTGCCATACAGAACTTAAAGCCATCACCATTCTGTCTTCTTGATGAAATTGAAGCTGCACTTGATGATTCTAATGTTGGAAGATATGCTAATTATCTTCATAAGCTTACAAAGCATACACAGTTTATTGTAATTACCCACAGACGTGGAACTATGGCTGCGGCAGACAGATTATATGGTATTACTATGCAGGAGAAGGGTGTATCAACTCTTGTTTCTGTAGACCTTATTGCCAATGATCTGAATGAGCCTAAAGAAAGGAAGAGTTAATATGGGACTTTTTAGTAAACTTAAAGAAGGTCTTACAAAGACCAGAGATAATATCGTATCGGGCATTGATAATATATTTAATGGCTTTTCTTCAATTGATGATGATTTCTACGAAGAACTTGAAGAGACTCTTATTATGGGAGATATTGGTGTCAGGGCAACTGATGAGATTATTGAAGACCTTAAGGCTAAGGTTAAAGAGAATAAAATAAAAGACCCTAAAGATTGCAAGCAGTTATTGATTGATACAATCAAAGAGAAGATGAACCTTGGGCCCAATGCATATGAATTTGAGAATACTAAGTCAATTGTTATGCTTATTGGTGTTAATGGTGTTGGAAAGACTACCTCTGTAGGAAAGCTTGCAGGCCATTTAAAAGAGCAGAACAAAAAGGTTGTCCTTGCTGCGGCTGATACATTCAGGGCTGCTGCCATTGAACAGCTTACAGAATGGGCTAACAGGGTAGGTGCAGATATAATTGCACAGAATGAGGGCTCTGACCCAGCGGCTGTAATATATGATTCTATAGCAGCGGCAAAAGCAAGGCACGCAGATGTTCTTTTATGTGATACAGCCGGAAGGCTTCAGAATAAGAAAAATCTTATGGAAGAATTACGCAAGATTGACAGAGTTATTGAAAGAGAGTATGCTGATGCGTATAGGGAAAATCTTATAGTCCTTGATGCGACAACTGGTCAGAACGCACTTTCACAGCTACGCGAATTCAATGATGTAACTAATATAACAGGAATTATTCTTACTAAGATGGACGGAACAGCTAAGGGTGGTATCGCCGTTGCTATTCAGGCAGAATTTGGAATACCTGTTAAGTA
>OLSL01002932.1_pt1 | contig 12862 bp, 12 predicted proteins | sample 1672511 | NCBI WGS metagenome assembly OLSL01 (sample SAMEA3136694, study PRJEB25190) | human gut metagenome | biome: human gut; feature: human-associated habitat; material: faeces | place: Austria | collected 2013
GTCTTTCTTCCATATCTTTCTTCACGCAAAGAAAGATATGGCCACCGGAGGTCGTTCCGAAAAGAGAATGCCGGTAAAAACGTAAAACAGAAAAAGCATGGCCACTGGAGGTCGCCGGTTGCCGAACGCGGCCGGTAAAAACGTAAAACAAAAAAACATGGTCCCCGAAGGGCGTCCGTCTAGCAGAGTGCCAAGAAAAAAGGGACGCACCGCATAGCAGTACGTCCCAAACATGATATCCTAAATCAGCCCAAACGTCTTCATCACAAACACCCACAGCGTCAGCGTCACGCTGGACAGCAGCGTGGCGATCATCACCACACTGGCCGACAGGGTGTCGTCGCCCCCCATGTTCTTCGCCATGATGTAGCAGGTGACGGTGGTAGGCGACGCCAGCATAATCATAATCGCCACCAGCTCGCTCCCCCGGAAGCCCATATGGATGGCAAAGGGGAAAATCGCGGCGGGAATCGCCACCAGCTTGAGGAACGCAGCGGCAATGGTAGGCCCGATTTTTTGGAGCGCCTCCCTGCCCTTGAACGTGGCGCCCAGCACCAGCAGGGCCAGGGGCGTGGCGGTGATGGCAATATAATGGACGGATTTCGAGAGAATCACCGGCATGGGCAGGCCCAGCAGGCTCCAGACCATCCCGGCGGCGATGCCCAGAATAATCGGGTTCGTCACTACGCCTACCAGCAGCTTTTTCACCAGCGCGCCATTAAATTTCCCCACTGAGGAAGTAACAGTTAATATAATCACCGAGTAGATGTTAAACAGCGGTACCGCCGCCACAATCATCATGGGGGTCATGCCGGAATCGCCGTATATATTTTCTACAAACGCAATGCCCAAAATCGCGGCGGAACCCCGGGCTGCGGCCTGGGCAAATGCGCCCACCATGGACTTGTCCTTCAGGAACACCGCCCCCAAAATCCACGTGGCCGCGAACATACAGGTGGTGGCGATCATGCAGAACACCACGAATTTCCCCGAAAAGTCCGCCCGGATGTCCATGGCGGCGATGTCCTGGAACAGCTGCACCGGCAGGGCCACCTTGAACACAAACTTGTCCGCCACGGCGCAAAAGCCGTCGTTCAGCAGCCCGATGCGCTTCAAAAATCCGCCCACCACGATGATGATAAATATTGGAATCGTAACATTTAAACTAAACAAAAAATTGTCAATCAACCGAGAACTTCCTTTCCGGGGGAAATAGGCAATACCGCACAATTCGGCAAGAACATTCAGGCTGAGATTTTGCGGCGGAAAAAGCCAATTTTCCGCAGGAATACTTTGTGTATTTCAAGGGAAATTGGCGCATTTCCGGCACAAAAGATCGACTGAAGGTCGCAGACGCAATTGCGTGGTTTTGCCTAATATAGGTCAATGCTGTCCACCACTGCTTCATGCAGCCATTTCATGCTTTGGATTTCCAACAAGTTCAGGGTGCTGTACTTCTCGAGAATCATGTTGTGATCCCGGTCGTACAGCGGGCCTTCGAAGGGGTGGATTTTGCCGGTGGCGATCAGATCCTTAAAGATGTTCAGCAGCCGGATTGCGTTGTGGCCCATGAAGGAGTCCACGCCCAGCACGTCGAGAATGCCGGTGTTCAGGCCCCAGCCGAAGTGGACGGAGCTGTCGTTGCCGCTGCGGGTGATGTCCAGAATGGAGTTTTTGGTCTTAAAGCTGTCGCCCACCAGGTCGTTGTAGAGCACCGACCAGTCCACCGCCGCCGCGCCGATACACTCGTTGGGGTGGCCGGTATTGCTTTGTAATAAATACAACTGCGCATACACGCCGGGGAAGCCCTTCCGCACCAGGGGGGTGTTGGGCTGGTGGATGCACATGGCGATGTCCACCCCGTGCCGGGCCAGCTCCTTCCGGGCCTCCATGTGATAGGGGTCGGACATATCCACCCGATAGAGATTTAAATTCACCACATGAGCCGTAGGATTTACCAGCTGTGCCCCCAGGCAAAACGCATTGAGGTTAAAGGTGGAGCCGGGGTGGGTTGCCATGGTGGTGGTGTAGCCCAAAAGCCCCGTGCGGGTCATGGAGCCTGCCATCACGCCGCAGAGGAACGCCGCCTCGTAAAATTTGGCGTAATAGGTCATGATGTTCTTCTTGGGCTGGGCGAAATCGCAGTTCAAAATGGTCTTGTCCGGGTTCTCGATGGACAGCCGCAGGGCGCCCGCGGACATATTGGGGCTGGTGGCGAACAGAATGTCCGGCTCCTCCTCCATCAGCTCCTTCAGGGGGCCGTAGGAATTCTCGCCGTTGGGCACCTGATAGCGGGTGACAACGGAGATTTTGTCCCCCATGATCCGCTCCAGACGCTTCCGCGCCACGTCGTGGTCATAGGTCCACAGGCACTTTTCCGGGGTGGATTCAAAGGCAAAGGCCACCTTTAATTTCCGGGGCTTCCGGGAGAAGAACGACAGCGCCGCCTTTTCCGAGGGGAATTTCTGCTCCACGGTGTTCACGGTGTCGGGATCCTTCACGGAGACCAGCTTGAACTGGGCCTCGCAGCTCTTTACCTGCTCCCGGATGGTGTCCAGAGGCCGGTCGGGCTTGAAGCCGTAGACCTTGAGATACTCGAGGAATGCGTCGCCGGAGGTGATGGGGATTGTCCCGAACCCCGCCTCCCGATAGCACAGCCGGAAGGACTTGAAGGATGCGTTGATCAGGTCGGCGGTGGAGGTCTTGCACTCCGGGTGCTCCTGCTGCCAGGTTTCCACCAGATTCACCAGCCCCGTAAAGCCCCCCCGATGGGAAAACCACAGGTTATCGAAGGTGGCCCGGCGGTCGAAATCGAGAAATTCATAATAGATGGAAATCTGCTTGTTGCTTTCGTCCCGCTTGGGAATCAGCCGGGTGACCCGGGCCTCGATGGCCACGGCGCCCAGGTATTTGAGGACGCTGACCCGCTTGTTGCCCTCCTGGACGAAGTAGCGGTTTAAGTATTCATAGACCTTGATGGGCTCCCGGATGCCCTCGCGGATGTGGGATTCATAGAGCTTGCACCACTTTGCGCCGAACTCGGTGTTCTCGGGCAGCAGGGGCATAAAGTTCCCGGCGAAGGCGTTGCTCCGGGCGGAGGTGCGGGTGCCGAGGATTTTATGAATGGGAATCTCCGTGGTGCCCAGGTTGATTTCACCGCAGATTTCCACATTGTCCAGCAGATCGTCGAGAATATAGAGATAGCCCTTGGTGGCGGAATCGCTGTGCTCGGACAGATAGTGGCGGCCCATGGCCCGGGCTTGTTTGTAGTTGGCGCTGCTGTCGTAGTCAGCCATAGGTGGTCATCCTTTTCTCTTTGTCAACATCACGCATATGTGGCGTGGTGTTGACATGATTATTTTATAAATAAAGTATACCACAGAATTGAAAAATAGAGAAGGAAGAAAATGAATAAAGATTTTGATTTGGGGGGACGGGGGAATCGTTAGATATTACAAACCTGGAGTATTCCTGTTTTTCTATATCGGACAAATTCAATGCCCTTATTTTGGTGATTCGTCAAATTGACAAGATTGTAAAACAATGTTAAACTGCATTTGAGGATGAAACACTTGCAAGTTGTGAAAAGATAACGGTACATCCACAATCCTGAGGACCGAAAGCACGTTTTCTGGTTCCCCTACTATCGATCTTCGGGATATAAAACATCAGTTATGTATGCTTATGAAATAAGAACAAGCTAAGAAAGGAGGTACCGCCATGAAAAGAGCATTTAGTATTGCGATTCTTGCTGTCTTTACCGTCACGGCGCTGATTTTCATTGGCGCAAACGACACGCAATCCTCCGCACAGACGGAGAGTGATGCCGCCGAGATCTATGACACATATGTGAATGCCGAATATCTAAGAATCAATATCGGGCGCTACACATCAGACTCCGGCGTAACTGGAGATCTTTCTCCGGAAGAACTTCAGGCTCAGATTGATGCCTACAATGCGCAAATTGACCGATACTTCTCCACGGAAAGCCGCTTTCACCAGGAATACAAGGATTTAAATGAGAAATACCTTCGTGAAACATTCCGGGACAGCGCCAACTATCAGTTGGATGCCGGCGTATATGATTACAAGGTCAACAATCTTACCATCTATGAGGACGGTACTGCAGTTCTGTCAACGGATGCGGTACTCTATAACAAATGGGTGCAGGAGCTTGATGATGGTTCTTATATTGTAATATGCAACGCAGAGGAAGTGACCGACACCTGCCGATTTGTGAAGGAGGACGGCAACTGGAAATACCTTTACAGTGAATACTATGAGATTCTCAGCGACTGGACACCACTGGACGATGCAGAAGACGTCGCTACCCAGGCACTCCAAGGAGACGAGACCGATTCTCCGGTTTTGGAAGCTGCCAATATTGAAACGGAAGTATATTCCGATTTTGACGAAGCGAAACGCGCTTGTGAGCAAATCTCGATGGACGAAATTTGTCCGTATCATTTAGATTGAGAAAATACTGTTTTACGAAGAGACGCCCCCTCCCCGAAGGGCATTCATTTCACAGCGCACCAATTCAATACGTAAAACCTCCCCAAACCCCAAAAAGAACGCACCGTCTCCGGTGCGTTCTTTCCTTCTACCCATCAATCAAAACTAAAATCCAGTTCCTCATGATCCTTCACGTACCCAATACTGGTCTCCAGACTGGTGAGATTCTTCTTATAGCAATAATACTCCATCTCCCCGTCCAGCCGCATGGCGTACTTCCGGTCGGTCATGGGCACCAGCTCCAGGGTATGCTCCTCGCCATTCTCCAGAGTAATGGTGATCTTCGAGGTAGCCTTAGCGTCGGCGTACTGCTTCTTCTCCTCGTCGGTGAGGTTGTCGATGACGCGGAAATACAAACACTTGATATACAGCCGCCGGGTGTTGGTCTCGCTGATCTCCTCCCCGTCCAGCACGCCGTTTACCTTGTCGGCGTCGTTGCCATTGGCGTTCTGCTTGGTGGAGTGGGTCACGTCCAGGGTGTAATCATTGTCGTCGATGGTGATGTTCAGGGTCTTCAGCTGCTCGATGTTGTAACTCCAAACCGTCCGCAGCATAAACTGCACATAGCTCAGGCCGTCCCAGCCCACGGCGGTGGAGGAGCAGGTAATCAGCGTGTCCGTCCCCTCCAGCATACAATAGGTGTAGTCCGCGTTGGGGCACACATCGCCGATGAGCAGATGGACTTCATTGCCGGAGGTATCGGTCATTTCCAGCTTGGCGGGATGGTCGAGACCGTAGTCGGCGTATTCGTCCTTGTCGATGTCCCGAATGATGCTGCCCAGGCTCAGCGTACTCACCACGTCCAGAATGTTCTGCTGAATGGTGGTGGCGTTGCCGGACACCTGATAAGGCTCCAGCATCACATACTGGCTGCCCTCGGTGTTATACTCGTTCGACTGGTCGCTGTCCAGCTGCACCTCAATGACGCTGCCGTCCCGGTTGGTGAGCTTCACCCAATCAATGTTGGTGTAAACATCGTCGTCGGTGTAGGTGGGGAACAGGGTAATGGCCCGGTACTCGATGGGCCGCCGCACCAGGAGAGAATCCACATAGGAGCCGATGGTAAACACCGTATCCGACTCACTGGTCATGCAGTAATAGGTCTGATCCACCGGGGCCTGAGAGCCGATGATGAGATCCACCTGGCTGCCGTCGGAATAATAGGTCTTCACGGTGGCGGTAGGCTCGTCCAGTCCGTAGATGCTCAGATCCTTGGCGTCCTCCTCTACCACGGAGTTTGCGGTAATGGAGGTCAGGGTGTAGAGCATGGAGCGGAACATGGAGGAATCGTACTCAAACTTGCCGGGATCGGGGGAAACGTCATAGCTGTAAACCTCTGCGCCCTTTTCGTCGGTGCTGCGGCTGATTTTCACGTCCAGCTCCTCGGAGGCATAGGCATAAGAGGTATCGTCGTCCACCTTGCGCTCCGTGGGAACGATGGTAAACCGCTCCAGACTGTCGTAGTCCCGGTTGATGATATAAGCGGTCTCGTCGGCGGAAGAAGTCTCCTCCGCGCTGACGGACTGGGCGGTGGTATCCCCGCCCCCGGAGGGCAGATGGGTCACCACCAGAGACGCAATGATGAAGACAATCAGTACCGCGCCTGCGATGATAATGGTTTTCAGGCTCTTCATTACTTATGTCTCCTTCTTGCCCATACGGCAATACCGCCCACCAGGCAAACCCCGGGGATGATCAGAATCAGCAGGTAGAACAGCACGCTCTTGGCCGAGCCGGGCACGGCCAGGGTGGTGGAGGTCAGATCCTTGGAGGCAATGGAAACCGCCTCGGAGTCGTCGGTCATAAAGTTCAGGGCCGCCAGCACATAATCCTTGTTGAGGAATGCGGTGTTGTCCAGGGTGCTGTCGCTGAGGAAGCCTGCGTTCAGGAACAGGGCGTAGGAATAGGTGCTGTTGAGGTTGTGCATGGAGTTCTGATAGGAAAGAACGCCCACATTAAACGGCCCGGTCTCGTCCGTGTCGGACTGCTCATAGGAGGTTGTCTCGGAAGACAGCTCCTTGGCGTAGGAGTTGTTGGAGGTGGACATGAGCACCTGGGTGCCTCTCCAGTTGTCCTGCTCCCACAGGGTGGTGATGGGCCGTGCGCCGGGGATAATCACATAGCTCTTGGTGTCAAGGTTGTCGGTGAGGCCCTCCACGGTGCTCACGTTGGGCATCAGATAGAAGTTGGTACCGGCAAAGCAGCGCTCGTTGTCGTATACCATCTTATCGTCATAGGCCACGCCCCATTCGGTGAAGTACTCCTCCAGATTGGTAAGCGTGGGGGTGTTGGAGGCATAGGACACAATCATCTTGCCGCCGTTCGACATAAACTCGTCCAGCGCGTCGATCTCCTCGGTGGTGAAATCGCCCTGGGGCTGGAGGATCAGCAGCATGTCCACATCGTCGGGCACCTTGCCCTCCTGCATCAGGCTCAGCTCCTGGGTGTCGTAGTTGGCGGAGGCGAGGAGGGTATCCAGGGTCTCGTGATCGGTGGATTCCTGATGGCCGGTGAGATAGGCGGCCTTGGGCACCTTGTTGGCGGTGACGTAGAGAATGGCAGAGGTCAGCCGCTGCTCCGCCCGGAGACCGGTTAAGTACTTGGTCTCATTTGAGGAGCTGCCGGAGGTGGAGGAGTTTTTGCTACTCTGGTATTCCAGCAGATCGTAGGGGCTCATGGATTTATAGCGCTTGGAGCTTTCCACAATGATGTCCCCGGAGGAAAGGTCGCCCAGCTGATCGTACTGGGAGAAGATCGCGGGGTTGTTCACGGCGTTGATGTACTTCACGGTGACGTTGCCGTGGCTCAGCTGCTCATAGCGCTGGAGCACCTTGGGAAGACGGCGGAGGTCAGAGTTGTTGTTGTAGTCGGTCTCGTCGCACAGGACGGTGATGGTAATCGGCTCGGACAGGGTACTAAGGAGCTGCACGGTCTCGTCGGAGATTTCATACTCCCCCTTGGAGGTCATGTCGATCTCCAGCACATACCGGTCGGCGATGTAGTCCACAAAATAGTTCACGGCGATGACAGCCGCAATCACCACAATGGTGGAGATCAGTGCCAGCGCGCCGATCTTCATGCGGCGCTTTTTCCCCAGCTGGGCGCTGGAACCGGCAGCGTCCACGGGCTTTACTTCTTGATTCTTCTTGTTGCTCATGGTAATTGTTCCTCCTTAGCTCCAGCGTTTTCTCTCCAGCATCCGCACGGTCAGGAATACGAACGTGCCGGCAACGCTGAGGTAGAAGAACAGGTCGGCGAACGAGAAGATGCCCTGGGCAAAGTCCTCATAGCGCCGGAACATGGAAAAGTAATAGATGAAATTTTTCGCCCAGGTGGCCTTCATGAAGCTATAGGAGTAGTCCATGAGGTACAGGCCCAGGAACACCGCCACCGTGGCCACGCAGGCCACCAGCTGGTTCTGGGTCAGGGAGGAAATGAACACGCCAATGGAGATAAACGCCATGGCCGTGGCCAGAATCGCCACATAGTTGCCGATGACGGTGGCCGCCTCCAGCTGGCCCCAGGAGGAAATCACCACCACATAGACCAGGGTGATGAGAATGCCGATGGAGAACACCACCAGCGCCGCAAAGAACTTGCCCATCACAATGCCGGTCAGGCGCACAGGGGCGGTAAACAGCAGCTGGTCGGTTTTCTGCTTATAGTCCTCGGCAAAGGTGCGCATGGTGAGAATCGGAATCAGAAATACGCACATGGTGACGATAAAGGAGAAGATGCCGTCGAGACTACTGGAGCCGGAATACACGTTCATCAGGTAAAAGTAGATGTTCAGCACCAGGACAAACGCCGCCAGATACACATAGCCCAACGGGGACTTAAAATAGGCGCGCAGATCGCGCTTGAAAATTGCAGACATTGTGTTTAACCTCTTTTCGCGGAAGATTTTTGATCGGCGGTCAGCTGGATAAATACATCCTCCAGCGACAGATCCTGATTCTTGAGCAGCAGCACCGGATAGCCTGCCCGGGAAAGGGCCGAGAAAATCAGCTTCCGCACGTCCAGATGCTCGGCGGACTCCACCAGGTATTCAAACGCGCCCGGCTCGGCCTCGATGGTGGGCGTTACCACCTTCACGCCGTCCACGCTGCGGAGCACCCCTACAATCTTGTCCTTGGGGCCTGCAATCCGGTACTCCAGCTTATGCTCGCCGGTGAGCAGGGCGGAAAGATGGGTGGGGGTATCGTCGGCCACCAGACGGCCGTTGTTGATGACCAGCACCCGCTCGCACACCGCCGAAACCTCCTGGAGAATATGGGTAGAGAGGATAATGGTGCGGTTGCGGCCCAAATCCTTAATCACGTTGCGGATCTCAATGATCTGCTTGGGGTCAAGGCCCACGGTAGGCTCGTCGAGAATCAGCACATCGGGGTCGCCCACCAGTGCCTGCGCGAGACCGCAGCGCTGCTTATAGCCGCCGGACAGGTTATTAATGACACGGGAGCGCACCTGGGTAATGCCCACCATTTCGCAGATTCGGTCGATATGCGCCGTGCGGCTTTCGTCCTCCTTCTTCACGCCCTTGATGTCGTAGATAAAGTTCAGGTACTCGTCTACGGTCATGTCGAGGTACAGGGGCGGGTCCTGGGGCAGATAGCCGATGTGCTTCTTGGCCTCCAGGGGATTTTCCAGAATGTCGATGCCCGCAACCTTGGCCGCGCCGGCGGTGGCCGACAGATAGCCGGTGATTACATTCATCGTGGTGGACTTACCAGCGCCGTTTGGCCCAAGAAAGCCGACGATCTCGCCCTCGTTGATGGTAAAGGAGATGTCGGTAATGCCTCGCTTGTTGCCATAGGTCTTGGTCAATCCGGATACTTCAATCATCTCGGGTTCCCTCCTAAAATGCGGGCCGCATAGAACGGCCAGGGTGACAGACGCGGGGACTCTTTCCCCAAATCCGCATCTGTTTTGGCTATTATATCACAAAAACCCCCTCTGGCATAGTATTATTTTCGCATATTTCATAACAGAAGTACCAAAATCCCAGGTCAAAAATTGCTACTTTCGCCGGAACCGCGCCGCTACTCCAAATCTTTCGAATTCTCTCACCAAATCCACAAGTTCTATTCCCCGCCCCCGCCGCATATGCTCTTTCCAGAGAAAAATTGCGGTGAGGATGCCATTCCCCACAGTGAAAGGAGATCGATGTATGCAGGATAAAGGCCGCCTAATCTTTCGCGTCTATACCTCTGATGCGGATATCCCGGTGGAGGGCGCCACGGTGCTCATCCGCCAGCAGGAGCCTCCGGGACGGCTGCTGGGCGTCCGGGTGACGAACTCCTCCGGGGAAACCGACCCGGTGGAGCTAAAAACCCCGGGCCGCTCCCTGAGCCAGACCCCGGAACATACGGTGCAGCCCTGGACGGGACTGAGCGTCATGGTGGAGCACCCGGACTATGAACGGGTGACGCTCCAGGGCCTTCAGGTCTTCCCGGGGATTGAGACCATTCAGACCGTCCGCCTGCTCCCCCTCCGGCGCTTTGACCCCCAGAAGGACGGGCAGGAGGACTTCACCTTCCCCCCGCAGCCCATTTGGGAGGGGGCCTAATATGCCGGATACGCCCTATATCCCCGCCACCATCACCGTCCATCTGGGCCCGCCGGAGTCGGATGCGGAGAATGTCACCGTCTCCTTCCGGGACTACATTAAAAATGTGGCCTCCAGCGAAATCTACCCCACCTGGGACGAGGCAGCCCTGCGGGCGAATATCCTCGCGCAGATTTCCTTTGCCCTCAATAAAATATATCTGGAATACTACCCCAGCCGGGGCTATGATTTCGACATCACCAACTCCACCGCCTATGACCAGAAGTACATCCAGGGCCGGAATATTTTTGAGAACGTGGGAAAGCTGGTGGATGAGCTGTTCCGGAGCTATGTCCGCCGTCAAGGGACAATTGAGCCGCTGTCCACCTCCTTCTGCAACGGCACCACCGTCACCTGCGCGGGAATGAGCCAGTGGGGCAGTCAGGGTCTTGCCCGGCAGGGGTACGATTATCTGGAGATTCTCAAGTATTATTATGGGGATGACATTGAAATTGTGTCGAATGTCCCCGTCCAGAACCTCACCCCCTCCTATCCGGGCACGCCGCTGCGGCTTGGCTCCTCCGGTGAAGGCGTCCTCATGGTGCAGGGGGCCTTAAACCGCATCGCCCAGAATTACCCCGCCATCCCCAAGGTGTATCCCGTGGACGGACTGTTCGGCCCGGGCACCGAGGAGGCGGTCAAGGTCTTCCAGGGGATTTTCCATCTCACCCCGGACGGCGTTGTGGGGGCTGCCACCTGGTATCAGATCATCGCCACCTATGTAGCCGTCACAAAGCTGGCGGAGCTGGGTTCCGAGGGCCAGCGGTACCAGGTTGGCTCCTACAATATCCCCGGGGCGCTGTCCCTGGGGAGCACCGGGGAGTACGTGTCGAAGCTCCAGTATATGCTGTCGGTGCTGTCCCAGTTCATCCCGGAGATTCCGGAGCCGCTCATTGACGGGTTGTACGGCATCATCACCCGGGATTCCGTTCTGGCCTATCAGCGGTATGCGGGCCTGACCCCCAGCGGCCTGGTGGGAGCCAGCACCTGGGACAGCATCTATAACCGCTTCGAGGGGATTCAGCAGACGGTTCTCGATAGCGAAACCCTGTTCCCGGAGGGCATCCAGTCCGGGGCGGTGGAGACCATTTCGGACGTCCAGCGGAGCCTGCAAACGGTGGCCCCGGTGTTCGCGCCCATGGTCTCCCCCCGGATCAGCGGAATGCTGGATCGGAATACCACCCGGGCCATTGCCAAGCTCCAAACCCAGCTGGGCCTGAGACCCACGGGCCAGCCCACCGGGGAGCTTCGGCGGTATCTCACCATGCTCTCCCAGGGGCAGGCCGCCGCCACCCAGGTGCGCCACCGGCAGTACCCGGGGTATGCCCTGTATACCGGCCAGAGCGATCCCATTGAAAGGAGGAACCGCGGATGAAGGAAGATCCCGTATTAAACGCCCCCATCCGGAGTCTCCAGCTGATGCTCCGCACCCTGTCCTTCCTGGATTCGGACTACCCCAGCCTGATCCCGGACGGCATCTTCGGTACCGCCACCGCCGGGGCCGTATCCACCTTCCAGCAGAAACACGGTCTGCCCGTCACCGGCATCGCAGACCTTGAGACCCACCGGGCCATTGTGGCGGCCTATGACAAGGCCCTGCCCCGCCTGACCCCGGCGGAAGCCCCCATCGCCTGGTTCCCGGCGGATTTGTCCGTCTCCCCGGGACAGAGCCACCCTCATGTGTTCCTGACCCAGGGACTTCTGGCGGCCTTGAGCGACCTCTATCCCCAGCTTCCCTGCCCCGCCCTCACCGGACGGATCGACGAGGAAACCGAGGAAGCCCTCCGGGCGATTCAGTCCCTCCATGGCCTGAGTCCCACCGGAAAATTGGACGGAGAGACCTATCATCTCGCCGCACGGCTCTACCGGGGAAGCCTGGAACGGGATCGGGTGCCGGGGTGCGGGTAGTGAGCTGATAGCCACTCCAACGTACAAACGTCCTGTGTCCAATTTGGACACAGGATGTCTTTTTTCTCCATACTATGCGCATTGACACAATACGCATAGTATGCTATAATGCAAACAGGTGGTGATTGTCATGACTTACACAGCAAAGGAACTCGAACGTATCATTATTGCGGATGGGTGGTATTTCGTAAGGCAGGTTGGTTCCCACCGTCAGTTCCGCCATGCACAAAAGCCCGGCGTCGTGACAATACCGAACCACAAGGGTGACCTTCCAATTGGCACCGCAAAATCCATTCTCCGTCAAGCCGGACTTTCGTAATCCGTGCCACGCTTTAGGAGGTATCATCATGCTGATGTCCTATCCCGCCTGTTTTTACAAAGAAGAAAACGGGTATTCCGTCATTTTCCCCGATCTAAACAACACTGCAACCTGCGGCGACACTCTGGACGAAGCCATGGCCATGGCAATCGACTGTCTGGCAGGCTATCTCTACACCCTCCAGCAGGAGGATGAGCCGATTCCATCTCCCTCCCCTCTTTCCTCCATTTCCGCTACAGATGTTGCAAAGGAGCTGGATTTCGACCCGGGCGAATGCTTTGTCTCCTTCGTCACGGTCGATGTCGCGGAATATGCAAAAAAGCACTTTGAAAAATCCATCCGGAAAACCCTGACCATCCCCGCCTGGCTCAACGCCGCCGCATTAGAGCAGGGCATCAACTTTTCTCAGGTGCTCCAGGAGGCCCTTCGCGCAAAGCTCCATATCGGCTGACCCCATAAAAATCGGGCGCGTTGCAAAATAGCGTCTAAGAAAAATACCGCGGTCAGGGCCC
>OLSL01002940.1_pt1 | contig 12819 bp, 12 predicted proteins | sample 1672511 | NCBI WGS metagenome assembly OLSL01 (sample SAMEA3136694, study PRJEB25190) | human gut metagenome | biome: human gut; feature: human-associated habitat; material: faeces | place: Austria | collected 2013
ACGAAGGCTATGAAGTTAAATGGACGGCAGAAAGAAAAAGCATTACCTACACTACCCCAAACGGAATGAAGTGCAGGGATATCAAACTGCACGACGAAAAATATCGGAAAGGAAATTTAGAATATGAATTACAACTCAGAGAACAAATCACAGAAAAACAGTGCAGTGGATTTGCTGATACAGAAGAATGCCGAAGCCATAACAGAACTGGAACTTCAGCCGTACCAGCCGGTGGTCTATGCGATACCGGTAACGCAGAGAACAACGGAACTCAATTTGGCAAAACAGATCGTAACCTTTCAGCCGACGCTCTATCGGATGATCGACAAACTGGCAACCAAGAAAGAGCTGGAAGACCGCTTTCAGGAGATTCAGGAAATCGAAGTGTCGTATATGGAGAATACAGTTGCGAAACTGACAGCGGAAAATCAGAAAGCAGTGAGAACATTGATCGAGGAAAACAGCATGACGGTGCAGGAGATGCAGGCATCCGCCGAACAGGCTGGGAAGAATCAAGAAGAATTTATTTTGAAACTCTCTTCGGCTATGGACAAAGAAATCAAGAATTTAACTACGGCGATCGACAGGCTGAATCGCAAGTTTATGCAGATTCTGATCGGCACATCAGTGGCGGCGGTCTTGTTATCGGTAATCGTATCCGTGGTATTCTGGAAGCTGGCAGGATAATAGAAAACGATACAGAGGATCCGGAGGAACGCCGGAAGCGGATTGAGGCGCAGCAAGCCGGGGCCAATGCCGGCGCTCTCATTGGTCTTGCCGTGGGTATCGTCTCGGAACTTGCACACCGTGACGACACACCGGCGGAAGAAAAAGAAACAGAGGAACAGGAATTCACAATGAATATGTAGGAGGATAATCTATGACCAAAAAAGAAATCACAAAATCACTTTGCGGCTATCCCGCCGCACTCAATGTAAAAGAAACGGCGCAGATTCTGCGCGTCAGCACCAAGACGGTGTATAAGCTCATCGCAGAGGGAAAACTGCCGGCTGTGAAGGTCGGCAGGGAAAACAGAATCGCAAAATCGGAACTGATAAAGTATCTCAGGCAGGGAGAAAAAATATCTTCGCACCCCGGCGTAACTTTCACGAAAATGGCTTCAAATATTGTCTGGACTTCTCAAAACACTTGTGGTATTGTGTGTGTCGCGGAGAAGAAAAACAAGAAAGGAGCTAAGAACCATGGCAGCAGCAAACACCCTTCCTGCAAGCGTACAGCCTAAAAAAGGACGGCTCTACGCTGTGATTCAGACAAAAGAAAACGGAAAAAGCAAACCGGTCTGGCGCTCTCTGGGACTGCCGGAGGGAAGCAATAAATCCAAAGTAAACAAAGCCTTCCGCGAGGTAGTCAAACAGTTTGAGGAGGAATACGCCGAAAGGATTGCCAGAGGGAACCGACCTCCGTCAGATATTCCGATCTTTGAATATATGTGCGCCTATCTCAAAAAGATACAGCAGAATCTGCAGAAGAACACCGTCGAAAGTTACCATTCCATGATTTACGGTAAGATTCGGCGGTATTTTTCTGCCCGAAGCCATCTGACAGTCGGAAACCTCACTGTGAAAGATGTAGAAGATTTTTATGAAACTCTCTATGCGGACGGTGTGGTTTCCAATACGGTGATCCACTATCACGCCATTCTGCACCGCGCATTCAAGCAGGCGTTCAAGGACGGAATGATCGATGTCAATCCCTTTGACCGCATTGACCGCCCGAAGAAAAACAAATTCCACGGCGCAAATTACAGTAAGGAGGAGCTTGTAACCCTGCTGGAACTGACGCGGACAGACGTGATCTATCCGGCAATTCTTCTTGCAGGCGGTATGGGACTGCGGAGAAGCGAAGCACTGGGGATTCGCTGGTCGCGGATCGACTGGGAGAAGAAGACGGTCCTGCTGGATACTAAAATCGTGGAGTACAAAGAAAACGGCAAGGTTATCGTCCGGCCCGAGGAAGAAATGAAAAACAAATCCAGCAGGCGTACACTGCCTCTGCCCGATCCGGTGTATGAAATGCTGACGGAAGAAAAGGAAAAGCAGGACATGTACCGCAGACTGTTCAAGGGAAGTTACAACCGAAAATATGACGACTTCGTCTGTGTCAATGAACTGGGAGAACTGATACGGCCGAGCTATGTGACACAGCACTTCAGTGACCTGTTAAAGAAATACGGTCTGCGGCATATACGCTTTCATGACCTAAGACACACTTTTGCGAGCCTTCTCATCAGCCAGAACGTGCCGCTTATCAATGTGTCAAACTTCCTCGGACACTCTGACCTTGCCACCACCAGCAATATCTATGCGCACTTGGATAAAGCGAGCAAACAGGCGAGCGCGGATATTATGACGGACATTCTGAATATGGGAAAAGAATAAAAATAAAGGCACTCTGCGGAGTGCCTGTTACATAAGGAGTGCAATATGGAAAAAGATTTTATGAGCGGGAGCGAACTGCGGCAGTATCTGCACATCTCTACCCGGAAGATGAAATATCTGATGGATCATGATTATATTCCGCATGAAAACACAGGACATGCGACGCATAAGTACCGTGTGAGCAGAGAAGAGGCAGAAAAATTTAAGTACCGTATGGAAACAGAGGACGGCTTTTTAGCAGAGCTTGTCGGCAAATTTTCAAATCGTACCGAGCACCACCCGCGCCGTATCTTAGAGCCGACTGCGGAAAACAGCAAAGCCTTCCGACTGTGGCTTGAAAAAGAATGGGCAGAGTTTCCTGATGCGCTGCCCACACAAACGGCAGCATCTCTTACAGGATTCGCTCCTCAGCGGATTCATAAACTGATCAAAGAAAAAGCACTGCACGGTATAAAAATCGGCAGCACTCAATACTGTGTGAAGGAAGAATTTATATGCTATATGGCATCGCCGCAAAAATTATCCAATCCACGCACCGACAGATATAAAGAACTCATCCGAGAATTCAAATATAAGCAACGGCGAGAGCGTGAAAACGAGTAACGGCGATGCAAAAGAAGAATGAAAAGAGGTGAAAACTTTGATTAAAAAAATTCTGACACAAGAACAGATAGCCGAAAAACTTGATTATCTCCGCAAACAGCGAGACGGTCTTATCATAGGTGACTACAGAAATTATTTATATAAACTGTATATGTATCTTAAAGAGCGCTGCACCGAAACTGAGGACAGCGGTTGCAATCCATATCCATAGCAAATGCTCGTTGCCCTTGGCAGAGATGACCTACACAAATCCTACCTCGGATATACCTATTGCAATGACATCGAAGCAATTGGATATATTCAAGATGCAAGGATACGTTAAGGATAAAAAGATTTTTATCATAAAGGAAATCGATTTTTACTCCCTTACTATAACAGAATGCCCACCGATTTTCTCAGCGGGGTAGCTATTTTTGTTTTAATCACGACCATTTTTATTGGCCATTTTTTTCATATATTTTAGATAATTTGAAATTCTTCCAATCCAATATTCTGCTTCTTCAATCGACATTGTGCTAATTTCTGTTGAACCATGTCTCAAATCGGGATAAAGACGATGCATGGTATTAAAAATGGAATGTCCTTCCTTGACTATATCTTCGAGCCCCCACACTTTTTCAGCCCGTAGGATTTTAGTGGCATTTCCGATTTCGTCATCATTTCCGTAAGCTTTTATTACTGCCTCCATTGCACTTACACAACTTCTGACAGCGTCTTTTCTTGAACGCTCATTTTTTGAATTCTCTAATGATTTGATAGCATTTTCAAATTCATCATAAGCTTGTTGAGAAGCAGATTTCACCATGATCTTTGTTGCCGACATTTCATCTACTATGTCAGAATCATCCTTTACACACCAATGTACACGAAAATTAAAAGTATCTATAAAACAATAATATCCAATTCTGTGTTCTTCAAAAAACTCATTAATTTCTTCATCTCTACCTAAAACACCATCAACTAATACCGCCATGCAATCCATAAATACATCAAAGCGACCGTTAGCTACTTTTCTTTTTATAGCATAAACAAAATTGCTAATATCATTGGCTAAAAAATCCCATCCCCAATTTGTTGTTGGCTCGCAAGGTATAATTTCAGAGAAGCGATTTAAATATCCTTTTAGTGTAGAAGCATTGTTAGAATATCTTCTTATCAAACCCTCTAACTCAGACCATACAGTACTCGGTACTGTTTGCATATGATATTTTTCTTCACTGTAAGATTTATAATTTGGTATATCGTTTTTAAAAGACATTTTATTCCTCCTTATGTAATGAAAAAAGCCGCAAGGAAATTTCCTTGCGGCTTTTTTGCGGTCTAAGCCGCATTTCTGTCTAAGGACTATAAAAAAGATATTTTTTCGATTTTGGCTGATGGAGTTGAACTCTTGCATAAGCGGTTACGCCTGCTCTACATCACATTCAACTTCAAGGCCGCCGATAAAAACTACCTTTATTTTCTGTTTTGATTCGACGACCACACATTGAAGGATTTGCCTGACTATCTGATCGTCATAGGTAAGCGGATGGTTTTTCATGCCTTCAAGGACGGTGAATATCTCGTCCAGCCGAGAGGTGATATTTTTGCGATGTTCCTTTTCCGCACTGTACTGTGCCAGCTTGTTTTCAAGCATTCTTTTTTCTGTGATCAATGATTCGATACGGGGATCGGAAAGTAAGCTCCCCTGATTCTGCACAGTTACGCTGTTCAGCATTTCTTTAAATTCTCTGTCAATCTGTGCAATGCGGATTTGAATTTCAATGCTGTCATCCGCTTGCGTTTCACAACCTAATCCCATTTGAATGTGCATTTTGAGTGTTTGCAGTATTTCGGGATTCACTTTTGCCGTTTTCAGAATGGTTTCCATGATCGCATCCTGTAAGGATGCTTCTTCCATTGTAGGTGATTGGTGGCAGTATTTCTTGCCGTAATCGAGGCGGCTGATGCAGCGCCATACGATCTTCTTCTGACCACCTACTGTCCATGTGCATCTGCGATATGGTGTTCCGCATTCTCCGCAGATCAGTAATTCGGTGAGAGCATATTTACCGCAGTATTTTCCTTGCTCCGTCTTTGTGCCAACCTGTTTTACCTTTCTCTTTCCGGCGCGGCGGGCAAGTTCTTCCTGCACTCTGCCGAAGGTGGCGGAGTCGATAATCGCCGGATGATTGTTCTCGATATAATACTGGGGGCGTTCTCCTGTATTTACTCGAACCTTTTTGCTTATGCAGTCTTCTATATAGGTTTTGCCCCGTAAGGCATCACCCTTGTATTTCTCATTGGACAGGATGGAGCGAATCACCGTTGCTTGCCATTTGCTTTTCCCGGAAGGTGTCGGGACGCCTTGTCCGGTCAGCTCGTTGGCAATGTCCTGCATACTTTTTCCGGCAAGGAACTGCTCGTAAATAGAGCGTACAATGACCGCTTGTTCGGGATCAATTTCCGGTTTGCCGTCTGCGCCTTTTCGGTATCCAAGGAAGGATTTGTAGGCGAAGAAGACATTGCCTTCTTTTGCACTCTGCGCTTTTCCCCAAGCTACATTGTGGCTGATGTTTTCAGATTCGCTCTGTGCGATGGAGCCATATATAGTGATATAAAATTCCGCGCCGGGATCGGTGCTGTGGATGCCCTGTTCCTCAAAATACACATCTACACCCAGTTCTTTAAGCAGCCTGACATATTTCAGACAGTCCACAGTGTTTCTTGCGAACCGTGATATGGATTTGGTGATGATCATATCGACCTTGTGCCGTCTGCAGGCTTTGATCATTTTGTTGAATTCATCGCGCTTTCGGGTGCTTGTGCCTGTGATTCCCTTGTCCGCATAGATTCCGGCAAGCTGCCAGCCATTTTCGCGGTTGATGCGTTCCGTATAATATTTTACCTGCACTTCATAGCTGTTAAGCTGTTCTTCCTGCTTGGTGGATACGCGGCAGTAGGCCGCCACCCGCTTGCAGGTATACTGTGCGCTATGCACATTGACCGGCTGAATTGTCGGCGGAATTGTGCGTACTCTCTTTTGAGGCATTACAGCAGTCTGTTCCATATCTGTTCTCCTTTCTGATCTTGCGACCGTTTTTCAATGTGAGGCAAACGCTTCCGTCGCGGTTTAAGCTAATGGAGGAGACGGTGCGTTCTGTAAGTTCTTGGTTGTATTGAGAAAGCGGCCCTGATTTTTCAAAGGCCGCTTTTAGCATTTCTGTCACGCTCTCGGTGGTATCTATCTCAGAATACCGGAGCGAGGCACATTCAAATATTTTGTTTTTCAGTGTTTCCTTTTCCATTTCGGAACTGTCCAGCAGCCGCCCGATTTCATTTTCCAATCGGCGAAGACAGGAGGACGGTTCCTTTTGTTTGAGCGGCACATCGATTAATCTTGTATCAGCAATAACTATGTTCAGACATTCATTAACATCAGCAAGCAGTTTGTCATCGACGATTTTTATAGTGGTTCCGCACTCCTGACAAACCCACTTTTCACCGAATGATGTTCGGCTGTCATGCATACGACGCATGGAATGTCCGCATTCTCCACATACCACAAGTGCAGTCATTTGAAATATTACCGCACCTCGGTCAACAGCTTTCTGTGTGTTTCGCTCGGCTTTTACCTTCTGAGCCTTGTCGAAGGCGTCTGTATCTATAATTGGTGGATATGTTTCATTACCGAGGTATCGGACATCTTCCACAATCCGTTTCAGTCGTGCTTTGTTCCAGCCGGTAACGCCGGGCATATATTCGGTACCGCAGGCATTCAGTTTTTTGGCTATTTGCAGCAGTGAGCTGCCCTGCAGATAGTTCTCATATATATTGCAGACGATCTGGCTTTCCGCAGGATGCCTGATGATTTTGCCGTTGTCAAATTGATATCCAAAGGGGATGTTGCGTATTTTCATGCAGTATACTCCTTTCCGTTAGATTTTTTCTGTGAGAACAAGTCCTCCCGCAAGCCGAAAGCTCAGTTTCTCTCCGCTGATGACCGTGATGCTCTCGACGATCTGCTCGAACAGATCTTCATCGAATGTATCGGCAGGAATATATTCGGCAAGCGTTTCATCGAGAGTGTGAAGGGTATCTATCAGTTCATCGTCCTCATCTTCCATGAGAATGCGGCGGCGCTCTGAACGAAGCTCGCTGACCTTTCGGCTCAGTTCGCCGGATTGTGCTGTGAATTCGGCGTTGTTTAGAATACCTTTGTTGTGAAGCTGTGCTACTACAAGATTCTGTGCGTTGATGTCAGCGATCCGGCAGTCTATCTGATATACCTTTTCATGATTTCCGCTGACACGGCTCTGCATTTTTTCAAGCTGTCGGATTAAATCGCCGAGCAAGTCTTCACGGTTCCTTATGAGCTTGTCTGTCATCCGCACAAAGGCTTCTTTCGCCGCTTCTTCCGATATGCGTTCACTGGTACATTCCAAGCGTCCCGATGCTTTGTAGGAACATACCCAATAAGCTTTTCCATTGACAATCTGTCTGCGGTAGTTGTGTCCGCAGACGGGGCACTTTAGCATTGTGCTTAAGGGATACCGGTCTTTTTTCACAAAACAGCCCTTCGACTTGCTTTTTTGCAGTTCCTGCGCAGCCTGATAGGTTTCTCTGCTCACGATAGCGGGATTACTGTTTTCAACATAAAACTGCGCCTTTTCGCCTCGGTTCCGCCTTTTGCGGTATGGCAGAGCATCGGTAGTGTAACTCTTTTGCAGCAGCGCATCTCCCATATATCGCTCATTGTTGAGAATATAGTCAATGGTGAACGAATGCCATGTTGTGTATCCGTACCGTTTAGGAACCTCCTCTGCATTCAGCTGATTGGCAATGGCCTGTTTGCCGCAGCCTTGCAGGTAGAGATGAAAAATCCGACGTACAACCGCCGCCTCCGTATCATTAACACGAAGCTCTCCATTTACGAGTTCATACCCGTAAGCAGCTCGGCAGCAGTTGAATTCGCCGGATTCCATTCGTTTCTGATAACTCCACCGCATATTTTCGGAAATAGTTTCTGATTCTTTCTGTGCAGCCATGCCGGGGAAAGTCAGGATCATTTCAAGATCAAGGGTTTCCGTGTCGATGCCTTGCTCTTCGAAGTAAACGCTGACGCCTATTTCCCTTAACATTCGTACTACAGTCAGCAGCTCTGTGGTATTCCGTGCGAAGCGTGAGATGGACTTGGTAATGATACGATCAATTTTTCGTTTTTTACAGTCATAGATTAGCCGGTTGAAATCGTCGCGCTTTTTCATCTCCGTTCCGGTGATGCCTTCATCAGCATAAATGTCTACCAGCTCATATTCGGAATGCGCTGCCGTGTAGTCGGTGTAATACCTGACCTGTGCGGCGAAGGAAAGGAGCTGATCATCGGAATTGCTGGATACGCGGATATACGGAGCCAACCTGATGAGCTTTTCTTCCTTTTTAGGGATAGTTAGTTCAGTGATGGTTTTCATTATGGTTCTTCCTTTCCGCAGACGGTTTGTCCGCTTATATTGCCGCTTATCCTTGCGGCAACACGAAGGATACCACAAGAGTTCGCATACATCCAGCGACTATGGCGAAAATTAAGAGATAAGACATATCTTTTTCTGTGGATCGTAATGCTCCGCTGTGTGGCAGAGGATACGGTTATATTCTTCCTCGGTATCCTTTGTCCTTTCAAAGTATTCTGCCATATCCCGTTCCTCCAGAAGACCGTATTTTCTCAGCTGAATCAGCATCGCCGTAAAAGATACACCAAGCTCATCAGCCATCGCCTGCATGACCGGCTTTATTTCAGGCAGGAAAACACAGTCGCCGTATACGGGAATCCTGCTTTTTCGGAAATGCCTGCGGACAGATGCGGTGAGAAGCTCTTTTGGCATAAGGATGATCGCTGCCATTGTGTTCGCCTGACACTCACCAAGATTCATTCTTTCGTGCAGTTCATTCAGATCATATCTTCTTTCTGTATCATAGACTCGGTTAAAACAGGGAGCTGTATGAGTCGGATCAGCCCTGTTGATCAGGATGTGGCTGATTTCATGCGCCAGTGTAAATCGCCGCCGGCTGCTTTCGCATGGGTACTGGAGAAAGCTGTCAAGGACGATGGTCTCTTTCGGAAATATGATTCTCTGTTTTTGCCCGTTGCGAAAAACAGTCAATGCACTTTTTCCGTCCGAAGTGAAGCCGATCTTGTCCGGATCGCTTTCCGCAAATTTTTCATACCGGACTGTCAGACCAAGATACACCGCAACAGCGTCAATATCTATCCGTTTCGGAGGAGGCTTTCCGCAGGCCACATGAACCAGTCCTTCCGCTATTTGCTCGATTTCTCTGTTGGATACATATACCTGCATCTTAACCCCTCCTTCATTCAATGTGCTTACAGTGTTTTAATGACATTTTGGGCAACACCCTGTATAGTGCAGTCCTGAACATAGATATCTTTCATCTTGCTGTTTTCAGGATGCAACCGGATACACCGGTGTTTTTTATCTCTGTAAAACCTCTTTAGTGTGGTTTCATTGTCCACAAGTGCAACAACAATATCTCCTTCTTCTGCGGTATTTTGCTTCCGGACTACCACAAGATCGCCGGGGTCAATACCTGCTTCGATCATGGAATTTCCGCTTGCCCGCAGGAGGTAAAAATCTCCCTGTCCGAACAGCGCCACAGGCAAAGGCACATATTCCTCAAAGTTTTCCTCTGCATATTCCGGCAGTCCGCAGGATACATTGCCGAGTATCGGGACACGGTTGAGTTCAGGACTTGCTTGGATTGTATCGTTGATTACAATTTCCCGTTTTCTTCGTGTTAGGATTCCTCGTTCTTCCATTTCGGCGAGGTATTTATACACATTACTCTTTACCGTACCGACAGCTTCTGCAATCTGTGCCATTGTCGGTGTTCTGTGATATATAAACTGAAATTCTAAAATATATTCTTTGATATTCTGAATGCGTTCCTCACTTTTTGCCATAATTCTGTCATCCTTTCGCACAGAGAACTTTTTGTTCTCTGTGCCTCGATTATATCAGAACAGATGTTCTAATACAATAGCAAAAAGATGAGGTGGGTTCGTTTTAACCCACCTCAAGCAAATTTTATCTATTGAAACTTCTGCAGAAGGTTTTGAAAGCCGTCCACAGTCTCCTGCGGCGCCTGTATCTTCATTTTGCCTCCAAAGGAGAACACCCATCCGTAAAAAGTTTGGCTGAGAGAAACTTTGACGGTTGCTGAAAAATGATCCTCATCTGCCGGGGTAACCGGCACGCTTTCTCCGAACCGGTCAATCACATAGGTCATCAGCTCATTTTCGCACAGAAGAGTGATTTCGCTTTCTGTTCCTTCATACATGGAGAATACCTGTGAAAAGTAGTCGGATACCTTAAAGCCTTCCGGTTTCCTTACTGCAAACTTTTCGGTGATCTTCATTCCATATATCCGGTCTATACGGAATTTCACAATTTTTTGATGGCTGTCACTGTAGCCGATAACATAATAGCTGTCATCGTTCCAGATCAATGCAAAAGGAGAGAATACATAGATTTTTCCGTTATGCTTCAGATCTTTCTTTTTATCGGGTGTGTAATAGTAATATTGGAAAGTCACACGCTTTTTTAACCGTATAGCCTGATGGATCAGATCAACGGTGAAATAGATGCTTTCATTTCCTGCTTTCAACCGATTGTCGACATAGAGGTGCCGTTTTAGGATATCTGCCTGCGGCTCTCCCACAAACAGGGATAGTTTCTTAATCAGAGTTTTACTCTTTTTAGCGGTTATGAAACGGGCTGACTGCACAGCATCCACCAACAATTTTACTTCCGGCACTTCAAAGACACGCTCACCGATATGATATTGATTCTGTGTACTGTGATTGCATATGATATCTATGCCGAATCCCGTGAGAAGATTGATGTCTGCCTGCAGAGTCTTTCGTGTTGTTTCAATACCGTTGTGCTGGAGGTATTCACCGATTTCCTTTAAGGTGGCAGGGTGTTCTTCATCAGTTTTCTCCCATAAGTATTTCAAGGTGAGGAGCAGGCGTTTTTGGCTGTTCATTTTTTCACCCCCGTTTCTTTATAAAAAGGCGGCAACAGGCTAAATCAGTCCATTGCCGCCCCCTTTAATTATTAGATTTTAGTTCGTTTGTTTCTTTTTCTTGTATGTCACGACACTGAGCACACCGCCCGACAAAAACAACAGTGCCACCCATAGCAATATATTATTGCTGTCTCCGGTCTGCGGGCTGGATGTGGCTCCATCATTTTTGTTCGGGGCTTGTGTCGTGGTGTCATCGCCGCTGGTCTGGTTATCTCCACCGGTCTGGCTATCTCCGCCGGTTTGGCTGTCTCCGCCGGTCTGATTGCCTTCCGTCTGGTCTCCGCCGGTCTGGTTGTCTCCGCCGGTTTGATTGCCTTCCGTCTGGTCGCCGCCGGTCTGCGCCGCCGTGATGGTAAACTCCGTCGTAGCTGTCCCATTTGCGGAGACGACGGAGAGGGTGTGCTTACCGACAGACAGGGTGTTGAGATAAGCGGCGTTCAAAGTCACAATGGTGCTACCTTCTTTTACTGTGTAGTTGGAAGCGTCCAGATCTTTGCCGTCTACCTGTACCTTGATGAAATCGGCAAAAGCTGCGTTGGACGTAAAGGACAGCCCGTCTGTGCCGCTCTTCTGCCAGCTGCCGTTGGCTCCGGCGATAATAACCGGCGGCTGTACCGGCTCCTGCGCTTCCTTGTATTCGATCAGCAGTCCGAACACCTCGGCTGTATTGCCGGATACATCCAGCGTCAGCGGGAAAGTGACGGTAGTCGCCGTATAACTGCTGGCTGAAGCACCGCCCTTGATGCGGGCAGTCGCTCCGTCATACCCCTGGGGCAGAGGAATCGTCAGAGTTCGCTGAGGGTTTCGCCCTGGTAGTTCTCAAGGGGAATGGAGACGGTGTAGCCCGCCTGGATATCGTAGCCCTCGCTAAGCTCGGCGTCGATCATCGGGTAATAGTAGTCGATGGCAAGGCCCTGCCATTCGTTAAACTCACCCACGGTCACCGCAGTGTCCGGGGTAAAGGTGGCGGAGAGTTCCGGAGCTGTGGAATAATCCGTATCCCCTTCCTCCAGCACCCGCACCGGCAGAGAGATGGAGTTTGACACAGACGCAGCCTTCGTGGCGGTAAAGGCGGAGATTTGGGCGACGTGCATGGCGTTAAGAACATCAAGATATTCCTTGTCTTCAACTATTTCAGTATTGAAGCCCACACCTACCATGGCCTCCACCCGGTTTTCGCCTGTTCCTAACTGGCCAAGTTCCGACAGGTGTTCGTTTAAATCTTCAAGCTGGTCTTCGGATACGATCTTTTCGCCGGCATGTATTTCAGAAATATCTGTCACGGAAATGGCGGCGTCGTTGGGCACAACGCTGACACTGCCGCTGCCGGAAATCAAGGCATCTGCCACGGCTTTTGGGTCATCCCAGTTTAGCTTCATTTCTTCATACTTTTCCTGATCCCGGCTGAAATAGAGAAGACCTGTACCGACGAGCTCACCTCCTTCAAAAGTCGTCGGAATCAGGGATTTGTAAGGCTCACTCAGTCCCACCCGGATTTGATCCATCAAATCCTCGGAGTGGATGACGCTGGCGATGCCGCCAGAATAGACATAGTGGAGATCCTCCCCGTCCACATTCTCAATGGTAACGGCATACACCCGGCTGTCCGCGCCGCCGTTGATAACATTGGCGGAATAGACATTGTATTCGTCTCTTTTGGTCGGCTGATCCAACGCAAACGCTGTCGTCGGCAGCAGCCCCATCATCAGGCAGAGGCTCAGCAGCATTGCCC